>Ga0209517_10000406_pt1 | contig 74691 bp, 68 predicted proteins | sample PeaSoiMetSII2010_FD_187695 | JGI IMG/M metagenome (GOLD analysis project Ga0209517, IMG submission 187695) | Peat soil microbial communities from Weissenstadt, Germany - SII-2010 (SPAdes) (version 2) | ecosystem: Environmental > Terrestrial > Soil > Wetlands > Peat | place: Germany... | reverse complement strand
GGCGTGAGTTTGCCCTCCGAGTTCCACACCATGTCGTAGGAATAGTCCGGCCCATTGCCGTTCTCGACCCAGATGCCGTCCTGTTGCACGCCCAGCGGATTCACATAGAAGAACAACCCGTGCTGGCGGTCGTGAAACGTGTCGAGCACAAACCCGAACTGGTCGTCGTCGTTGATCAGTTCGCGGCGCACCAGGCGTGCACGAATCTTGTCGGGCTCGGAGTCGAAGCAGACGCAGACCACGTAGAGATTCTTGTCGGTGTATCCGAGATAGACCTCGGTTTTCTGCGAGATGGGCGCGCCGTCTTTGGGATCGCGTTGCTGAAATCCATCCACCTTCAGCATTTTTCCCGCGAGCGCCGGGGACGGCTTCATGTCGAGGAAATCGGCAAGCGTGGGCCGCAGTTCGAGCCGCGGAATGTGCAGCGTGGCGAACTTGACGGGAGCGACGACGGGCGCGCTGCCGTCTTTGTCTCTATTCTTGGCTTGAGTGGGCAGCACCGGGATGCACGCCAAGAGCAGCGCGACTCCCACCCGCACCGCTTTCCGCCAGAATCGCATGCGCGCCCCAAGCCATGAGATCAGGATTTCGACCGTACGCTTGGTTTAGACGCGGGCGAGGGAACAAGGTTAGTGGGGTTTTGGAAGGCTCTCAGAGGCGCTTTTGCTTTACTGGGTTAGTAGCTGAGAGCTAGAACAGCGAACTCTGTCTGCGCGTCGGTGTAATTCCGAAATGGTCGTAGGCCAGCTGCGTGGCCACGCGGCCGCGCGGAGTGCGGTTCAGGAATCCAATCTGCATCAGGAAGGGCTCGTAGATTTCTTCGATTGCGTCTGGCTCTTCCGCGAGGACTGCGGCCAGCGTGTTCACGCCCACCGGGCCGCCCTGGTATTTCTCGATGATGGTCAGCAGCAGGCGGCGATCGACTTCGTCGAATCCATACTGATCAACTTCCAGCATCAGCAGCGCCGCCTTCGCCGTGGGCTCGTCAATATTGCCCGCACCGCGGACCTGCGCATAGTCGCGAACGCGCCGCAACAGCCGGTTGGCGATGCGCGGCGTGCCGCGCGAACGGCCGGCAATTTCTTTCGCGCCGGCGTCGTCGACCTCGACGCCAAGAATTTCCGCGGACCGTTCAACGATCACCCGCAGATCTTCTGGCGTGTAAAACTCCAGCCGCAGCACGATGCCGAACCGCGACCGCAGCGGAGACGAGATCAGCCCGGCCCGCGTGGTGGCGCCGACGAAGGTGAAGGGCTTCACCTCCAGCGTGTGTGTTCGCGCCGACGGGCCTTGCCCGATGATGATGTCGAGCTTGTAGTCTTCGAGCGCCGAATACAGCAACTCTTCCAGCACCGGCTGCAGGCGATGGATCTCATCGATGAACAGGACTTGCTTGTCCTGCATATTGGTGATGATCGCGGTCAGGTCGCCCTTGATCTGCAGCAGCGGCGCCGCCGTCGGCTGAAAGTGCACAGCCAGTTCGTTGGCAATAATATTGGCCAGGGTCGTCTTGCCCAGGCCGGGAGGCCCGTAGAGCAGCACATGGTCCATAGCCTCGCCGCGCGAGCGCGCGGCCTCGATCGCCACCGCCAGATTCTCTTTGACCTTTTTCTGCCCGATGAACTCGGCCAGGCGCTGGGGCCGCAGCTTCAGCTCAAACGAAGAATCGTCCTCAACCGGCGCCGCCGACACCAAGCGCTCCCGGTTGTTGTTGAGATTGAGATTGAGATTGTTTTTCGCCGTAGCCACTGCTTCGGATGGTAGAACGAAATGCGAAGCCGCGCAATTGCCGTCTGCCTGACTCCGTTTGGTTGTCCGGCGACGACCGGCGAGCCGCCATCCTCCCGCCGCCGGAATTCACGGAACCTTAACTCCGCTGTTACCGGGCCTTAACACGCGCCCACTAGGGTTCTCAGGTTGATCCGGCTGGATTTCCGCGCCTGGGCAGGATTTGAAAGTGCCTACGGCCGATGTCCACGCCCAGGACGATTCTTATCGAGAAAGTTCAGGAGATTACCATGAAAAAAACGACTTTAGCTCTCGGCCTGCTGGCCGCGCTCACGGGCTCCGTGCTCGCTCAAGAAGGCGCCGTTCCCAAGGGCATCCCGCATCTCGACCACGTTTTCGTGATCATGATGGAAAACCACGGTTACAGCCAGATCGTAGGAAACCCGAACGCACCGTTCGCGAACCAATACGCGAAGTCCGCCAACTCGGCGACGAATTACTTCGCGGTCGGCCACCCCAGTTCCACAAACTACCTGGAAATCGTGGGGGCATCGAACTTTGGCGTGCGCAGTGACAACGCTCCCGACTGGCACAACGCCAGCTGCACTCCGAATATCGTGCCGCCCGGCTATACCACCACCGACTTTCCGTCGAGCCCAGCCGTTTGCCCCATCGCAGGCGAAGGCATGGACGCCGCCACGCCGGCCATCGACCTTACGAATGAGTGTCCCAATCCGTCGGTGACCGATCCCTGCCCACCGGGCTTGATGGACATCGATGGCAGTTCGATTCCGGCTGCCCACACCGTTGGCAAGATGATCGGAGATCAGTTGGCCGAAACAGGCCGCCGTTGGAAGAGCTATCAAGAGAGCCTGCCTGCCGCCGGAGCTGACGGCATCGCCTACAGCGATGGGTTCTTCACCGACCTCTCGACCATCCCCGACTCTCTAGGCGGCTCGGGTGCCTTTGTCAAACTGTATGCCGCAAAGCACAACCCTTTTGTGTACTTCAAGAGCGTGCAGGAGGGCCACGATCCCAACAACAGCCTGGCCAATGTCGTGGGCTTTGAAGGCAAAGGTGGGCTTTACGATGACCTGAGTTCTGGCCACCTCCCCGCGTTCTCGCTGATTTCGCCCAACCAGTGCAACGATCAGCACGGACGCGGCAACGGCGGCGCTCAGTGCGCCTTCGATCCGGTCACCGATGGCTCGCAAGCCGGACTGAACCCGGCGCTGATCTATGTTGGCGACCTCGCCTTAAGAACGATTGTGAAGGCGATCCATGACTCCCCGGCGTGGGAACGTGGCCGCAACGCAATCGTGACGGTATGGGATGAGAACGACTACAGCTTCGTGCCCAACCTGAACCAGGTTCTCGTCATCGTGGATACCAACTACGGGCCCCACGTCCAGCCGAGCGGGAAGTTCTATACCCACTTCTCGCTGACCAGGACTCTAGAAGCAGGCTTCGGCTTGCCTTGCCTGAATCACGCCTGCGACGACGGTGTACACACGATGTCCGACCTGTTTGGTGGAGGTCGCGACTAGGTTCTTGTCGCCGAAACATGGGCCGTCCGACAGGACGGCCCTTTTTCTTGGCTTCAATTACAAACTTTGCTGCCCTTCGTTTCCCGCCGCTAGTCAGGAATTCCACTTGACACGCATGTCAAGCGTGCTTTACATTATAAATGTCAAGCATGCTTGACTCGGAGAATTCGATGGACGCCAACGCCAAACGCTACCTGAAAGAATTCGGCGGCTCAATGGCCGCTTATACCGCGCTCGTTCCCATTTCCATTCGGATGTTGCGAGGCCACGAGCACACGGCGCTGGGCTACGGCATCGCCTTCCTGCCGATCATCCCGTCGGCGCTGGCTCTTTGGGCATTCATGCGGATGTTCCGCGGGCTCGATGAGCTGCAGCGGAGGATCCAGCTCGAAGCGGTCGCCTTCAGTTTCCTGGCCACTTGCCTTATCACTCTGACTTGGGCGTTTCAGCAGAACGCGGGACTGCCCCGCTTTGACGTGAGTTGGGTTGCGCCTCTGCTGATCCTGCTGTGGGGGCTGGGCCTGGGCATCGCCAAGCGGAGGTACGAGTGAAAAACAGCGTACGCGACTTGCGCGGTCAACTCAGCTGGACCCAGGCCGATCTCGCCGAAAAATTGGGCGTATCGCGGCAGACGGTGAATGCGATCGAGACGGAGAAATACGATCCCAGTTTGCCGCTGGCGTTCAAGATCGCGAAGTTGTTTCGCAAGCCGGTGGAAGAGATTTTCAAGGCGTAAGGGACCTTCTCGGATAATGTGGGGACAGCCGCCCTCGGCTGTCCGGTCGAGCAAAGCTCGACAGTCCTAACCACGCAGCGCGCATCTTTCTATTTCGGATACCACTCCAGCAGCCGCACTTCAATCCCGGTCCCTTCCAATCCTTTTTGAAATACGGTGAGATCCGATCCGCGGTAGTGGTACGGGATCACAATCTTCGGATGAAAGGCTTTCACCGCGTCGGCAGCCTCTTCGGGCGGCATGGTGTAGGGCAGATTCATGCACACGAACGCCACATCGATGTTCTTGAGTGCGCGCATCTCCGGCACGCCTTCTGTGTCGCCTGAGAAGTAGAAGCGCTTGCCGCCGTAGGTGAGGACGTAGCCGTTGCCGCGTCCCTTATCGTGAAAGAGCTTGCCGGGAGCAGGGCCGCGTTTCAGGTTGTAGGCAGGGATGGCTTCGATGGTCCAGCCCTGCCACGATTTCGTTTCTCCGTTGGCAATGGGCTTGGCAGCGGTCACGGTCCGGACGACTGCAGGCGCTGCAAAAATCTCCGTGTCCACCTTGCTGGCGTCTTTGATCGAGTCGGGGTCCATGTGGTCGCCGTGAATGTCGGTGATCAGGATGAGGTCGGCCTTGGGCAGTCCTGCGAACTTCACGGGCTTGGCGGGATCGAGATAGATCGTCTTCCCGCCCGCCTCAATCAGCGTGCTGGCGTGGTTCAGAGGAGTGATCTTGACCGGCCCGGCAGAGGTGGGGAAGGTTTGCGCCTGGTCAGCGGCATGGGCAAGCGAGGCCAGCGCGAACAGAGATGTGAAAACAGAGAACACAACAATCAGGAATGCTTTCATTGTGAACCTCGCAAGTTGTATCTCAGAAATGTACGCGCCCCGTCAATCGCTTCGGCCACGGGGGTCGAGTCGATAAGTATATATTCATATATACCATGGTATAATACATACTGCTATGGCCCTTAGTATCAAGAGCATCGAGGTTGAGCGTATGGCGCGCGAAATCGCCGCGAAGACTGGAGAGTCCTTGACTGGGGCGATCCAAAAGGCGCTGCAAGAACGCCTAGATCGGCTCAGGCGAGAGCGTCGAAGTCAGATCCTCGCTAGCCAGCTGCAGGAAATCCTTCGCCGCGTAGACCAGTTACCTATTCTGGATTCCCGCAGAGCCGACGAAATCCTAGGCTACGATGAGCACGGCCTTCCCCGTTGATCGCAAAAGTATGGTGATTGACACCTCAGCGCTCGCCGCGATTTTTTTTGCCGAACCGGAGAGAGAGACATTCCTCGCTGCCATCACTGCAGCAGGAACCCGATTGATCTCAGCCGCAAGTGTGCTGGAAACGGGAATGGTTGTCGAAAGTCGACAAGGCGAAGCTGCTGGCCGTGAGTTCGATCTCTTCGTCGTCCGCGCCAATCTACAAATCGTGCCTGTAGACGCCGAGCAGGCCGACCTTGCCCGCTCCGCCTGGCGGAAATACGGAAAGGGCCGACACCCAGCTGCTCTCAATTTCGGCGACTGCTTTTCCTACGCCTTGGCCAAATCCGTTGGCGAACCACTACTCGCTAAAGGAACGGATTTCGCTAGCACTGATATTGCCGTCTGGAAATGAAGCCGGAGCCTACTCCTCTTCTTCCTTCACCTCGCCCCGCTCCGCCTTGGCCTTCTCGATGATCTTCTCCTGCAGCTGCCCCGGCACCACGTCGTAGTGATGCATTTCCATGTTGAAGCTGCCGCGGCCTTGCGTCATCGAGGTCAGTTCGACGCCATAGGCCAGCATCTCGGCCATGGGCACCTCGGCTTTCACCACCGTGTTGCCGGCCTTGTTGTCCATGCCCTGGATGCGGCCGCGACGGCTGTTCAAGTCGCCCATGATTGAGCCGGCAAAATCGTCGGGCACCGTGATCTCCACCGACATAATGGGCTCGAGGATGGTGGGCTTCGCAGTCTCCATCGCTTTCCGGAACGCGATGCGGCCCGCCATCTGGAATGACATGTCGTTCGAATCCACGTCGTGATACGAGCCGTCGTAGAGCACCACCCGGAAGTCCACCACCGGGAATCCGGCAAGATGTCCGCGAGCTGCAGCGTCCTTGATTCCTTTTTCGATGGCGGGGATATAGTTCTTCGGAATCGCGCCTCCAAAAATGTCGTTTACAAATTCGAACTGCCCGCCGCGTGGCAGCGGTTCCATCTTGATCTTGCAATCGCCGTACTGTCCGTGGCCTCCGGTCTGCTTCTTGTGCCGCCCCTGCACATCAGCCTTGCCCCGGATCGTCTCCCGGTAAGGTACCTTGGGCGCTTTCAGAACCACTTCCGTGTGATAACGCTTCTTCAGCTTCGCTACCACGACTTCAATGTGCTGCTGTCCCGTACCGGCAATCAGAAACTCCTGCGTCTGCGGATCGCGAAAGAACCGCAACATCGCATCTTCTTCCATGAGCTTGTGCAGCCCCGGCCCCAACTTGTCTTCGTCGGCGCGGCTCTTGGGTTCGATAGCAAACGTGATCGCCGGCTCAGGCAGCTTCACCCGCGGATACTGGATCGGCGCCGCCTTGTCGCCCAGCGTGTCGCCGGTCAGCGTGTCTTTCAGTTTCGCGACCGCTCCGATGTCTCCGGCATGGAGCTCCGGGACTGGAATCGCCGTCTTCCCCTGCATAGTCGAGATGTGCGCGAACTTTTCCTGCACGCCGCGGCTATAGTTTTGCAGCGTTGCGTCATTCTTCAGCACGCCGGAAAACACTTTGAAGTACGAAATCCTGCCGGCAAACGCATCGGAGACCGTCCGAAACACATACAACGACACTGGCTCTTCATCCGACTCGTGCCGCTTGGGAGCGTCGCCATTCCCGCCGGTCTCTCCCTGCACCCACTCGTGCTCGGAAGGCGCAGGCGTGTAGTCGACGATGAAATCCATGACCCGGTCGGCGCCAATGTTCCCCAGCCCCGAGCTGAAGATCACGGGAAAAATCTTGTCTTCGCGGATCGCGTTGTGCAGCGCCGGAATCAGGTCTTCCTCACCCAGCGTTCCGGCCTCGAAGAACTTCTCCATCAATTTGTCGTCGCCCTCGGCCACCAGTTCCACCAGCATCTCGTGCGCTTCCTGCACCTGCGCCTTCATGTTGGCCGGAATCTCAGTTTCTTTCCCCTTGCCGTTTCCGCCCAGTTCGTAGGTGTATGCCTTCATGCGCACCAGGTCGACCACGCCCGTCAAGTTCTTCTCGCTGCCGATGGGCAACTCAATCGGGATCACATCTCGCCCAAACGCGGCAGTGAGCGACTCCAGTACGCGCTCTGCATTCGCGCGGTCGCGATCCATGCGGTTCACCACGATCAGCCGCGGCGTCTTGTACTCTTCGCAGTAATTCCAGACGCGCTGCGTGACGACCTCCACGCCGGCCACGCCATCGACGACCACAATCGCGGCGTCCACCACGGGCAGCGCCATCTTGGCTTCGTGCACGAACATGCTGAAGCCGGGAGTATCGAGAATATTGATCTTCGTTGTGCCCCCCGTCGTGCCCCACTCCACCACGGCGATGCCGGTGGAAATCGACATCTTGCGGGCGATCTCTTCTTCGTCGTAGTCGGTGGTGGCCGAGCCGTCGTCGACGTGGCCCTGGCGCTGGGTCGCGCCCGCGGTGTAAAGCATGGCCGATACCAGCGAGGTCTTTCCCGCATGCCCGTGCCCCACCATCGCTACATTACGGATGTTTGTTCCCGAATAGACTTTCAAATTGGGCTCCTTCGGCAGGCGTGGGAAGAAACGGCCATGAAGAAAGACGAGGATAAGGACAGGACGTGGCCAACCCAGCATCCCCTGCCAAAACTAAGGATGCTACCACGCGGGCAGCGGGTGCCTCAACAAGGGGGATCACAAAGGCGCGGGTTATCCCGAAAACGATTGGGCAATCGTGCTCATCGGCAGGAAAAGTCTGAGCTTGTCTTCGGGTAATTCGAGAAAGCCGTATTTTCGATAGAAGCTCGCCGCGTCTTGATCAATGGCATCGACGAATACTGCCCAGGACGCAACCTCCTTTGCCGCCGCGAGACTGCGATGCAAGGCGTTCATCAGGGCCAGCGACCCAAGGCCCGTTCCCTTGCATTTCTCAGCGACCGCGAGCCTTCCGAGTAAAGTGACGCCCACATAGCCGTACTTGCCCGCTTTCTTCGCAATCTCGGATGGGAGTTGATCGAGTTTGAGCTCTCTGCTGGAAAGGGTGTAGTACGCCAGAACCGTTTTCGGGTCATCTTTGGCTGTGATCACGAAGGCGCTGGCCAGCCTTCGTTTGACGTCCTGTGACGCTTGCTCTCGAAGGTATCGATCAAGGGAAGGATTGCCGCAAGAAAAAGCCACCCGGCTGTGATTCCCGAGCGGCTCGATGTTGTATTTACTTTTGTCAGCGATCACAGCGTGTCTATTTCATTCTCGAATAGGCCTTTGCAGCCTCACGCAGCGCCTGGTTCGGCTCCGGCGGATTCGTCAGAGCTTCTACGAACGCCCGCTGATTGCGTTCACTGAGCTCAATCCTCGTGTACTCCTCGACTACACTGGTCGCGGCTCGTTGCATACTCGTGATTGCAAAATCCGTCAGCGTGACCCCTTCGATTTCGGCGGCCCGCTCAAACAGTCGCTTCTGTTTGGCGCTAACCCGGGCCTCGATCCTCGCTTGTTGTGGAGCAGCCATTTACATACCCTCTGGCTAGATACTGTACGGCAATTTGCCGTACATGTCAATTCCCCATACCGCTGCTACTCCGCCCGCAGCGTGCTCGCCGGATCGATCTGAGCGGCACGCCAGGCGGGCACGCCGCACGCGATCGCCGACACGCCTGCCAGCAGCGCGACCACACCGACATACGTGGCCGGATCCAGACGCGACACGCCGAACAGCAGCGTAATAAGGGCCTGGCTCGCAGCCATCGCTCCAGCCAGTCCAATCACGATACCGAGACCGGTCAGCGTCATGCCCTGACGAATCACTAGCGCGAGGATGTCAACGCGATTCGCACCCAAGGCCATGCGCACGCCGATCTCGCGCATGCGTTCGGTAACGCTGCCCGCTAGAACACCGTAAATTCCGGTCGCTGCGAGGACCAGCGCCGCCAGGCCAAACGCTTCGAAGAGGATGAGCACAAAACGTCGTTCGGCCTCCGACGTGGCGAGAAGGCTCTCCATGGTGGCAACTCGAACGATCGGCTGATCCCGGTCGACCGACCAGATCGCCCTTTTGATGATGGGGGTGAGCGCGGCCGTATCTCCGCGTGTGCGGATCACCAGAGACTGCGTCGGATCGACCCAGGAGAACTGCGAAGTTGAGGTGTAGAAAGCATCCGACGCTCCAAGTGCGAGCGAAGCCTGCTTCACATCGCCCACAATCCCCACGATGGTGCCCCACGGCCGGTCCGCGCGACCAATGTCGGGACCGACGCGAACCCGCTGCCCGAGCGGATCTTGACCGGGGAACTTGCGCTTGGCGAAGGATTCGCTGAGCAGAACGGCCTGCGGCGCGCCCGCCACGTCGCGATCATTGAGCAAGCGGCCGCGGCGAAGCGGAATGCGCATCGCCTTAAAGTAGTCGGGACTCACGGCATAGCGAAGCCCGGCCTCGGAGTTCTCGTTCGAATCCGACTGGAACTGTACTCCGTAGGTTTCAAAGTCGCCGCTCAGCGGCAACTGGCTGGTGAATGCCGCCGTCTCAACGCCAGGCACCTGACGCACGGCTTCGAGGGCCTGCGTGAAGAATCGGTCCCGTGCGCTGTCGTCGTCGAAGCGGTGACCCGTTTCCTGCACCTGCATGGTGAGCACCTGGTATGCCTCGAACCCAGGATTGATCGCGAACAAGCGCGTCAGGCTACGCAGAAGCAATCCCGCGCTGGCCAGCAGAACGAGAGCAATCGCAACTTCTGCGACAACGAGGGTGCGGCGCGCCAAACGCTGGCCGCCCGCCGTCCGCGCCGAGCTCTGCTGGACTCCCATCTGAAGATCGCCTCGAGAAGCGTACCGCGCCGGAATCAGACCCATCCCCAGCCCGACGAGCGCTGAGAGACCAAATGCAAAGGCAAACACCGTGCCGTCCAATCGGATCGCGTCTACCCGCGGCAGTCCCGGCGGACTGAGCGCCACCAGCGCGCGTACGCCAAACTGTGCCACCAGCATTCCAAGCACCCCGCCGAGTGCGGCCAGCAGCAGATTTTCCGTGAGCAGTTGCTGGATCAGTCGCGGTCGTGCGGCGCCCAGGGCGGCCCGCAGTGCGAATTCACCCTGCCGCTGCGCGCCGCGGGCGAGCAGTAGATTCGTCACGTTCACGCAGGCGATCAGGAGCACCAGAATCACCGCGCCGAGAACGGCGAGCAGCGCGGGTTTCACCCCACCGGCGATGTCCTCCTGCAGCGAATTTGCAATGAGTCCCTGCTCCAGGGATGCCCAGGCAGGCCGCGGAAACTCGGGCACCCGAGAGTGGGCGATTTGATTAAGATCGCTCCGCATTTGGTCCTTGCTAGCGCCCGCCCGCAACCGTCCCACCATCCGCAAGTGATGACCCCACTCGCGGGTCTGTTGGGAGACGATGTTCCCAGGGTCGTACTGCAAAGGCGACCAGAATTCGGCCGACGAAGCCAGCACATTGTCGAACGTGCTAGGCATTACGCCGATGACAGTGCAGTTGTCGCCGTCGAGCTTGATCTCCCGACCAATAATTGTGCGGTCACCGCCGAAGTGCGCGCGCCACGAACCGTTGCTGAGGATTACCACCTTCGGGCCGTTAAGCACATCGTCTGAAAGCAGGAAGTCTCGTCCCAGCGCCGGCGCAACGCCCAGCGTGTGGAAGTAGCTGGCGCTCACTTTTTGGCCATCGAGTCGCTCGGGCTGAGCCATACCGGTGAGGGTCGGCTGCCATGGCTTCATCACTGCGATCGTGTCGAAGGAACGACTGCGCTCCGCCAGTTCGCGATACGTATGAAAGGTCTGGGGGATGCGGGATCCATCGCTCCCGCCGTACCAGATCATCATGAGCCGGTTGGCCTGCGGATACGGCAGCGGCTCAAACAGGATGGGATTCACCGCACTGAAGATTGCCGTGACCGCTCCGATGCCCAGACCTAGGATTATGATGGCTGTTCCAGCAAAGCCTGGATTCTTGCGCAACTGCCGCAGCGCGTACCGAAAGTCTTGCAGCCAGATTCGCATTGAGTGCTCCCCTTTCGAGGGCGGTCTGCCACCCTCACACCGAGGGCAATGGCGTCGCCAATCGTACACCGTGCAACTCCTTGAAAATCAAGCTCAACTCAGTCGGGGAGCGCGGGAGGGTGTTCAGATTCAACAGCGGCTGTCCGGAATTGAACATATCCCGATGACGCTGTCGGAGCCACAAAGCGGTTCGCCGGTGTATGATCTTCCACGCATGCTAGGCAACCGCACCAGCGAGCAGTGGATTGCGCAATACTCCAGCAGCCACCAGCACCCGGTGAACCGTTTCTGCCACACGTTTGGCATTCCCCTCATTCTGGTCTCGGTCGGCGTTGCCTTCGCCAGCTTCTTCCTCCACCGCTTGTGGATGTACGCCCTGGGTCTATTCGTCATCGGATGGATCTTCCAGTTCGTCGGCCATGCCTTCGAAGGCAAGCCTCCGGAGTTCTTCCACGACTGGCGTTTCCTTTTTGTCGGCGTCCGCTGGTGGTGGGCCAAAATCAACGGCAGAGCCTGAGTCGAGCACCGCGATGAGAAGTCAAACACGATCATCTACGGACTAGTCGGCTTGACGTGCGCGATGTTTTTTCGAGACGACCACGATTGAATACTTTGTCAATCGAAAGACACGTACGGTCGCCTCGCAGGATTGTTTTATGTTCCCTCAACTCGCCCGTTTCACCGATCTCGGCCTTCTTCTCCTCCGGCTCATGGTCGGACTGGTCTTCGCCACCAGCGGCTATAACCACCTTAAAGACCCCGAAACCCGAGCCAAGAGCATCGAGATGCCGAAAAGTTTCACGATCTTCCTCGGGATGGCCGAGGTTGCTGGCGCTCTCGGCGTCGCCGCGGGCGTTCTCACCCAGCTCGCTGCCGGCGGTCTGATCCTGATTATGCTCGGGGCCATTCAGAAGAAGATCTTCGTGTGGCACACCGGCTTCTGGGGCGAGAAGTCCTACGGCTGGCACTACGACCTGATGTTCATCCTCATGAACCTGGTCATCGCCTTCACCAGCGGCGGTGCGTACGTGCTGCTGAGATAGCCCGAGCCTCCAATCCATTTTCAACTCCTGCCCGTACTTCCAACCGAGTGGCTATCCCGCCACCTTCAGGAGAATGAAAATGAAGAGACTCACGCCGTTTTTGTATTTCACCCTGGCAGCTTTTGCCGCACTCGCGCCCTTTTACGCCGCACCGCCGCAGGCCTTCGCCCAACAACAGAAATCTCTCTACCAGCGTTTGGGTGGATACGATGCGTTGGCGGCCGTAACCGACGATTTCCTAGGCCGGTTGGCCACCGATCCCCAACTCAAGCGCTTCTTCGTGGGACACAACAAGGAAGGGCTCACGCGCATTCGCCAGCACGTCATCGACTTTCTGTGCGTCGCCACCGGCGGCCCCTGTGCCTACACCGGACAGGACATGAAAACCGCGCACACCGGCCTCGGCATTACCGAAGACGATTGGAACGCCTCGGTCAAAGACCTGGTGACAACACTCAACAAGTTCAGCGTACCGGAGAAGGAAAAGAGCGAAGTCCTGGGCGCGATCTCAGGATTGAAGGGCGACATCGTCGGGAGGTAGATCTCATGGTGTGCGCGGGTACTCCGCTCACCTCGTCGGGTGCCCCATTTCTCGCGTTCTTTGCGAGAAGTGGGTCATTTCGGCGATCAGTACAAAGAGCCTCGTACAAAGAGCCTCGTGCTTGCGCTCGCCAGAAACCTGTTCTATTCTGACTTTACTTGGGGTTCTTCATTCACACGAAAAACATGCAGCGCCTGACCGCCAGATTCCTCCTGTTGTTCGCGCTTGTCGGAGTGTTTGTTCCGCTCGCACTGGCGGCCACGGCGGCGCCACCCCACGCCTGCTGCATTCGCATGGCGCATCGCTGCCACGATTCTGCAGTCGCGGAATCTACGCAGCCCGCGATCCGAGCCACCAAGTGCTGCAACCACGACTGCTGCCGCGCCTTGACCACATCGCAGTGGGCGCATCCGCTGCCAGGGACAACCGCGTTCTCGGCCCAGAATGTCGATGCCCGCATAGCCGAATCGCATCGCAGTGCTCCGTCCGCGGAACTATCCGCCTCGCAATCCACCCGCGCACCTCCCGCCTGCTGAAGCCTTTCTCCCGCTGAACCACAAAGCTCATAGCCAAGGAACCTCCAGCCCTTGGGCCGACCTCCTTGCTGCTGTGGGCAAGAACGTTGACCTGAGGACGATTCACTCGCCGCGGCGCTGTCGCCGTCGGCGCAGGACGTTCACCCTAAAAATTATTCCCTGAGAGACGGGAGAGGTTTTCCCGGAAAGCAGGTGCCGATGTCTCGTGAACTGAAGATCGGTTTGATCGTTCTGTTCCTCGCTGGGGTTGGCGTCTGGGCGTCCAGCCTTTTGGGAAGCTATCCCGGCGCCCGCGGAGCGCCCAGCGCAACCGAGGTTGCCTTGGCTCGCCGCCTGCGCTCGTGGGCGGTGCCAAGAGCTGCGCGCAGCGGGAAGAATCCGTTTACCAGCTCTCCAGAATTGCTTCATGAGTCAGCCCACCACTTCGCCGATCACTGCGCCCCCTGCCATGGCAACGACGGCAGCGGTGGCACGGAGATGGGCCGCAATCTGTTCCCGCGCGCGCCCGACATGCGGCTTGATGCTACCCAGCGCCTCAGCGATGGCGAACTCTACTACATCATTCACAACGGAATTCGCTGGACCGGCATGCCGGCCTGGGGAGATCCCGACAGCGACATGGACAGCTGGAAGCTCGTGCTGTTCCTCCGCCACCTGCCTCATCTCAGCCCGGACGAACTTCGCGACATGGAGCGCTTCAATCCGAAGAGCATCGCTGAGCAAGAGGAAGAGAAGGAAGAAGAAGATTTCCTGAATGGCGGCCCCGCATCGACGAAGGTTCCCGCCCACGAACCACACTTGGAGAAAACAAAATGAAGAAACTCGCTTCGATTCTGGTGGTGACCCTGCTGTCGAGCGCCATGGTCTTTGCCCACGGCAACCTCGCGCATGTTCTCGGAACGGTGGTGGAGATCACCGATCATTCTCTCTCCGTGAAGACCAGCGACGGATCAGTCAAGGTCGTCGCCTTCGACGCCGAAACCCACTTTTTCAAGGGCGGTTCACCGGCCACCGCAAGAGACGTTCTGATCGGCAGCCGGGTCGTCATTCACGCCCATCGGAACGGCGACAAGATGCACGCCGCCGAAGTCAAGATCGGCGCCACTCCGGCCAACCACGCCAACCCGAGCCCCACGGAGAGGAAATGAATTACAAGAAGACCCTGATCATTCCCGCGTTGCTGCTCACCAGCATTGTCGCCTTCGCCTCAATATTCGGTTCCGTGCGCGGCGTCATTCACGATCCGCAGCATCGCCCGGTACAGAACACCATGGTCATGATCAAGGCGAAGTCCTCGGACTGGTCGGCCACGGCAAATTCTGACGCCAATGGCAACTTTGCCTTCAACGCCGTTCCGCTCGGAGAATATGTCGTCACCGTGGCTGGGCTCGGGTTCGAACAATCACAGCAAGACGTCGTCGTGATGTCCGGCACGCAGCCCGTGCTGCATTTCGCGCTCAGCGTCGCGGGTGCCAAAGAGACAATCAACGTCTCCGGCACTCCCGAGGCCGCGCCCACCGATTCTGCTACACCGACAACGCTTGTCAATCGTCTCGAGATCGCCCGCACTCCCGGCGCAGCCCGCTCCAACAGCATGGCGATGATCACCGACTTCGTGCCCGGGGCCTACATCACGCACGACCAGCTTCATATCCGCGGTGGACATCAAACCAGCTGGCTGGTCGACGGTGTCCCCGTGCCCAACACCAACATCGCTTCCAACCTCGGCCCGCAGTTCGATCCCAAAGACGTCGACTATCTCGAAGTGAGCCGCGGCAGTTACGGCGCCGAGCTTGGCGACCGCACCTACGGCGTCTTCAACGTCGTGCCGCGCACCGGATTCGAGCGCAACCGTCAGGCCGAACTCGTCCTCAGTGCCGGCAATTTCTATCAGACCAACGATCAGTTCAGCTTCGGCAGCCACACCGAGCGCTTCGCCTACTACGCCAGCGTGAACGGGAATCGCAGCAACCTCGGCCTGCAAACACCCGTTGCGAATGTGGTCCACGACGCCGCCAATGGGTACGGTGGCTTCGGCTCGTTTATCTTCAACGTCGATCCTTCCGATCAACTGCGTCTGGTGACCTCGGCCCGCCAAGACTACTATCAGATCCCTTACGACCCTTTTCCCAACGACCTTGAGAACGGATCGACCCCAGGCAACAACTTCGTTCCGCAATACCCCACCCTCAATCTTCGCGACGGCAACCACGAATCCGACGCACTGGTAAATTTCTCGTTGGTACACACGTTCAATTCCAAGGTTCTGCTGACCGTCTCGCCCTTCTATCACCGCAACGCCGCCAACTACGACAGTTCGCCTGCCGATGTTGAGCTCGCCACGACCGACCACCACACTTCGGCCTACGCGGGCGGACAGGTGAGTTTCAGCGCCAACGTCGCGAAGAACAACTTGCAGGCCGGTTTCTACGGCTTTCACCAAAACGACAGCCAGTTCTTGGGGATTCTCTACAACGACGGCAGTGGCACCAAGCCTCTGGCTGAGCGCGATCCAGCCTCCGGCGGTTTGGCGGCTTTCTTCCTCGACGACAAATTCAAACCATTTTCCTGGTTGACGCTCTCCGCCGGAATGCGCCCCACGCACTTCGGCGGCGGAATTACGGAGAACTCCATCAGCCCGCGCTTCGGCGCCGCGTTGAACATCCCCCGCCTCAACTGGACCTTCCGCGCTTTCTACGGCCACTACTACCAGGCGCCGCCACTGCTCACAGTGGGAGGCTCACTGGAGCAGTTTTGCACGGTGAACAATTGCGGGTTCCTCCCGCTCCTGGGAGAACGCGACGAAGAACACCAGTTCGGAGTCACGATTCCCTACCGCGGATGGGTTCTCGACGCCGACAATTTCAAAACCAGTGCGCGCAATTTCTTTGACCATAGCTGCATTGGGTCCGGCCTGTGCTTACCCATCACGATTGAGAGAGCCAAAGTCCGAGGTTGGGAACTGACCCTGAGATCTCCGCGTATCGCCCATCGCGGGCAAATCCATCTCGCGTACTCCAATCAGATCGCCGAAGGCGCGGGCGCCATCAACGGAGGCTTCACGGATTTCACTACCAATGTTTGCGACCCGAACCCTGGATTTTGTCCCCTCGACCACGACCAGCGCCACACTCTCAATCTCGGCGGCGACCTCACGCTCCCGTGGCGCGCCTATGCCTCCACCAACATCTACTACGGCTCCGGCTTCAGCAATGCATTCCAGGGCCAGCCGTATCCCGGCGATCATCTTCCGCAGCACACCACGTTCGATCTGACTCTGGGCAAGGATTTCGGCGAGCGCTTCTCCGCCTCGGTGAATGCGATGAACGTCGCCAACCGCCGCGTCAATCTCGACAACAGCCAGACCTTCGGCGGCTTCCACTGGAACAATCCCCGCGAAGTCTACGTCGAACTTCGCTACCGCTTTCACTACTAAGAGAGCATGAAGTGAAAGTCGACATGTGGGGACAGCCGCCTCGGCTGTCGGCCAGCGCAGCGCGGTCGCTCGGCGGAACTATGCAGGCGCAAATGCCGCGTTCCCCAGCTCCACGTTTCCTAGAATTTCTTTCGCAGGAATTCAACAACGACATAGCCGACGAGCGCCGCGATCATGCCAATTTCAAAATTGGCAACCGTAAGAACATCTCCGATTGCCCAAGCAAGGCCATTCTTCTGCCCCATGCCTGAGCGCTCAAATTCTCCCATCAGGAGATTGGAATAAAACAGGAAAACGATAAAACCTACCTCGATCACGGCTCTCCAGACGTTGTTCTTCATAGCAAAAGTCGACTCCTTGGTCAGGACAGCTCCTCATCCCCGCGCCAGATTCTCCCGCACCATCTCTTCCACGTCGCCAATCTTCTCTCCCAGCAGATTCAGCTTGCGCGCTAGCCCCTGAATCTCGGTCTCCGCCCTCCGGTTGACATCGTAATCGAGTTCGCCGCGCAGCCGGTCCTTCGTGTCCTGCCGGTTCTGGCTCATCATGATAATCGGCGCCTGCAAGGCTGCCAGCATGTTCAGAAACAAATTGAGCAAGATGTACGGATAGGGATCCCAGGCACTACCGCCCAATCTCGCATCGACCGTCATGTAAATGACCAGCGCGATGCCAAACAGAATAATGAACGTCCACGACCCGCCAAATCCCGCGACCACATCGGCGATGCGTTCGCCGAACGTCGCATCCTTTTCAATCACATCATTCGGATGACGGTTCGCCCGCAGCCGTACCAGTTGCTGCGATGCATGAAACTGTCGCCCCAGCACTGTGAGCATATCCATTCCGGCCAGAGGCTTGCGCTGCAGCAGCACGGCAATGTCTTTTCGATCCACTTCCAGGCACACCGCCTCGTCGATGGCCGCCGCCTCGGTCTGGTGCGGAGTCTGCTCCAGCATCGAGGCGAACCCGAAGAACTCGCCGTGCGATGGTTCGTCGACCACAACTTCCTGCTGATCCTGGTCGACAGTCGCGACTCGCACTCGACCGGAGACAACCACATACGCCTGCCCGCTGGCATCGCCGATCTTGTAGATCCGTTGCCGGGGTGCAAACGTCTTCAGCCGGACCTGCCCAGCCAGCACCGCCGTTTCTTCTTCATCGAGCAACGCAAACAGCGGAACGTGTTTCAGTACTTCAGGGTTGCATGCCATCGGATGCCTCGCGGTGTGAAATCAGAACTGCGAAATCAAGACTGCGTTTGACCGCGTAGGATTGCACAAAAAAACGCCCAGAACAATGAGCATGTGGAGAACCAGAGCGTGTGGAGAATGAACATGTGGAGACCGCCGCCTCGGCTGTCCGGCCAGCGCGCAGCGCGACCAGCATGCGCAGTCCTTCGTGCCCTTTGTGGTTGAAGGTTCTTGCCGGTGGCAACGAAGTCTCCCCAAGAGTTAAAGTGATTACAAGGTGAACACTAAAAGTTCGAGTCTGCATTTTCTTCTGCCCGTCATCCTGCTCGCCGTGGCCCTATTCGCATCCTGTCATCGATCAACCGCCCCGGCTGCGAAGCGCTACTCCTTCACCGGCAGCGTCGTCTCCATCGATGCCAACGACCAATCCGCTGTCATAGACGGCGACAAAGTCCCCGGCTTCATGGACGCAATGGCGATGTCCTACAAAGTGAAACCGCCGTCAACGTTGACCCAGCTCTCTCCCGGTGACTCAATTTCCGCCGACCTGGTCGACATTGAACCCGACGATGACAACGCCCGTTCCAACTACTGGCTCGAAAACGTCAAAGTCACCACGCATGCGAAAACGCCTCCGCCCGCCTCCGGTGTGACCCAGCGCATTCCCGCGCCAGGCGATGACGTTCCTTCTTTTTCCCTCACCAATCAGGACGGCAAGCCCGTCTCTCTCCGTAACTATCGCGGCAACGTTGTCCTGGTTACATTCATTTACACCCGCTGCCCCTTCCCCGACTTCTGCCCGCGCATGACCAGCAACTTCGCCCAGATTTACAAGCAACTCACCACCGACCCATCCCTCGCCCGGGTTCGTCTGCTCAGCATCAGCTTCGATCCGGAACACGACACGCCCAAGATTCTGCGCGACTACGCCTTTGCCGCGGCTCACACGCGCGAGGCCGTGCTTTTTGATCGTTGGGAACTCGCCGCTCCCCACCCGGCTGACCTCCCAAAGATCGCAGATTGTTTCGGCTTGATCTACAAACCCGAGCAGGGTCTGATCACCCACAACCTCAGCACCACGGTCATCGGCCCCGACGGCAAAATCGTGAAGTGGTATCACGGCGGCGACTGGCAGGTTTCTGATTTAATAAAGGACGCAGGCGGGGCGAGCGCTCGCTAGGTTCTGGAGATCGTCTCGACCGTGCGTAATGAGCCGGCTTTTGGGTGGCGCAGCGCTTTAAGCGCTGCGCTAAGCGCCGCACGACAAGGTGAGGCTTTAGCCTCTGAGGTACGTTACCCCACGACACCCGTCTAAATGTCTGAAGGGAGTGTCATGAAATATCTGCTGCTAGTCTTGGCCATATTCGGTGTAATCGTTTCTGCTCTCGCCCTGCGCGAACACTACCGCGAGTACGGCGATTCTCCCTGCAGCATCAACGAGCACTGGGACTGCGGCGTGGTCAATCACAGCCCCTACGCCATGCTCGGCCCGGTCCCGGTCGCCGCCATTGGGATCGCCGGATACATTCTTATGGGCGCTCTCGCATTCCTGCGCTCGTATCGGCTTCTGCTCGTTCCCACTTTCGCCGGGCTCTCGTTCTCGCTTTATCTCGCCAACATCGAAAAGAACGTCCTCGGCGTCTGGTGCATCTATTGCGTCATCTCGCTGGGGATCATCTCTCTGATGTCTCTTCTTAATTTGGGGACGGTCGTCGCTCAGTTCGTACGCAAGCCGTCACCGGCGTAGCCCAGCCCTCGTTTGACGCGCCGTCCGCGCCATGATGCCGAATCCCGCAGCGCGGCAACGTTCTCACTTCCGCTTCACGCCCAGCTTGCGATTGATGTCCCCCGCAAACTCGATGAAGAAATTCAGCAAGGCGCCGTATCCGGCCTGCCCCAGCATGGCACGGCCACCCTCGGCAAACGCGTTGCGCGGGTGCGGCTTCCACGCCGTCGAGATCAATCCTCCGCTGAACGCGCCTCCGTACAGCGCCCACTGCGGACGCAGTTCCTGCTCGCTCTGATTGTAGGTAAGGAAGTTGCGCACGATCGCATGCCGCGTCCTGGGCCAGAAGCCACTGCACTGGCATCGATCGTAACGCGGCTCATATTTCAGCTTTGCGTTCCCCAGTGCCGCCAGGCTGTTGGCCACGATGAATTGTCCTTCGCGCGACGCGAAGCGATCCCCATATCCGCTCCAGTGCTCGTTCCACTCCGGAGGCGACTCGCGCCACTGGTCGATTCCCGCCGCGAACATTCGCTTCAAATACGCGCCCGGACTCGCAAGTGTCTGCTGCAGGTAGATCTCGCGTCGCTGCTCCACGGTCAGAGGAACCATGGGTCGGCCCTTTTCCACATACACACCGGTGAGCCAGCCGCTCTCCCAATCACGTGCTTTGACCAGCGCCGCCTCTCCCGCCTTCTTTGTGGCCTCTGCTGCGCGCACGGTGACTTGCTTTGTCTTTTGCGCAGCTGCCTGAGCCGGATTCGATCCCTCATCTTTCTTCTCTTTGGGCTTCTCTTTGGCGTGTTGGTCTTGTTGGGAGTTGTCTGGCGGCGCGGACGGCGGATTGGGCACATCCTGGGTCAGCGCTCTTGCGGAGGCGATCGTTAAGAAACCACTCAGTAAAACGATTCGGCAGCATCCGCCCCAACGATAACTTGCTGTTCCCAAGCCCCTCACCCTTCCGCCTTCTGCGCGGTCTTAGTCTGCGAATGCGTTCAAAATTCTTGCCTTCTTTTGCCCGGTACTCTGCAACCGGCTAAACTCCTTTCGATGCACTCTCTCTACAACCGTGTTGCCGGACAAAGTGTCGAACGACTGGCCGCCCTCAGCGATGGCATTTTCGCCGTGAGCATGACGCTGCTGGTGCTCGATCTGCGCGTCCCCGCTGCCGAAGCGATTCACTCCGAACACGATCTCTGGCACGCCCTTGTCGTGCTCTCGCCTCGCCTGCTCATCTTTCTGATGAGTGTAATGACGAATGGGATTTTCTGGGTCGGCCAGCAGACGCAGCTCAACCACTTCGCCCGCGCCGACCGCAATCTTGCATGGATACACATCGCGTTTCTCTGCGCCATCACTCTGACGCCGTTCACGACGTCGCTGCTCGCCGAGTTCATCCACTATCGGACGGCGCTTCTGGTCTATTGGTTCAATATTTTGTTGCTTGGCTTGACCCTCTACTGGAGCTGGACCTACGCCACCCGCGCGCACCTTCTAGCTGACGATCTCCCCGAGGAAATTCATCCGGCCGTCGTGCGCCGCATCGTCATCGCGCAGTCTCTGTATGCCTGCGGCGCCGGATTGTGTTTCCTCAACACGTACTACAGCATCGCTGCCATTGTGCTGGTGCAGGTAAACTACGCTATCGCGCCGAGATTTTGCTGGGGATTGTTCTCGGGGAAATCGAATGGAAGAGTAGAACAGGTCTTGAGAGATGGTTGGGAAGGGCACAGCTTCAGCGGTTGCGGAAAAACTCCGCCCTTGCCTCGGCTTTGAAAGGGCGCGGCCCATAAGCCGCACCGTCAGTCGTGCAGAATGAATCACGGCTTTAGTCGCTGAGGGGATCTCAGCCTGGCCCAGGAAGCCCCTGCCGACCGAAGCACTCCGCATTAGCTCGATACTCGCAACTCGGTACTCGGTACTGCTCACCCTCGCTCAAACGCGTGCTTTTTCTCCAACTCCTCCACCGCCGCGCGTCGCGCACTCTCGAATCGCTCCGCCTGATTCATGAGGCCCTGCGTAGCCTCCGCCCACTCGCCTTCGATCCGCAGCAGGCCCTGCGCCGCCACCAGCCTCGCCGCGACCTCAATCAAGTGCGCTGGGGTTGTCTGCAGATATTGCGCCTCGGCCGGATCTCCAATCCAAACTCGCGCGGGTGCCCCATCCTTCTCGCGTTCTTGGCGAGAGGGTGGGGATTTTGATTCCTTGTCCCCGGAAGCCAATCCTAGTTTCGTGTGCCAGTACACTTTCCGCTCCACAAACTCCGCCATCACCTCGTCGGTCGCCTTGCCAAAGATCCACTGCTGGCGCTTGAAGTCGTAGTGGCGGCTCGAAAACGGAACCGGCAATAATTTCCCGGATTTCAAAAACTCAATCTGCCGTCGGTCCACTTCCTTGCGCAGCGCGTTGATGACCGGGGCCTCCGCGTCTTTGGGCTCCAGCGATGTCATCACCTCGCGCACGGTTTGCGAAAGATTCACGGCCACTGGCGCGTGCAGTCCTTCCGAACCTTCCAGCCGGATATCGCCATGCAGCACCCAGAAATCCGCGCCCGATGTCGACTGGTGGAACGGCCACTCCAGCCGAATCGTCAGCGGCAGCCCCCGCAGCGTCACCCAGATCTTTTTGCTGGCCGCGTCGCGCGCTTCGTCCAGAACTCCGCCACTTCCCTGCACCTGCGTCATATCCGTTGTATCTCTCTTCTATTGGAAAATAGGTTCGATGGAAGATCAATCCACAGACGTTCAATCCGTGATTCTACGCAACTGCCCTAGTTCCCATCCAGCGTGGACCGCACTTTCAGCGCCAGCTCCACCTTGCCGAAGGGCTTCTGCAGCAGCTTCACGCCCGGTTCGAGCACCTTGTGCTGCACCACCATGTCGTCGCTGTATCCCGTCATGTAGACGATCTTGGTTTGAGGGCGTTTGCCCAGAACCACCTCCGCCAACTGTCTCCCACTCATGCCGGGCATAATGACGTCAGTCAGCAACAAATCAATGGGTTGGGCAAACCTCTCGGCCGCTTGAATGGCCTCTTCTGCGCTTGACGCATCCAGCACCTTGTAGCCGTATCCTTCCAGAAAAATGCGTGCCAGTTCGCGCAGGTCCGGTTCATCTTCCACGATCAGAATAGTCTCTTTCCCCCCGGCCACATTCTCGCTCGTGATCGGCTGCGGCTGTTTGTGCGGCCGATCCTCTGCCGCGGGCAAATAGATGCGGAAGTCGGCGCCGCGCCCCACCTCACTTTCTACCAGGATGCTTCCACCGCTCTGCTTCACGATTCCATATACCGTCGCCAGGCCAAGCCCCGTACCCTTTCCGACGGGCTTGGTCGTAAAGAACGGCTCGAAGATGTGGGCCAGCGTTCCGGCATCCATGCCGTGTCCGGTGTCAGTCACCCTCAACATCACATACCGTCCGGCCGCAAGCTCCAGGTCGCGACCTTGCTCCGCGTCGACTTCCATGTTCGAGGTTTCCATGATCAATTTGCCGCCATGCGGCATAGCATCGCGCGCGTTCACCGCCAGGTTCATGAGCACCTGCTCCACCTGCCCCGGATCCGCCTTCACCGCTACCAGCGATGGATGCAGGTTCGCCATCAACTCAATATCCTCGCCAATCACGCGTGCCAGCATCTTCTGCACGTCCGCCACGGCCTCATTCAAGTCCAGAACTTTCGGTTGCAACATCTGCTTGCGGCTGAAGGCCAGCAGTTGCTGCGTGAGCGATGCCGCCCGGTCCGCCGCTCTTCGTATCTGCTCCAGCCCATTGCGCGCCTGCTCGTCCGCTCCTTCCAGCAGCAGTTCACCGTGCCCCATGATGATGCCCAAAATGTTGTTGAAGTCGTGCGCCACGCCTCCCGCCAGCCGACCGATCGCCTCCAGTTGCTGCGCGTTCCTGAGCTGCTCTTCCAGATGCATCCGCTCGGTCACATCGCGCGTAATGCCCCAGCTCCGAACCCAGTGTCCGTCGACCACCATTCCGATCATCGTGTTGCGAAAAATCCTCTTCTGTCCGTGAGCGTCCAACTCACGCGACTCCTGGTCCGTCGTCCGGTAGCCGGACCGGATGAAGTCCTCCATAAACTGCCGCGTCACCGGATCATTGAGGACCAGAAAATCCGACAGAGGCTTTCCAACCAATTCCCGCGCCGACCCCCGTCCGTACATTTTCGCCATGGCATCATTGCATTCCGCCATGTAGCCGTTCTTCCGGCCCAACCTGAGTTGCTCATTGATGGGAAGGTGGCAGGGAACAGGCGGCTCGTACTCCATGCGAAAAATTCCCTCGGAACTCTGCGCCACGAACATGCGATAGCGCTCTTCACTCTGGCGTAGAGCGTCGTCGGCGTGTTTCCGCTCCGTGATGTCGATCATGAGGCCGCGAGTCAGCCGTTGGTCCGTTTCCGGGTCGCGGACAATCACCGCCTCGTCTCGAATCCACACCTCCCCTCCGTCCTGGGTGCGCATCCGATATTCGACGCGGAAAGGATGGCCTTCCTCCCAGCTGTCCTCCCTTAGCGCAATCGGGTGATCCTCCGGGTTCAAGTGGTCCCACCAGAAGCGGTCGTCGATTACGCAATCCTCGGGACGGTAGCCGAGAATCGTCTTCACCTGCGGGCTCATGTAGAGGAAGCGGCCGAGCGCTCCAGTCACGGCGACGTATGAGATCGCCGGGACCTCCTCCACCAGTTGGCGGTATTTCGCCTCCGCCTCCCGCAGCGCAGCCGAGGCGCGTTTGCTTTCTGCCTGCGCGCGGATGGCCGTTACGCCGTAGGCCAGATTGTTGGCGATCTCAGCCAGCAACTCCACCTCCGAACTCTCGAAAGACCCCGCCTGTTCCGAGTAGATCGCCAACACGCCGAAGGGCAAGCTCGCGCCTCGCAGCGGGAGTGCGATCATCGCCGCGTATCCTCGTTTCAACGCGGCCTCGCGCCACGGCGCAAACTGGGGATCGCTTGCCGTGTCCGCGATCACGCAAATCCGGTTCTCCCGGATCGCCGTGCCCGCGGGCCCACGCCCTGCCGGAGTATCCGACCACTTCACGTCAATCTTCGCCAGGTATCCGCTGTCGTACCCTGCATACGCCATCGGCCGGACGGTCTTCGCTTCGTCCGCTTCCGCGTATGCAATGCCCGCCATCCGGTAGCCGCCGATGCGCACAGTGATGTCGCAAACTTGATCCAGCAGTTCCTGTTCGCTTCCTGCCTGGGCTAGCGCCTGGCTGCACGCACTCAGCGCGCGCAGCGCCCGGTTCAGCCGACGCAGTTCTTTGTTGATTCCGCTCTCCGGAAGAGACTCAGAGGAAGTTTCGCTTGAGGAGGAGGTTGCGGATGCGGACGGCGCCGATGCCCGGGACGCGCCCGGGCTGCATGCTCCGCCGGAGGTATCCCCGGAAGCCTGAGTCGTCCCCGATGGCTGGTCGAACTGAAATTTCCCCTGGGTCATGGAGCCCGCAGCGTCCCCGGCGTTCTCGCGCTCTTTGTTCAATAGTGTACAGGTTCCCGTTTCACCTCCTTCACGAAAACTGCTTTCTGTTCTGATTCTGTATCTACTTGGTACGCAGCGCTCGCATGTCGCGTTGCTGGCAACTGGCTACCGCCTACTGGCTAGCGTTTTCCACGAGCCATCCCAACAATCCCGGAAGGCAGAATCCAATCGCATTGAGGATGCCGTGCGTTCGTGCCATCTGCGGAATCGTCAACGCATCACTGTTCACGAAGTCGGCGACCGCGTACGTCCCTGCGAGCACCATCCCGGCGAAGACCGCTCCCGCCGCGACCTGTAACAGCACCCGCGCCGTGGGATTTTTCGCCCGCTTTCCGCATCCGCGCAAGAAGATTGCCAGTACCGCGACGCCAACCGAGAACAGCAGGGCGGCCACCATCTTCAGCGCCGGTGAAATCACGAACCCCGCCGCGACCACAAACGGCATGCCGATCACGATCAGGACTACACGCCTCAACCATGGCTGCGCACCACGGCGCTCGGCGAAGTTCAACGTCGCGGCGGCGATCATCGCCGTAGCAAACCCCGCGTAGTGAAAGTGCACCGCTGTGAGCAACCCAATCGGCTCCTGAATCCCCATCGGCCGCATCCCCAGCCGCGAAGCCACTAGCCAGGCCCCGCCCACGGCCAGATCGATCCGCGCGATCCCGAGTGTGACGCGGACCATTGTGGGGCGGACACTCCTGTCCGCCTCTTGCCACGAAGCGCGAATCAAGTCCAATACTCCAGCCCCGGCCACGAGTCCACAAATCAGCAGCCATCCTAAGGCCGCCAACCCAGCCCTCCTTCCCGGAGGCAACAACATCGCCACAATAGCAAGCGCTGCGCCCACAGGTTGCAGCCAACGAGCGAGTTCTTGCATCCGGCCGCCAACGCCCATCGTGCGGCCCAACTCGAGCCCCAGTGGAACAATCACCAGCGGCGCGAACAGAAACATCAATTCAATCGCACCCACCCGCGCAATCCCGACGCGCGCCAGCACCGCAACCCCCGCCCACACTGCCGCTCCGGCAGTGGCACAGACCGAAGCCCAAAGACCTTTGTCATTCCGCGCCGTTCGTAGCCGCGAAAGCGGCCAGGACGCGCGATGAATCCGCTTTTCTCCGGGCCGCTCCAATATCGCTTTCATGGTTCACCTCACTCTGGGTGCCCCATTTCTCGCGCGTTCTTTGCGCGAGAAGTGGGGTTTTTGACTTGCCAACGGAACCCTCACGCCGCCGGCCTCAATGCTGCGATCCCAAATATCACGACCAGAACAATCAGGGAACCCACGTACAACATGTCGAGCCCCCGGTTCTCCCTCCGCACTTCGCGGTCGTAATAAAGGAGCTGCAGCATAATCCGCAGCAACCAGAACGACGCCATGAATCCACTCAGGAACCGTCCCAGCCCGCTGGCCCCCGCCAGCTCCGGCGCAAACCCAAAGCACAGCGCTGCGAACAGTCCCAGCACAATCACGATGTAGACCCAATGCACATAGAAGATCTGCCGCACGAATCTCGGAACTCCCGCCAACCGCTCCCGTACCCGCAACCGTCGCGGCAGCGGAATGTTCGCCGCGATGATCCCCACATGCACCACCCCTGCTCCCCAAATCATCTCCTTTATGAACATGGCGTTCATGCCGACCTCCGTGTCCCCTGTAGTTGCTCTCTAGGTTTTGCCGCCTCGCCTCTCGCGTTTGTGAAGTGCCGTGCGACCTCCGACGCATAGCTCTTGCCAACCAGATCTCTGTTTTCTTCGAGCCATTGGCTCAATCGCACTTGTCCCGCGGAGGGCCCCTCCGGCGCGAGCAAATTGCCCATGAGCCCCTTGTATTCCTCCCAGGTAAGAACGACGTCGCCGACAACCCGCCCGGTCACAAGCGTCGAAAGATAGGCCAAGGACATCGGCAAGTGAATCAGGCGAACGGACCGCCCCACCCGCACCGCAGTCAATCGCACCAGTTCCTCGAAGCCAAACGTCTCAGGTCCAACCGCATCGAGCACCGAATTGCCGCGCTGGTCCACGGCATCGGCGAGCAACCGCGCCATGTCCTCGACGTAGATCGGACGAATCGCGTAGCGCCCGTCCCCGGGGATCCCAAACACCGGAAGGTGCCGCACAAACCACGCGATGTTGTTGATGAGAATGTCCTCGGCACCGAAGATCACGGTCGGCCGCAAGATTGAATAAGAGAGACCTGAGTCGATCACGGCCTGCTCCACTTCCGCCTTTCCCCTGTAGTAGCCCAGAGGGGACTGGAGAGAGGGATTGGCGATGCTGACATGCACGATCCGTTGGACCCCGGCGTCCTTCGCCGCCTTGATCAGAGTGCGCGTGTTTTGAACCGCGGTCTCGAAGGTCGATTCTCCGTGCGGGAAGCGCACCCAGTAGGTATTGATCAGAGTGGACGCGCCTTCCAGGCTGCGGCGCAGTTCGTCGGGCCGGTCGAAGTTGTAGGGAAATATCGAAACGCGCTCGCCAAAGGAATCCGGAAGCTCCGCCGGAGGATGATTCGTCAGCGTGCGGACCTCGTATCCCCGGCTCAGCAGAAGTCGTGTCGCGTACTTGCCCGTGTAGCTGAACGCTCCGGTGATGACAACCGTTCCTCTCATTTCTCTGTCCACCCCAGTGCCTCCCTCAACCCTCAAGCCGTGTCATGCGGCCAGTATCGCGTGCTTCAGACAGTTCTGTATGAACAGATCAGTCAAATCAAAAAAAGGGGGGCTACCCCGCCTTCTTCCGCATCTTCGTCCCCATGCGCAACATCTTCCGCACCGCCCCCGTCGGCAAGCGCTTCATCTGGTCATACAGTTCCGTCACCGCTTCGAAAAATCCGGCCATCGCCTCCAGTCGCTCGCGCGTATACTCCGCTCCCAGTTCCTTCGGATCCAGATCCGCCAGGCATCTCCGCAGAATCTCCCGCGTCGGATCGATCTCCCGCCGTTTCCTCTGTTCGATCACCAACCGGAACATCTCCCACACGTCTTTCATCGACTCGTAGTGCTCGCGCCGGTCGCCCAACACGTGCACCGCGCGCACAATTCCCCAAGTCTCCAGCTCTCGGATCGATGTGCTCACATTCGATCGCGCCACGCTCAGCGTCTCCGCAATCTCCTCCGCCGGCAGCGCCCGCGGCGACAAATACAGCAGCGCATGGATCTGTGCCACCGTCCGGTTGATCCCCCACCGCGTCCCCATCTCTCCCCAGTGAAGGATGTACTGCTTCTGCACTCCAGTCAATTCCGCCATAACGTTTCTTTCAGTACAGACTGAATATACAGAATGGTCCGCCCGTTGTCAAGGGAGAAGAGTGTGGGGACGGCCGTCTCGGCCGTCCGCCGAAGCGAAGCGAGGCAGCGCCGCAAGCCGCCGAGTTAGCCAGTTCCTCAACCCTGAGTTCACTGGCGCGCGACCACCGACCATCGGTAATCTTTGAAACGCCTGCGCCCTTCTTTATTCTCTCTTCGAGGCCCGGCTCACCTTGCGAATGAGCCTTCAATGAACATTTTCGTTGCGATGCTGCTCTCCTTTCTCCCCGAGCGATATCGCAAGACATTTACGCCCTACGAAATCCCTCCCGCAGGAGCCATCTGGAGCGGCATCCTCGAAGTTTTGCTCTGCCTCGGCCTCCTCATCCGTGGCTACTTCGCCTACATGAATGAACGAATGGCGTCCATCCCCGCCTTGGCCCTGACCAAGGCCGGAGAAAGGGGCGGAGAGTCCGCCATCATGGGCCTGGGCAGCATCCTCATGCTGGAATACATGATTCAGCTGACCACCCTCATGCTTGTGTTTCTCATGTTAGAGGGATTCGTTCGCGCCATCGCCGCCGTCGCCAGCGACGAAGTTCTGCCCAGCCTTCCTCTGAAGGTCTTAGCGTTCCTGCACGCGAAGCTCGATGCGCGCGCCCACGAGAAACAACTCGGCGCGCGCATTCGCGACGAGGTCCGGCCGGATGCCGCCGCACAGTCCCTTCAAATCGCCAGCTGCCGCCCCAAGCCCTGGACGCGCCTTACGACCATTTCGCATCAAGGTGAGTTCTATGAAATAGTCGCCGAGAGCAAAGGCCCCGCCCCGCGCCCCTTTGTTTATGTCCTGCGGAAGAAGCCCCCAACCGGCGTGATCCGCGGCATTCACCCCTACGACCCGGACGAAGTGCTGGAAACCAAGAATTGATGGCAGATGCGAAGGCCCGTGACTTCACGAGTTCATGTGGGGCAGACACTCCTGTCGGCGAACAGCCTGTCCTGTCATAATCACGCCATGCTCTCGACGGTTCTGCAGGATTTGACCTTCGCCGGCCGCCAGTTTCGTCGCAGCCCCGCATTCGCTCTAACCGCAATCCTCACCCTCGCCCTCGGCATCGGAGCCACCACCGCCATCTTCAGCTTGTTCGACGGCATCCTGCTTCGCCCTCTACCTTTCCCTCACTCCGAACAGCTCGTCGCCATCGATACTCTCGATTTCCCGCCCGGAGTCGCTCCCACCAACCTCGCCGCCGCGTACGGGGCCGGCAGTTCCTATCCCAACTTTTTCGATTGGCAGCGGCAAAGCCACAGCTTCGAGTCTCTCGCTTCTTACGACGACATCTTCCGCCTCTTCAGTAAGGCAAACGGGGAAGGCGCTCGAGTGCTGGAAGGTGGCCGCGTCTCCGCGAATCTGTTTTCACTGCTCGGCGTAGCTCCCGCGCTCGGTCGCGCATTCACCGAGGCCGAAGAGCAGCCCGGTCATCGCGTCGCCATTCTCAGTCACGAACTCTGGGTTTCAGATTTCGCTTCGTCGCCCAGCGCTCTTGGTCAAACGGTGAAGATCAGCGATGAACCTTACACCATCGTTGGAGTCATGCCGGCGAGCTTCCACTATCCCATCGGCAAGCCATCTTCCTACTGGTCGACCTACTCGATCGATGCCGAAGGTCGTGCTCCGGGCACTTCGCTCCGCGACTTGGATAATCTCTCCATCGTCGGGCGCCTCAAGCCCGGCGTCGGCATCAAGCAAGCGCTCGCCGAACTAAACACGATCCAACTTGGACTTGCGCAGCAATACTCCGAAGATCGCTACCGCCTCGGCGTTTCGATCAACCCATTGTTGGACGAAGAAGTCTCCGATATCCGTCCGGCACTCTCTCTCTTATTCGCAGCGGTTGGAGTCGTCCTGATCATCGCCTGCGCCAACGTTGCCGGGCTCCTCCTCGCCCGCGCCAACGGGCGCCGTCCGGAAGTGGCTCTGCGCACCGCCTTGGGTGCGAGCCGAATTCGCGTTGTGCGTCAACTGCTGGTCGAAGCGCTGCTCCTTGCCCTGGCGGGCGGCGCCGCCGGCATCCTCGCGTCTTTCGCTCTCCTGCGCGCCGGACTTCACCTCATCCCCAGCGATCTGCCCCGGTTGTACAACATCGCCATCGATGGCCGCGTGCTGGCGTTCGCCGTCTCACTCTCAGCTGTCACATCGCTGATCTTCGGATTGCTCCCGGCATGGCGAATGTCGAAGTCCGATCCAGCCACCGCCCTGCGAGACTGCGGTTTTACGACCACCTCCGGACGCCACCACAACCAGCTTCATCACGCGCTGATCGTCGCCCAAACCGCCCTCGGATTCACTCTGCTCATCGGCTCGGGATTGCTCATCCGCAGCATGTTCAACGTAATTTACATCAACCCCGGTTTCGACACGACTCACACCGTCTACTTCGACATCGCGTTAACCAACAAACTCTATCCCGTCCCAGCCAAGTTCCAATTCATCGACAAGCTTCTGCCGGAAATTGCGGCACTCCCCGGCGTCGAAAGAGCAAGCGCCGGCCATCCGCTGCCCATCCTTTGGGGACCCGGCACGTTCACCAACTTCACGATCGCAAATCATTTGAACTCGCCCGATCATCTTCCGGATGCCGGGGCCGCGGTCGCGATGCCCGGCTACTTTGAAACGCTTTCGATTCCGCTTCTCCGCGGCCGCACTTTCGCGCCCCGCGACAACGATCCGAAAGCCACACCAGTGGCGGTCATCAACCAGGCCTTCGCAAAGAAATATTTCCCGAATGAAGATCCGCTCGGCCAGTACTTCACGCCCAAGTTTGAACACACGACCGAACCGGTCATCGCACGTCAGATCATCGGAGTCGTTGGCGATACGAGAATCGAAGAGACGTGGGATCCGTATCAGCCCCAGTTCTTCCTGCCGTATGCCCAGGATCCCAGTCACCAGCGCGCTCTTGTCGTCATGAAAGTCGCCGGAGATCCCGGAGCCTACGAGAACGCGGTTCGCAAAATCGTTGCCACCATGACTGAGGCTCCAGTCTTCAGCTATCGCACCTTTGCCGAAAGCATAAGCATGCAAGCCGCACACCCACGCTTCGAAGCTGTTCTGGTTTCCGGTTTTGCCGGAATCGCTCTCCTGCTGTCCGCTCTTGGCCTGTATGCCGTTCTCTCTTATGTTGTCGCGGAAAGAATCCGCGAACTCGGTCTGAGAATCGCCTTGGGAGCATCTCGTTCCGACATCTTGCGACTCGTACTGCGTCGCGCGGTCATCCTTGCCGGCCTTGGTGTCGGGATCGGAGCGCTCACCTCGGTCTTCGCCGCCAGACTCATCACGGATGTCCTGTTTAATGTCGCACCACTGGATCGGTCGGTGTTTGTAATCGCGACGCTCGTGCTGATATTTGTTTCGATGGTCGCGGCGCTTGCGCCCGCGCTGCGCGCCGCCAACGTGGATCCCATACGCATACTTCGAGAACAGTAGGGGAATCCGGTTCGATCAAATCCTGGGGAGCCGCCTAGTTCAAGGGCGCGGCAGAGGGATCGCTCAAGGCAATGAGCTTGCCCGGCGGATATTCGGCAGGGGTGAGCGGAGTATCCGGGTCGGGGTTGATGATCGTCAGCACTTCGCCGCTGCGAATCCCCCGGATCGTCAAGCTCTGACTCTCTACGGCGACCACCCGGTATTTTTCGTCGAAGATTGCCACGCTATTGAGCATAAGGGTTAGATGCACAATTTTCATACGCGACTCGTACTTCTCGCTAGCCAATTCCCGAATTGGAACAGTCGTCAGTTGTAGACCTTTAGCGCGGCTCGGGCTGTCCTCTTTCTCAACTGTCGTTCTCAAATATCCAGGATGCAATCTACAATCTGAATTCCTCGTGGTTGCTAAGAACTCACACGCCTGCCAAACGCAGAGGTCGTTGCGGTCCGGATCTTTGAAACCGGATCTTTGAAATACGAGAGCAGCCATCTAGGCCCCCTGGAGGTCGCGGCAGCGAACTTGATCTTTCACGCAATCGCCCTGTCAGGTACGTCAGTAACTTTCACGCGTCAGTTCTGTCCACTAAGCTAGGCGAGAGAGCGCTGGGGAAAAGGACTTTATTATGGGGAGCCGTCTTTGGATTGGCGCGATTCTGCTGGCGGGTCTGTTCTTTTGGGCAGTGGGCTACGTCGTGACCCCGGACAACGGCGACGCAGAATTTCAGAAAATGCTGGAAGCGATGCAGCAGATCAAGAGCTTTCGCGGCACGTATAGCGAGAGCGCATCGAGCACCCGTCGCTTGGAAAAGCTGTGGGAGGTGGATTGCACCCGGAGCATTGTCCACAAGCAATCTCAGGATTTGCAGACCGGCGCCGATCCTCTGGAGATGAAACAAGATGAATTCCTGGTGGGCAGTGACCTGAGGTACACCCACAACAGCGACGGATCCTGGGAGAAGACCACGTACACGGCCAAGGTGTATTCAGCCAGTTGGTATTGCGACAACCTAGCGCGAGGCACCGTTCGCGATCTGGTGCCGGATGTCAGGGCGCTACTCCGGAGCGCCACGTTTGGAAAGGGCGACAAGAAGACGGTCAACGGTGTCCGCTGCCAGGACTGGACCTTCACTATGCACTCCTCCACCTCGGGCCAGAGAGGTTCGGTGTGCATCGGACTGGAAGATCACTTGCCCCACGAGATGATCACGGACAACATCGGCCACTATTCCTACACCGATTACAACCGGCCCATCCAATTCGACGCGCCTGATGCCGTCCTGCAAGCGGCCAGTTCGAGTGGCGGATCGAACTGAATCAGCCCCGCTCGGTGTTGTGAAGTAGTGGGACGCTCAGTCCCGTGAGTCGAGTCACCTATAGCTGTGACTGTGGGCACTGCGCCGACGTTGGCGATTCGCTAACACCGGATTGTCTTGGGTTCGCCGCGAGACGGGGTTCCTGAGTTTTCCTTCGCCGTGGCTGTCGTCCGTCTCTAACGTTGGCACCCACGGCGGACCGTTTCTCTTCCTCTCCGCGTCAGAGCGAGCCGCACACGACCCCCTTTAAGCCGATCACTTCGAAGGGCCATCCCCGGACAATTCTCGATTTCATCAGGAGGTATGCCAATGACCCGATGGTTGATTTTGATAACGCTAGTCTTCTCCGCGATCTTGGCGGTTGCCGATCCAACCGTGGATTGTAATGCCGGCCAGTCGCTGAATCGCAGGCTGGCCAAGATGGACAAAAACAAGCCAGCAACAATCACGGTCAAGGGAACTTGTACCGAGTATGTTGTCATCGACGGCTTTACCGGTCTAACGCTGAATGGCGCGCCAGGCGCGGCCTTGCAGCAACCCAGCACGAATCCGGAAAACATCCCCGCCGTATTGTGGATCCACGCTTCCCAGAGCGTCACCGTCTCCGGATTTGCTATTCACGGTGAGGGCGTCTTAGTTAAAAACAGCGTCGACATTTACCTCAGCAACCTGACGACGGACGGTTCAGGGGGATTTAGCATCGCTGACGCCGGCTTGGTAACGCTCTCGCAAGTAACCGTCGACGTAACAAGCGTGTGGACTGGGATTGGGGTGTACATGAACACCGACGTGGGCATAGAGAATTCCCTGATTGTGAACCCCACGGGCTCCGGCTGGCACGCCGGCCTCTGGGTAAGTGGGGGAAACGTCCACATCCAAGGGACCACGATTCGCGACGTGCAGACGAGCATTTTTGTCGGGCAGGGCGGAGAGGTTGATACGTTTGTTTTCGATCCCTCTGCAGTCTCCACGGATGTCGTGATCGAAAACCCCGCCGGCACCAACAACAACGGTGTCTGTGTGACAGATGGCGCATCGTTCAACGCAACCTACGCCAAGCTGCGCATAACCAACGCCGGGCAATCTTGGGGTGGGAACACCGGCGCCGTGCTGGTTGACTATGGCTCGACGGTGGACGCCACGAGTCTCATTGTGTCCGGCAGCAAAGGTCAGGGCGTTATGGTGGCCGACAACTCCCACGTCAACCTGGGCGGCGGCGCCAGCATTACCGGCAGTGGGCACGGAGGTTTGGTCGTGGCCAACCTGTCCACGGCCACAGTAAACGGTAATCCCGCGACCGTGATCAGCGGCAACGGGACGGATTTGTTTTGCGATTCCAAATCGGACATCTTAGGGAGTTCGAACATCAGCGGCGCCACTGTCGTGAACTGCAACAACCTGTTTCCCTGGAGTTATGAGAACCTGCCCTAGCAGCCCATGGTGAAAGTGAGATTCGTATCAGGGCCCAGCTTCAGCCGTGCCGTAAGTGCCGTGCGTTCAGTCACCTTTAGGCGCTGCGCTTTCGGAACTTGAGTCTTACCACGGGCTGCTAGGGACTGTATCGGTCCTTTCGCGGTCAGGTGTTCTGCCGCCCGATTGCCGGGCGGCTTTTAGTTGGAGAGCTGAGGTCTCAGCCCCGTGGGCATTCGTCATTCCTTTCCCCAATTCTCAATCGTCAATCTACAATCGAAATTCCATGGACCCGTTGCGGATTGCCGAGCTGCTGGAACCGTACCTGTCCGCAGCCCCAAATCATTCCGAGCCGGCGAAGGCCGACAAGGCTTGCCCTGAGCCCGTTCGCAAACCTGCACGAAGCCTGCCGAAGGGGGAATCTGCAATCTTGTCTCCCGCTCAGCTGCAAGATATATCGACGTACATCGATATACTCGTCCGCTGGAATTCCCGTATCAACCTGACCGCAATTCGCGACCCCGAAGGCATCGTCACCCGCCACTTCGGCGAGTCGATCTTCGCCGCCCGCCACCTGTTCCCTCGCGATGCCCATGTGGGGACAGCCGCCCTCGGCTGTCCGGCCGAGCAAGGCTCGGCTTCCACTGCGACCGCAGCCGCAGAGGCCTGCCCTGAGCTTGTCGAAGGGCAGCGACAGAATGCAGCCCACGCTCGCCCTGAGAGGAGCCGAAGGGACGCAATCCGTGGGTCGGCTGCAGGTACAGAGCAAGCTCCGGAGAGGCGGAAACTCGCTTCCAACGAAGAGGCTGTTGGTCTGGCCGACGACCAACGGCAATCGACCCACGACCGCCCTACCCTCACCGACGTGGGCTCCGGCGCCGGATTCCCCGGCCTCCCCATCAGGCTTTGGGCCCCGCATATCTCGCTCACGCTGATCGAGTCCAACCACAAGAAAGCCACCTTCCTCCGCGAAGTCACCCGCGCTCTTACATTGACGGACGTCAATATACAAACCGCCCGCGCCGAAACCCTCGCAGGAAGCTTATTCAGCACGGTCACCTTGCGCGCCGTAGAACGCTTCGCAGCCATCCTCCCCACCGCAGCCGCCCTGCTTGCTCCCGGAGGCCGCCTCGCCCTCCTGATCGGCGCCGCCCAACAAGACCAAGCCCGCTCCACGCTCCCACATCTCACCTGGTCCGACCCAGTCCCAGTCCCTCAATCGCGTTCCAGGATCCTGCTCGTGGCGCATCGTTCGTCGTAGACAAGGCCCGTCCCGATACCAAGTTAATCAACAGTGGTCCGAACGTCCTGTCCGGAACTGACCCGGTTTCCCCATTCGACGTCCAGGTCTCGGCGTACGGGGCTCGAAGTGGAATGCAGAGGTCACGTGTCTATAGACAGGGCGTCGACGGGAACCAATCCAGTAAACATCGGATCACGGGGTTGCCGTTTGAACTCAACGTCGACCCAATACTTGAGAACGACAGCGAACCAAGTTTGTAAAAAGTGGGACGGATGCGCACCAGAACGGGCCACATTAAAGAACCAACAGAGACTCCGACGAGTCCAGGAGGCAACAAGTGGGATAGGCTCTATAATTTCGGGTTAGCAACCTTCCCAAGAATACGCCTCTCGACAAAGTTTTCCACAGTGTTCCTACAGGAACACTTCTCACAATTCGCAGTGTTCCTTCCATTTTGCCCGAGCCTTAGGCGTGACTCGCGGCAGTGACCAGGCAGTCCCCTTTCCGTGGACAAGTGTTCCCGCAGAAACGTTTCTCCTTTACAGTCGCATTTCCGTCCAGCTGAACCGAAGACTGCCCGTGAGGCAAGTAGCGAGCTGGTTGGAATCCCGTCACCAAGTCACGGATGTGTTCCTACAGGAACACATCTGTTGATCCGGGCGGCGCAGTTGGGATCGAAGGTATGGTTCTGGCGGCAGTCCATCGCATGGCGACGCTGGCCGTGTTGGATGTTCCTGTAGGAACACATCTCCACTTTTGCATTCCAGCAATGCCGATTCATGCCGTGCGATTTGTGTGAATGTGTTCCTGCAGGAACATTGGACGCGTTTTGCACACAATTCACTAACATGCACAGCAGTTCTTCATTGCATTTGAAACGCGAAGCGGATTATGCTGCCGGGTAGCTCTGGTTCTCCTAACAATCCAATGGGACGCGTCATCGCTGTTGCCAATCAGAAGGGCGGCGTGGGTAAGACTACGACCGCCATCAATCTAGCCGCGTCCTTTGCGGCTGCGGAAGTGAACACGCTGCTGGTCGATTGCGACCCGCAATCGAACGCCACGAGCGGTCTGGGGTTCGCGAAGGATCCGGATCGCGTCAGCTCCTACTACATGCTCATGGGCGCGGCCTCTGCCGAGGAGGCGCTACAGACGACAGAGCTGGAGCAGCTCTGGCTGATTCCCTCGCACAAGAACCTCATCGGGGCGAACCTCGAACTGGTGGACGCAGAGCGGCGCGAGTTTCGCATGCGCGACGCGCTCGCACCTTTGCGGGATCGTTTTCAGTTCATCGTGCTGGACTGTCCACCGGCGCTCGATCTGCTGACTCTCAATGCGCTGGTCGCGGCTGACGCGGTGCTGATTCCGATGCAGGGAGAGTACTTCGCTCTCGAGGGCATCAGCGAACTGCTGGACACGATCGACCGGATTCGGGGGACGCTCAATCCTGAGCTCGCGATCGAGGGCGTCGTGCTGACGATGTTCGATGACCGGACGAACCTGGCGCAGCAGGTGATGAGTGAGCTGAAGAAATACTTTGGCGAGAAACTGTGCAAGACCACGGTGCCGCGGAACATCCGGCTGGCGGAGGCGCCAAGCCACGGGAAGGCGGCGCTGGTGTACGATCCGCGGTCGAAGGGGGCGGAAAGCTACATCCGGCTCGCGAAGGAGATTATTGAGCGCCAGGGGGCGGACTTCGGGCGCCAGCCCTCGGACGTCGCCGCCACAGCGGTCACGCAGGAGCACCGAGGAGACGAGGCGGTGGAGGGGATTCCTGCTGCGGACGAGATGGACAAGAGCGCTTAGTATATTGATGAGCATCTATGTATTAGATTGATGGTCGTCGATATACTATGACTGCGCGTGCGACGGCAAAGCCCCACTTCCCGCAAAGGACGCGAGAAATGGGGCACCCGCACCCGATTCGGGCGGAGTCTGTCGGAGAGAACTCCTTTCCGGGGCGGCGGCGAGGTTGGGAGTCGCGGGATCCCTCGACTGCGTTGCCGTCCGCTTTGCGGACGACAACTTCGCTCAGGATGACAATTCGTTGGGAATGGCGAGAATTTGAAGTACTGAATGACGAAAACCTGAACCACTAAGGACACGAAGGTTCACGAAGGAAAAATGATGACTCACACGGCGGCGGCGGGGAGTGTGGCGGGGCGGACGGGGGAAAAAGAGAAAGTAGAGAAGCGGCGGGCTCTGGGGCGTGGACTGGAGTCGCTCTTGCCGGGACCGCGGGTGGTGGCGGGGACTAGTGTTGCTGGCGTTTCCCAATCCCCACCCTTCGCAAAAGACGCGAAGGATGGGGCACCCGCAATTCTTGTTCGGAATGACAACACCCTCTTGCACGGCACGCCCGTTGGTGAGGCTATTCCCGGGACGATTCGGACTGAGGTGGAGGAACCTGGGGGTGAGAGCACTGGGGCAGCCGAGCTTCGCTCGGCTGGGACGGACGAGGCGTCCGCCCCTCCACGAGACGGCGAGACCATCACGATTTATGCGCAGGCGGAGTCGCGAACGCCTTCGAATCTGGTCGTCAATCTCAACATCGCGGACATCGACAAGAATCCGTTTCAGACGAGGTATATCGAGGACAACGACGCGCTCGAGGAGCTGGCGGATTCGATTCGGACGAATGGGGTGGTGCAGCCGATCATGGTGCGTCCGGCGGAAGAGGACGGACGCTACATTCTGATTCTGGGCGAGCGGCGGTTGCACGCTTCGAAGAAGGCGGGGAAGACGACAATTCCGGCGATGGTGCGGCGGGTCTCGCTGCAGCAGGCGGCGGAATTGACGATCATCGAAAACCTGCAGCGCGAGGATCTGAACTGCATGGAGCAGGCGGAAGCCTTCCGGGTGCTGAGCCAGGAATTCCATCTCACGCAGCAGCAGATTGGGGAGCGCGTAGGGCTGTCGCGCGTGTCGGTGGCGAACTACATGCGGCTGCTCAAATTGACCCAGCCCACGATGGAGCACCTGATCGCGGGACGGATCAGCTTCAGCGAGGCGCGGGAGTTGTTGAAGCTGGAAGATCCGCTCGTCATCCAGAAGGTGGCGGAGCAGGTGGTGAAGGAGCAGATGAAGTTCGAGCAGGTGGAAACCATGGTGATTCGGATGCTCAACCTGCTCGATCCGATACCGGGGGCGGGGCCGGAGAAGAAGAAGAGCGGGGCGCGGTGGGTGGATCCGAATGTGCGAGCGGCGCAGTTGGATTTGGAGCGGATGCTGGGAGTGCGAGTGCGGATCCGCGACCGGAAGGGGAAAGGGAAGATCGTGATTGAGTATCACACGGTGGATGATTATGAGCGGGTGGTGGAGATGATTCGCGGGAAGAAGTAGCGAGTTGCGAGTTGCGAGTACCGAGTAGCGAGTAGCGAGATTGGGCGGCCTGCGGCCGCCTTTTTCTTTTGTGCTCGGGTGATTTGGGGGGAATCAAGATCGTTACGGGGTGTGGTCCGGGTGAGAGCGTTTCCGGCCGTTTGGCCTCGCGGAAGTGGGACGATGATGCGCGGGCTCGGTGCCTGGTGGGAATGAGCGGTGCTTTACGCGGCGAGTGTTTACTGTTCTGGTTCGGGGCCGACTGTCTTTGCGGCTGCCACAACCCCTTGGGGAATGACGAGAGCTTGAACCACTAAGGGCACGAAGGTTCACGAAGGAAAGACAAAGCAAACCTCGACCCCCGCATGACTGCGCTCAGGGTAGGGTTCGCGGGGTGGGCTTTGCTGACGGCTTGTGGTCTTTGGGATAGACCACCAAGTGGCGGCGCGGGCCTTCGCCTTCGCTTTCGGTGTGCAGGTCGGCTTCTTCGCGGAGGGCGAGGTGGACGATGCGGCGCTCGCGCGAGGACATGGGAGTGAACTCGTACGGGGTGCCGGTCTTGCGGACTTTTTCGGCGGCGACGGTGGCGGCCATGCGGAGTTCCTGGATGCGCAGCGAGCGATGATTCTGGCAATCGAAGCAAACTTTTTCGTGTTCGCCGGAAGGCAGGCGCAGCATTTCCAGACCGAGGAGTTCGAGAGCGCGGAGGAGTTCTCCGCCACGATCGAGCAGAAGGGCGGAGTCGGGGCCAGCGAAGTCGACGAGGATCTCCGGCTTCTCCCAGTCGCGGTTTTCCGGCAGAGGCGGGTCGACCACGATGCGGTACTTGAGGCGAAGTCCGCCGTGAGTGACGACGGCCTGGAGGAACTCGTTGATCTTCTTGGCGGCGGCGAGTTTGTCGGGAATGGGCATGGGCAGCTCTTGGCTTTTGGCTCTTGGCTTTTGGCTCTTAGCTTTTAGCTCTTAGCTTAGATCTTGTTTCGGTCGAGCGTACTACCGCGCTTCCGATCATTCTTTCTTTCGCCCCTGCGGGGCTCGGTCGTTTTCACTTTCCCACCCACAGTTGCGCTGTGGGGTGCATTCCTTCGCCGCTTCGCGGCTGCGATCTCAACTGAGCTAAGAGCCAAGAGCTAATGGCTAAAAGCCTCACGGCTGATAGCTATTTGTCCTTCTTCCGGGCGCGTTTTGCCATCATTTCGCGCATTTCGCGGCCTAGCGACGTTCGGTTCATGACGGCTTGCTGGGCAATGCCAATGAAGTTGACCACCGAGTAATAGAGATTCAGTCCCGCGGGCAGCCGGAAGAAGATGAAGCCCATGAACAGGGGCATCATTATGGTCATCATCTTTTGCTGCGCGGGATCCATGCCCGCCTGGGGCGTCATCCTGGACATGATCAGGCTGCTGATTACCATTGCAATGGGCAACAGAAAAATGGGATCGGCCGCGGACAGGTCATGAATCCAAAGCCAGTGGGCATGGCGCAGATCGAGCGCGATCGACAGCATTTTATAAAAAGCCCACAGAAACGGGAGCTGGATCAGCATGGGCAAACAGCCGCCAGCCGGGTTGACGCCTTCTCTTTTATAGAGGGCGCTGATCTCCTCGTTCATGGGGGCCTTGCGCGGATCGCGGAGGCTGTACTTTTTGTATTTCTCCTGAATCGCTTTGATCTGCGGCGCCACGCGCTGCATCTTGAGCATCGACTTCATCTGCGTGATTTTCAGCGGCAGCAGCGCCAGACTGATGATGAACGTCTGCAGGACGATGGCCCATCCCCAGTTGGGGACCATGTGATGGTAGGTCCACTTCAGCCAGAGAAAGAGGAACTTGGCGATGATCCCAAAGAATCCGAAATCGACCAGGCCGTTGAGGTCGTTGTCGGCGCCGGAGACGCCGGGCACGGGGATCTTTTGCAGGACTTCGAGTTCTTTCGGACCGACGAAGACGCGCTCGGTGGTGGGACCGTGAAGGTTGCCGACGGCCGCGCCGAGCACGTCGACGTTCACCACTTCTTTCGAGTCGGCCTTTTGTGGATCGCGTGCCACCGACAGAGAGTTGCGCAGCGTGACCATCGCGGTGGAGGTCGGATCGTCGGGGATGAAGATGGCCGCGAAATACTGGTCGGTGGGGCCGGCCCAATGGAAGGGGCCGGGGATGGTCCTGCCGCCGTTGATGTCGGTGCATTTCGAGAACAAGGAAAAGCCGCACTTGATGGGCAGGCGTTCGATGTTCTTGTTGAACTGGTAGTCGATGTTGGCGGAGGCGTAGAACGCGGGAGTGGTCTGGCTGCCGAATCCCGAGGGCCAGGCCGGAAGCGCCGCTACGGAATTGCCTTGGTACGTCACGGAGGTTTCGACGTCGACGACATAAGTGTGGCCGAAACTAAATGTCTTGCGGATGACAAGATCCGGGGCGGCGTATTCGAATGTGATCGTGGCGGGAGCGGTAAATTTGCCGCCGCTCGCTGGACTATCGGAGTCCAGAACGTAGAGCGCCGAACTGAGTCTGTTGCGGAGAGTCTCGTCGTAGGTCCAGAGGGAGAGCGGGTAGCCGTATTTTTCAGCCGCGGCGGAGTTGACTAGATCGAGGGGGCCGTTCTGCGCATCGTTGTCAAAGTTCTTTAGAATCCAGGATTTGACCTGGGCACCGCGGTTGCTGAAGGTGATGCGGTAGAGATCGTTCTCGATAACTGTTTCCGCTTCGTTCGTTGCCTGCTTGGTGACTACATTGGCAGGAGAGGAAGCAAGAGCGACGCCTGGTGCGGCGACGGTCGGAGGGGCCGCGGCCGGAGTCTGCGCGGGCTGAGTCTGCTGCTGGGGCGCGGTAGGTTGAGGGAAATATTTCTTCAGCAACGGCTGGGCGGCCAGCATCGCGATGAACGTGACCAGGAAGACGAGGAGCAGGCGGCGCTCGCTGCCCGGTTCTTGTTGAGGATTTTGATATTCGGCCAAAGTTTTACAGTTTCCTCAGATCGCGCCGTGATATGGGGCCGGCGACGTTTCTTCTTGAATCATGGATGTTGCGCAATTCGCGTTCGGTTTCACCACGGGATCGTAGCCGCCACGGACAAAAGGATGGCAGCGCAGGAGCCGGGCGAGAGCCATCCAGCCTCCGCGCAGAACTCCATAACGTTCCACAGCCTCCATGGCGTAGTCGGAGCAGGAGGGAACGTAACGGCATGCGGGCGGGAACATCGGCGAAATGGCCCACTTGTAGGCCCGCATCAGTTGGAGCACGACGAGTTTGGGGAACTGGCGCATTGGAACTGGTTTCAGACGCCTCAGGGGCTAAAGCCCAATCACAAAGAGAAAGGCTCTATCGCAGCGCTTAAAGCGCTGCGCCACCCAAAGCGACTTTCAGCAAACTGTTCCGGCTCCCGGCTTTCGGCTTCCGGAATTTCTTTTCTCACTCCTGCTCTCGCTCACGAGCGGCGGCTGGTTTCCGGCCTTGCCTGCGAGCTTCTGTTCTATGACTACGAAAGCGCGGGTGACTTCGTTCAGCACCTCGGCGAAGTCGATGGTCAGCAACGACTTCTTTGGGTTGATGACGACATCCGCGCTGGCTCCCGCGGGAGGCCGGCAGAGCCGAACCGCCTCACGCAAGCGCCGCTTCAAGCGGTTGCGCTGAACCGCGCCGCCGAGAGCGCGGCCGACCGTGAATCCGATGCGAAGCCCCGGAGTTGCGACGGCTTTCGCGCCGGATGCTTGTGCTTCCTGCCGGAGCAAGTAGAACGCGGTCAAGGAAGCGGAAAAATGGCGCCGCCCCAGTTTGTAGACACGCTCGAAATCGGCGTGCCGCAAAAGCCGCGCGCTGCGGGGAAAGACAGCCTTGCCGGCTCGCGGCATGAGCCCTCGGTTCGATTCTCCGGGCACACTGGCAGTCACAGTGCCTCTAAGTTCCAGATCGCTGGTGCAACAGCGGATGCGCGTGTCCGCGCCACACTGGACTATTCGCGGAAACCTGGTTTCACCGAGACCCGCTTGCGCCCCTTGGCGCGACGGCGGGAAAGAACCTTCTTGCCGCCCTGGGTCTTCATGCGCACGCGAAATCCGTGAGTCTTCGATCGCTTGCGCCGGTTGGGTTGGAATGTACGCTTGGGCATGAAAAGTAGCTGCTCCTGATTGGTTCGACAGTGTTAGGGCAAACCGTAAGTATAAATGACGGAGCGCGATTGTACCAAGTGGGCGCCGGCAGAGTAGTGGTGCAGTTTTACGAGGAAGCGAGCCAGACGCGCGATTATTGTGTCGCAAAGGACGCGACACTTCGCGGCTCGCCCAGATCCCTCGCTGCGCAAAAGACGCTTGCTCGGGATGACAAGGAAACTGCACCACTACCCGCATCAAGTACCGAGCACCGAGTCGCGAGTACCGAGAAGCCCAAACACGTCGTACTGCGAACTGCGACGCACATCTTCGCGACAGGCATGCACCGCGACTTGCACCGCTTGCGCGGCAGTTACCAGCGCGGCACTTGACAGGCCGATGGATTGGGGTTCTGAATAGTGATTCGCGGAAAAATTCCAGCCGAAGTTTTCCACACAACAAAAAAATATGTGCTAGTATGCCGGACTGATCCTGCTTTCAAAATTCTTTTTGAGTTTTGGCAGCCGCGCACAGAGAATCGAGCGCTTTCCGCAGTAAAATTAATGGTTCCAGCTACTTCGTAAAACGGCAGTTTTAGCAGGCGCTCTCTAACCAGCCGCCGGGGCGCTGCGTGGTGAAACATTTCATATATGTCAGTTCCAAGCACAACTCTCTCCCCTAATCCGTGGGCGCGGATTCTCGATGCGCTGGAAAAGAAAATCAACCGGCATTCCTACGACACCTGGCTGAAGCCGACGCGTTACAGCCACTCCAGTGGAGGCGTGCTGTTCGTGCGGGTTCCAACGGTGGAGTTCCGGCACGCCGGCGACAAGTACGCCGACCTGATCCAGGAAGCGATTGACGTCTTGGGCCTGGGCTTCAACGATGTGAAGTTTGTGACGCCGGAGGATGATCCTGCGGCGACGCCGGTGCGGCACGATGGTGGGCTCGGTCCCGTCGCGGTGGCCTCGCCTCCGTCGCAGTCGCGCTTTGACTGGGATGGCGCGGCGCAGTTGAATCCGCGTTACACGTTTGACGCGTTCGTGATTGGCAGCGGCAACCAGTTCGCACACGCCGCCTGCCAGGCGGTGGCTGAGCGGCCGTCGAAGGCGTACAACCCGCTGTTCCTGTACGGCGGCGTTGGCATGGGCAAGACGCATTTGATGCAGGCGATTGGGCACGAGATCAAGCGCCGCCAACCGCAGACCGCCATTTGCTACGTATCGAGCGAGAAGTTCACGAATGACATGATCAACTCGCTGCGCTACGACAAGATGACCACGTTCCGCGACAAGTTCCGCAACGTGGACGTGCTGCTTATTGACGACATCCAGTTTCTGACCGGCAAGGAGCGCACGCAGGAAGAGTTCTTTCACACGTTCAACGCGCTGCACGATTCGATGAAGCAGATTGTCATTGCCAGCGATCGCTCGCCCAAGGAGCTGGCCGAGATTGAGGACCGGCTGCGCAGCCGGTTTGAGTGGGGATTGATTGCGGACATCCAGCCGCCGGACCTGGAGACGAAGGTCGCGATCCTGCAGAAAAAGGCGGAGCAGGAAAAAGTGACTCTGCCGACGGATGTGGCGCTGTATGTGGCGTCGAACATCCGGTCGAACGTGCGCGAGCTGGAAGGCGCGCTGATCCGGCTGGTGGCACATTCGTCACTAATCGGGGCCGAGATCACGCTGCCTTACGCGCAGCAGGTGCTGAAGAACTTCATCGACTCGCAGGCACGCAAGGTCACGATTGAGTCGATTCAGAAAATGGTGGCGGAACAGTTTGGGCTGCGGCTGGTGGAGATCAAGGCGAAGAATAATTCTCGGGCGATCGTTTATCCGCGGCAGATTGCGATGTACCTCGCGAAACATTTGACTGAAGCGTCACTGCCCGAAATCGGGCGGCAGTTTGGCGGCAAGCATCACACGACCGTTCTGCACTCGGTCGAGAAGATCGAAGAGTTGCGGAAGACGGATAAGGATTTGAACAGGCTCATCAATAAACTGACCGAGCAATTGGGCGGATGAATCGCGGGCTTCACGGAGTTTTCCACTCAGCAGTCCAGTCTTACTTCGCGGTGGCTGTGAATGCGATGTGGAAGTTGTGCAAGGCAGGGAAGAAATTGGGAGCGCGGCCACGTTATGGTACGGGCTCCGAAAAGTTCGGGACCGATTTCTCACATGAAGGGTCTGGCGGGAACCCGGTGACAACAGGCGAGTTGGCCCGGTTTTCCACTTCTGCGAGGGGCCTACTGTTACTGCTGGTTTTATAGGTTTTGCATTTGATATAAGGGTAGTAATAAAAGTAGCACGGCAAGTAGCAAGTATCGGGGAGACGGACTTTATGCCGGTGGAAGCCGCCGTTGCCGCGGGAACGATGGAGATCACGGTCAGCAAGTTCGAGTTGCTGCGGGAATTAACTGCCACGCAGGGTGTGGTCGAGCGCAAGACCACAATTCCAATTCTTTCCAACTATTTATTCGAGGCGGCGGGCGACCGTTTGTCGCTGACTGCAACTGATCTCGATCTGAGTCTGCGCACGTCGTGTAACGCCAAGGTAAAGAAAGAAGGGTCATGCACGATTCCGGCGCGCAAACTTTACGACTACGTGAAGTTGTTGCCCGACGCCGATATCACGATCAAGTTGCTGGAGAATCATTGGGTCAGCATTCGCTGCGGGCGGTCAAATACGAAGATGGTGGGGATGGCGAAGTCGAACTTCCCCAGTCTGCCGGCATTTCCGACTGCTGGAGCAATTACGATTCCGGCGCAGGTGTTGCGCGGCCTGATTGCGCGGACGGGGTTTGCGATTTCGAACGAAGAGTCGCGCTATACGCTGAACGGCGCGTTGATGCTGCTGAAGCCAGAGTCGATCACGATGGTGGCGACGGATGGACATCGGCTGGCGCATTGTGAACGCGCGGGAGAGAAGTTCGATGGCGTCTCGGGTGAAATGAAGACGCTGGTTCCGAAGAAGGCGATGGACGAATTAAAGTCGTTGCTCGATTCGACCGACGCCGAGACGATCGAGTTTGCCAAGGATGATTCGACGCTATTCTTTCGCATCGGGTCGCGGTTGTTGACCTCGCGCCAACTGACCGGACAGTTCCCCAACTTCGAGGCTGTGCTGCCGAAGGACAACAGTAAAATCGTTCCGCTGAACTCCGACGAATTGAATTCCGCGATTTTGCGTGTGGCGCAGTTTGCCGATGAGCGGTCGCGGGCCGTGCGACTGCGGCTGGAGAAGGGCGAGTTGAAGATTTCCGCTTCGTCCACTGAGGCGGGTGAGTCGGAAGATTCCATCGAAGCCCCATACACCGGCGATCCCATGACCATCGGCTTCAATGCCGCGTACCTGGTCGACTTCCTCAAAGCCGCTGGGACTAGCGAGGTGCGGCTGGAGTTGAAGGATCCGCAGTCCGCAGGCCAGCTGCGGCCGGCGGAGGGCGACGACTATAAGTACCGGTATATCGTGATGCCGATGCGGATTTGAGTTTCGGAAATCGGCGCTCTGCACTTCGCGTCAATCCTATCCTTTATCTTTCCTTGAGCGACAGGCAGGTCGAGTTTCACTCGACCGGACAGCCGAGGGCGGCTGTCCCCACATGGACATTACAGTGAACTGAGATGCCACCAAGGGCCGGCGGGCTTGACCGCGCTGCGGGCGTGTCTTACATTGGCTCGCAATTCAATTTCGGAGGGCGACGTTATGTTAAGCGGATTCAAGAAATTCATTCTGCGTGGAAATGTTGTGGATATGGCAGTGGGCGTTGTGATTGGGGCTGCGTTTGCGAGTGTGGTTGGAGCATTCACGAAAGACCTTCTCACGCCCTTGATTACAGCCGCAGTGGGCAAGGGAGAGCAGTTCGCTAACCTCAGCTTCACGGTTCATGGAGGTCAGTTCAACGTAGGAGACTTCGTCAACGCTGCCGTCTCGTTCCTGCTGACCGCGGCGGCAGTGTACTTCTTTGTGGTTACACCAATCAACGCGCTGGTGGCGCGGATGCGGAAGGATCCGGCGCCGGCTGATCCGACGACGAAGAAATGTCCGGAGTGCCTGAGTGAGATTCCGATCGACGCGCGGCGTTGCGCGCATTGTGCGCAGCCGGTGATGGGCAAGGCGGCTTGAGAACGTCTGACTAGCCCGACGAAAGGCAACGAAGCAGTGGTCGGAACTCCCTCGCAGGCCGCCGGTAGTGACGGCTTGCAAGGGGTCCCCTTCGGCTGCGCTCTGTCGACAATCCCCATTTCTCGCGCAAAGAACGCGCGAGAAATGGGGCACCCAGAGCAAGCTTTCGCTTCGCTCAGAACGACAGACCTCAGCATCGGTTGAGTGGTTCGAGTAACATCGTAGAATGATCTTCCGCCGGCCTCGGCGTTTCGTGTTGTTCCTGATCTGCATTGCGCTGCCGGTGGGAGCACTCCACGCGCAGAGCGCGCAATCTCCGCCGGCGTCATCCTCGTCGTCCGCCAAACACGTTAAGAAGCCCGTCGCCATGGCCGACTCTGGCATCAATGCCGGCGCCGTGACCGATGCCGTCTATCGGAACAAGACCCTGGCGCTGTCGTGCAAAATTCCTCCCGGTTGGGTGCTGCGTACTGACGAGCTGAACGCGCGCGAGGAAGAAAAAGAAAATGCAACTGAGGCGGCTGCGCATCCGGCGTCAAGCGCTGGGGCGAAGGTGCTGCTGGCTGCGTTCTCGCGGCCTCCGGAGGCGAAGGGAGAGGAAGTGAATTCTTCGATCCTCATTGCCGCGGAAAACGCCGCTTCGTACCCGGGACTGAAAGATGCTGCGCAGTATTTCGGACCTCTGACCGAAGTGGCCAAGGCGCAGGGGTTCACGGTGGACGAGGAGCCCTATGAGATTGCCATCGGGACGAAGACGCTGGTCCGCGGTGACTTTCACAAGGATGTGGGATCGCGCGTCATGCGGCAGTCGACACTTGCGTTGCTGGCTCACGGGTACGCGGTGTCGATTACGGTGATTGGCGGGACCGACGACGAGGTTGAGGAGTTGATTGACGGGCTTAGTTTTGGTGTTGGCGGGAAGTAGCAGAAATTCCTGTCTGGGCTCTTTTTTGTGCGTATGAGCCCGGGGTCCTTCGACTACGCCGTTGCTTTCGCTTCGCTCTAGCAACGACTTCGCTCAGGATGACAGGGCCTCTCTAAGTACTGGATTATTCGAGCGGCTCGGGATGCAGGCTTAGGTCTTTTTCGCCGGCGGCTTTTTTCTCGGCGTACTTTTTCATCCAGGCTTCCCAACTGCGGCCAGCGGCGGTGTCGCGTCCGGTGAAGGCCAGGGCTGCGATATCCGCGTAGGCGATGGAGACTTTCTCGTTCGAGGTCTTCGGGTAGAGGCGGACGAGAGAATCTTTGAGCGTTCCGCCGGAGCGGCGGTCGAAGAGGTAACCTTCGATTTTCGATCCGTCTTTGCGGGTGATGGTTACGTCGCCGCGGTAGTCGAAGGCCTTCTCGAGGGCGACGCGGATTTCTTCTTCGGTGGCGAGTTGCGGGATCCAGCCTTCGAGTTGTTCGCGGGCTGTGCCGGGGGCTACTTCGAGCGCGTCGGGATTCGCTGCGTTCGCGCGCGGTGGGGTGGCTTGCGGGGAGGCGTGGTCGATGTGTCCGGCTTCTTTGCCTGTCATGATAGCTCTAAAGCTCTAACCACAAAAACTCTAACCACAAAGGACACGAAGGTCCACGAAGGAAAACATCGGGGTTAGGCGCGGGTTTCCTGCAACGAGGATTCGTTTGGCGTCGCGATCTGCACTAACGGATGCACGGCGGATTGCGGTTCCTCCAGCAGACGGAGCGCTTCTTCGTCGCGGTAGCGCGTGAACAGCGTGCCCTTGACCGTGGCGAGGAATCCGCCCAACGAATTGAAAGTCGCGTGCACCGCTGAGGCTTCGTATCCACTGTGGACCATGCAATTCGCACACGCTGGATTGCCTGATTCGGTGCCGTAGTTGCTCCACTCGGTCGTGGACAGCAGCTCGGCGAAGGTTTCCGCGTAGCCGTCTTGCAGCAGGTAACACGGCTTCTGCCAGCCGAAGACGTTGTAGGTGGGCATGCCCCAGGGCGTGCAGGGATACGTCTTTTTGCCCATCAGGAATTCCAAGAACAGTGGCGACAGATTGAAGCGCCAATTCTTTTTGCGGTTCGACAGGATCGCGCGGAACATGCGGCGGGTGCGGGCGCGTCCGAGGAAGTGCTTTTGGTCGGGCGCCTTGTCGTAGGAGTAGCCGGGGGAGAGCATCATGCCCTCGACGCCCAGGTCCATCATCTCGTCGAAGAAGGCGCGCACCGACTTGGGATTGGCGCCATCGAACAGCGTGGTGTTGGTGGTGACGCGGAAGCCGCGCCGGAGGGCTTCTTTCACGGCGTCGACGGCGATGTCGTATCCGCCTTCGCGGCACACGGCTAAATCATGCTCTTCGCGCCGGCCGTCCAAGTGCACGCTGAAGGTCAGATATTTGCTCGGCTTGAACAGGTCGATCTTTTCTTTCAGCAGCAGCGCGTTGGTGCAAAGGTAAATGTATTTTTTGCGCGCGACGAGGCCTTCGATGATCTCGCCGATTTGAGGATGCATCAGCGGTTCGCCGCCGGGGATCGAGACCATGGGCGCGCCGCACTCTTCGACGGCGCGGAAGCACTCCTCCGGCGTGAGATCCTTTTTCAGAATGTGGGCAGGATATTGGATCTTGCCGCAGCCTGCGCAAGCCAGGTTGCAGCGGAACAAGGGTTCCAGCATGAGCACGAGCGGATATTGCTTGCGCCCGGCGAGCTTCTGCCGCAGCACATAGCTCGTCACGGTCCACATTTGTGATACAGGAACTGGCATGGATTTTCGGGAACCCCTTGATCGGCTATTTTATCAGGGTTGGGGCGCCGAGGTTTCGTCGGAGGACCTTGGCGGGCACGGTCGGCTGAGCAGTTTAATGAAAAGCTCGGTTTCTCCTTGATCGCGTTCCGCGGCGGCTAAAGCCGGCCCTGATTCGGCGGCACTGTTGGCATCGCTGAAGCGAAGCCCTGATACGAATCGCGAGTGTTTCAGCAGCAAACCGTGAGGAAAGTGATTGTTCTAATGCCGGCAATTCTCTGCAACCTCGGCCCAATTCCGTGCCTCTAAGGGACATGTTCCGGTGCTTGCAGGCCCTCCCTAAAGTCCCCTTGTCCGGGCTCCCGAAACCCTATACCCTTACTTCCTGGCACCTGTATGTTTAGCCCCCACCCGAACCTGGCTGACGAGGTGAACCGCGGCATCGTCCAGTCGGAAATCGAAGGCGGAGTTTTTCTCGGCGACCTTCCTCCGTCCACGGTGCTTCGGATCCAGACCATGCACCATTGCTACACGGCGGTGCTGCTGGGCGGCAGCGATGCGCTTCTCTCCGGTCACCCCGAGTTCTGTCCCCACCCAGTTCAGGTCGCGATCGCTGGTTCGACGTGGGGAGGCTCGATGCTCAAGCTGCAGTATGTCGGTCGAGGGATGCATCTTGAATTTCGCCACCCCGAGTATCCAACGCCCATCATCACCTCTCCCATCCAGGAAATCCGCGACTACCAGGCGGACGTGGTTCAGGCCTGCGTAGACACTGACCGAAGCGTGTCCTAAGTTCCTTTGGGAGTCCAGTCAGTACGTGCTCCGTGGCCAAGCCGAAGGAAGTGGTGTGCCACACCAGCAGGGAACGCAGAGTCGGGCCTAAGCCCTATCGGGGTGGCGAGGCAAACCCGGACGGCTAAATAGTTTGCTGAAAGACTCACTTCCTTGGCGATAGCATCCCGCTGCGGTTGAAGCCGAGATTGATTTTGCGGCATCGCTGAAGCGAAGCCCTGATACGAATCGTTCTTCTCAAACTGCACTGCCAAGCCGAAGGAATGATTGACTTAGCCCACTGCAGGCACTACCATTCCGGCCATCAGCCCTCAGAGCGGGCCGTGACTATGTCGCTGAAGATTGATACCCGCGAAGTCGGTCATGTGACCATCCTCGACATCCACGGCCGCATCGTTCTCGGCGACGAAATCGGCGATCTGCGGAGCGCTGTCCGCAACCTTGTGGCTGAGGGCAAGAAGAAGATTATCCTCAACCTGGCGGCGGTGGACTATATCGACAGTTCCGGCGTCGGAGAACTGGTGGGCAGCTTCACCACCGTGCGCAACGCTGGAGGCGAACTCAAGCTGCTTAATCTCACGCAGAAAGTGCATGACGTTCTCCACGTGACGAAGCTGTACACCGTTTTCGATATCAGGGACGACGAGTTCACGGCGGTAAAATCGTTCGACTACTTCTTCGCGAAATAGCTGGTGTGACGCGGCTGAGCGCGGGACGGATATTTTTATCGCTCGCCCCGAACCGTTCTTGATACGCCCCAAACTCTGGCGGCTCCGGCTACCATTCGAGGAGAACCTCATGGGCCCGGCAAGTTGTGGGCAGGAGCCGTGTTGCTCGTGGACAACCGCAGCGCAGATCACCGCACTCTAGAGCAGAACACTGAGAGACAAAGCATCTGGACCTCCGACCGGAGTTTCCAAGGGTGGACATGCTCCCAGTGCGAATGGAATTATCCTCTGCCGACACTGCTAAACGATCCCGAAGCCAGGACGGCTTATGATCGTTTGGCCGCTGCCAACTTTCGCGATCACAAGTGCGCGGACCATCTCACGCGCATGAGCTCCCCGGACACCGAAAACTTCACGGCCCGGATCCGAAAACTGGTGGCGCAAGGCTTCAAGCCCAAGGACGCGGTCGAGCTATTCCTTCAGGAAATTGAACTCGAATACCGGAATCAGCCCAAGACGCTTGCCCAGGCGAAGGCGGACGGCGAGGATTTTCTGCGGCGAGTGCGCGCGGGGCTGATCTGATGTACCGCACCCGGGAAATCCCACTTCCGCGGGCTGGGGAAAAGGTGCGGCGCAGCAACTCGGCAGGATGACGGTTCGTTCTCCCACCTGTTGGCTATCTTGATTCGTAGCGTTGCGGGTTCGCGGAGCAGCGAGAGTTTCAGGCATCCCTCCGGGATGCCGGTCTGCTTCTAGCCGGCTACCCGGCGTTGGAAACGCCGGGCTATTGTCAGATGTCCCTAACGGGACAGAACCCGGGAGGTCAGCGATGACACAGACTCCTCCAGGATTCGATTCCCTTTCTGGTGGCGTACCCCGGGGCTTGGGGCTCTTCGACTACCCTCAGGGCACGCCCTGAGCTAGCATGTGCCGCCGCTTCGCGGCTGCACTGTTACGGGCATTGCTCCAGCGCTCTCGGACGGGCTTTTCGGTGATCCGCTAGCGGCCGGCTGCTGCTGCGGCTGCTGCTGGCATCATGCCGGCGATCTTCATGGCCTCGATGCGGTTCAGGACTGTCTCCAGGCTGGCACCGGTGTCGGTGCAGGCGTCCACATAGGGGTGGCGGCTGCCATCGGCGTGCATGACGAGCACGCTGGTTTCGCCGCTGGCCTTCTTGACCATGTAGGGCAGGTGATGACGATCGTTGCGACTCAGGGTGGGTCCCAGGACGACCAGATCAAACGCAGTCTTGTTTAGCGCTTCCTGGACGGCCTTGCGTCCGGCGGCCTGCTGCACGATGTGCCCGGCTTTTTCCATCGCCGCGGCCTGGGTTTTCAGAATTTCGTCGTCGCCCTCGCCATAAAGAATTCTTAATTTCGCTTTCGCCATGGATTGAATCGTCCTCGCTGGTACCTGACGCACCAGTACCTGCAAGTGACGGTAGCAACTGACCGGGACCTGGAAAACGTCACCGAAGACCCACGACGAACGGGACTTGTCCCGGGCCAAATGCACCCCGGCCTGTAAATTCCTTCCCCTGAAAGCCTCTGGGGCGCTACACTTCTGCGCGGGAGGCTTGCCAACCATGTTCGCCACTCTCGTGTGGAGAGCTGTACTCATATCGTTATTGTTAACGTCCTGGGCGGCCGCGCAATCGGGTGGCGCTCCAACGTCCACTACGACCTGCAATCTCGACGACGGAAGGCAGGTCTACGTCCGCTACAACCCGGTCGCCACCAACAAAGAGAAGATCGCTAACGGAAAACCGTGGACACCCGGTGGCGCGCCTATGACTCTGTTTACCGAGGCGCAACTTACTCTGGGAAGCTCGATGATTCCGATCGGGGCCTACACGGTATATCCGATTCCCGCGCGCGATCACTGGACGCTGGTCGTCAATAAGAACGTAACGGCCGGCGCGGCCTACGATGAGAAGCAGGACATTGCCCGGGCCGCGATGGAGACGGCGCAAGTGGCGCAGCCTTCGGACGCGCTCGAGGTAGCGTTCGCCCACGTGGGGGCGCGATGCACGTTGCGCATCTACATTGGGAAGACCGCGTCGTTCGCGGATTTCACGGCGAAGTAGTCGCCGCGAGATTCTTCTGGCATCATTGGCCGGGTGGGGTTGCTTTCACTGCGGCTTCATCGGTTCCGTGTTCGGGGACGGTTGCGGCAGTCGGCTTCGATTCGCGCGTGCCGAGTCCAATCACCATCGCCATATCCTTCGGGTAGACCACGTCGCGCCCGCGCGCGAGGAAGTGGTAGTAGATGGAACTGGCCGCTCCATAGGCGCCAAAGCCGGTAGCAACCACGCGGGAGCGCGCGAAGGCCCCGACAATCATGCCGACGAAGCGAAAGCCAGATGCGCCATTGGCAGCGCTGGGGCCGGTGTCGCCACCGCCTCCGCCCCCGTGCAAATGGCGGTCACTGTCCGGAGCCGCTGAGGCTGCCGCGAGCATTACCTGAATGCCGGTCGTCAAATAGCGTGTGCGCGGGGTCGTTACTTGCGCTCCGCCTTCGGCGTCGAGCTTCAGGTGCTCCCCTTTTGCGACCGCGACGCCTTCCAGGCTGGTCTCGACTTTTTGTTCGATGCCGTTCGGCGGGGCTACTTCGTGAAACAGGATTCGCAGCTGCCCGTTGCGCGCCAACCGGCGTGCGGGCTGCACTTGCATCACCGAGCCTCGAATGACACTGCCCTCCGGCAAAATCAGATGATCCGACGCGACGAGTGGCTCGGTGATCAGGGCCTCCACCGCGTCTCCTTTTCTGGAAGTCGACGAACTCAGCGGCGTTATCAGGCGGGCATGCACGACGCTTCCTGACGGAGGCGGAGCGCCGATGTTGGTGAGCGCTTCGGGCTTCACGGATTCGGTGCCGAAATCGAGCGGCTGTAGCAGGTCCGCATTAAAGCTCGTGCCCACGTCGATGTACTGCGGATGCACGGGAAGCTGCGCCACTGCAAGGCGTTTCAGCTTGTGCATTTTTCCCGGTTGGTGAATCTGCTTCTGCAATTCGGCCCATTGCCGACGGATCTCCTGGCGCGTCGCGCTCACTTTCTTCGAAGCAGCATCCTGGACCTTGTTCTTCTTCTCGGTTTTCTCATTGGCCGGGACGAAGCGCAATACGCCATCGGGAGCCGGCGAGGCCACGGTCTGCAATGGAACGCGCCGCCCGTCGGCCATCACCAGTTCATCGAACTGCACGTGAACCGCGCGAACCGGCGAGAAATTTCCGTCCATCGCCTCGAGCGTCCGCGTCTTCTTAGGAACGGCGTCAATGGCCGACACTCTTCCGTTCACGGGAGTGCCAACAGGAATCAGCAGCTTGTCGAAGGCAAACACTGGCTCCATCGTCTTGCCATGGATCGGCTGCCCAACTTGCCGGATGCGCACTTCAGAATCCAGAGCGACCTTGACTGGAGTGCCGGCGGGTACGCTCATCGCCACGGCCACGGGCTGGGCCGTCTGCGGCGGGGAGGCGTCGTCCTTCTTTTCTTGTTGTGCGTCTTGTCCCGCGGGCGGACGCGGCTTCAGCGTTTGCCCCAGGCTCCAACTGTTCGCCATCAGCAGCAAGCTTGCTGCCCAAGCGGACCGCCGTACAGAAACTTGACGCATAGCGCTCTCCTCGGTTCAAACGATTTCTGTCTTCGCCGCTCGCACAGCGGCACAATGAAGAAAGCCCGCTGTCTGCGCAGCTGGGCGCTAGTAGATGAAGACTGCGACGCTCGAAGTGGCGAAAAAATCTAGCTTACAACTATGAGGTCGGGGAACAAATAATGGTTGTAAACGTAAGGCGGATTACAGGAACAGGCCAAGACCGCGCTTCCCTGCATTGTAGTTTCCCTGTGCCGTCGTAGACAAGCGCCGCGACGCCTGGTAGTGGTGCAGTTTTACGAGGAAGCGAGCCAGACGCACGATTATTGTGTCGCAAGGACGCGACACTTCGCGCGGCTCGCCCAGATCCCTCGCTGCGCAAAAGACGCTTGCTCGGGATGACAACGAAATTGCACCACTACCCGTCGCCTTTCTTCTTTCGGGGTGATTTCTGCGACAATTCCCCATGCGTTTCCTGCTCCTGCTTGTCGCGACTACTGCTTTGTGCCAGTCCGGCCCCCAAGTCCAGATCTCGCACACGACCGAAAGCCTGCGCGGAGTCAGCGCTTTGTCGCGAGAAATCGCGTGGGCCAGCGGGACGCATGGGACTTATCTCCGCACTACAGACGGCGGGCGTACGTGGACTCCGGGCCAAGTGCCTGAGGCCGTCGCGCTGGACTTTCGAGCGGTCGTCGCCTTTTCGGCCGACGAAGCCTTTCTGATGTCGGCGGGACCGGGCGAGCAGTCCCGGATCTATCACACAAATGACGCTGGGCAGCACTGGCAGCTTCAGTTCACCAACACGAATCCGAAGGGGTTCTTTGACTCGATGGTGTTCTGGGACTCGAAGCACGGAGTGGTTTTGGGCGATCCTGTGCCCGACGAGTCTGGGAAGCTCAGGTTCGAGGTTCTGCTCACCGACGACGGGCAGAACTGGCGGGCTATTCCGGCCGCGCAATTACCGCCTGCGGTGGAAGGCGAGGGCGCATTCGCCGCTTCGAACACGTGTATTGCAATCATTCCTTCGACGGCTGACATCTGGTTCGCGACTGGCGGGAAAGCGGCTCGCGTGTTTCATTCGCCAGACCGGGGACAGAGTTGGAAGGTTTTTGACACCCCGATTGTGCACGGGCCGGAGTCGGCGGGGATCTTCTCGATCGCATTTCGCGACGCGACGCACGGGGTCATCGCTGGGGGCGACTACAAGCATCCGAACGACGACGGGCCCAACTTGGCATTCACTAATGACGGAGGGAAGACTTGGACGCTGTCTGGGTTGCGACCGCTGGCTTACTTCTCTGCGGTAGTTTACGACCGGAGGGTGAACGAAGGGGCGATTCGTGAGCAGGCGATCAAGGTCGGTACGGGTGACGAGAAGAAGATGCGCGCGAAACAGATTTCCTCGGAGCGAATCTTTATCGTCGGGCAGGATTTCGTTTTCGACTTCCGCCCACCCAACAGCCCACGGCGCATCAGCGGGAAGAAGAAGCTGGGGATTACGTTTAATGCGGGGAGTTCCTATCCTGAAGGTGGGGTGCTGGTGGTGGGACCGAAGGGGTCGATCGCTCTCATTCCCTGATCTCGGTTGGCCCGTTGTGCAGGGAGCTTGGGTGGTGGGAAGGAAAGCCAGCCGAGCGTTTGCTCGGCCCGTCCGGGTCAGAGACCCGGACCCACACACCTATACCAGGAATCTAGAGGGGGCCGACCTTACATCGACGCGGGATCTACCCAAGATCCAGGCCAGACCCTCGCAGGATCCGGTTACTAAAGTGCTATCCCTTCTTGTTCTTTTCATTCCTGGGCGTATCGACGAAGATTGAGAAGATTAAGTAGATCTCAGATCTCCCCCAGATTGAGAACCCTGTGAAGAACATTTCTCTTGCCCTGATTCTTTGTGCGGCGACGGTTGCGTCGGCGCAGACGCAAACCTCTGTCCCTGCGAATACAAGCATTCCCACGACCGCTACTACGACCACGGTCTCGCGCACTACCAAGGCGGTGCACTATCGCCTGCAAGGCGGGATGACCAAAGTCGATTTTCGGGGAACGGACCTGCTGCAGCGGGCCACCGGCGAAGCCAAGGTCGAGGGCAAGAAGACGAATTTTGCAATCGAGGTGAAGTTCCAGGGCCTCGAAGACGCGACCAAATTCGGGCTCGAATTTCTCACCTACGTTCTGTGGGCGGTTTCGCCGCAGGGGCGGCCAGTTAATCTGGGCGAACTGTCACTCGATCACCATGGCAATGCGCAGGTGAAGGCCTTCACCGACTTGCAGACGTTCGGGATGGTCGTTACCGCGGAGCCGTATTTCGCGGTGACCCAACCGGGAAACATGGTGGTGATGGAGAGCGCTCCTCTCAACGGCATGGGCGGCGAAAACATCGATGCCCGGTACGAACTGGTGACACGCGGCACGTATTCGTCGACGAATACTCATATTCAGGATGCGATCTTCGGCATTGACAGCAAGACTCCGCTGGAGCTGTTTGAGGCGCGGAACGCGGTGCGCATCGCGCATATCGCGGCGGCGGACAAGTACGCAGCCTCGATCTTTTCGAAAGCCGGCCAGCAGTTGTTGCACGCGGAAGAGGTGTACCGGCAGAAACAGAACAAGGCTGCGGTGGAAGCTGCCGCTAAGGAAGCGACCGAGACTGCGGAAGAAGCGCGCCTGATGGCGGTGAAGCAGAAAGCGGAAGAAGAAGCGCAGGCAGCCGCCGCGGCGCGCGAGGCCAAAGCCCGCGCCGATGCGGAAGCTGAAGCCAAGCGGCGTGTCGACGCGGAAGCGGCGCGTGCCCAAGCCGAACAGGCTCGCGCACAGGCCGAGCAAGCCAAGGCCGAAGCTGAGCGCATGAAGCAGGAAGCGCTGGCTGCGGCGCAGGAAGCGGCGCGCCAGAAAGAGGAAGCCGAGAAGGCGAAGGCCGAAGCCGTGGCGCAGCAGCAGGTTCTGGCGGCTGAGACGGACAAGGCTCGGGCTGCGGCCGCGCAGTCGGAGAGTCTGCGGCAGCAAGCGGAAAAGGAAAAGCAGGAACTGCGGGCGCGGCTGCTGCAGCAGCTCAATTCCATTCTGGCCACACGCGATTCTGCTCGCGGACTGATTGCGAATATGTCTGACGTTCTGTTCCGCAGCGGGAGCTTCGAGCTTCTTCCGGGAGCGCGCGAGCGATTGGCGAAAGTTTCGGGCATCGTGCTGGCGTATCCCAGCCTGCATGTCGCGGTTGAGGGACATACCGATAGCGTTGGCAGTGACGAATACAACCAGGAACTCTCGGAGCATCGGGCGCAGTCGGTCCGCGACTACTTCGTGCAACAGGGAATCTCGGCCAGTGCGATTGAGGCGCGTGGGTTTGGCAAGACTGAGCCGATTGCGTCGAATGACACTGCTGAGGGGCGGCAGGCGAACCGGCGCGTGGAGCTAGTGCTCTCCGGCGATGCGATCGGGAATGCCATCGACGAAGTCACGCCGCAAACTGCTTCTACCGCAGCGAATAAGTAAGGGGAAGGCATCCGCCTTCCTCGCATCTGTTTCTTCCCAGCGGCGCTACACTGGAGTGGGTGCCGCACGCGGAGGAATGGGATGACCAAAGATCATGAGCAGTCTTTGCGTCTGCATCTTATCGAGCTTCTCAAGGGCGGAGCAGCGCACGCCAAGCATGACGATGTCATAAAAGACTTGCCGGCGAAGCTGCGGGGCGCCAAGCCTGCGAAGTTTCCGCACTCTCCCTGGATGCTGCTGGAACACCTGCGTCTGGCGCAGTGGGACATTCTCGAGTTCAGCCGCAATGCCAAGCATGTTTCTCCGGACTGGCCCGGCGGATATTGGCCGAGGACGGAGGCTCCGCCGAATGCCGCGGCGTGGAATAAGAGCGTCCAGCAGTTTCGGCGGGACTTGAAGGCGATGCAGAACCTGGTCGCGAATCGCAAGACCGATTTGTTCGCGCGGATTCCGTGGGGCGATGGGCAGACAATTTTGCGGGAGGCGATGCTGGTGGCGGATCACAATGCGTATCACCTGGGACAGTTCGTGGATGTTCGCCGGATGTTGGGAGCGTGGAAGGGCTGAGCGCGCATGAGAGTCAGTGCTGCCGTGGTTTTTCTTTCGCCCCTCCGGGGCTTGCTCCAAATTTTGCAAACCCTACCCACGGCTTGCGCCGTGGGCTGCATTCTTTCGCCGCTTCGCGGCTGGAGTTTGGTAGGTGCCGGGTCGCTAGTTGGCGACTGGCAGTTGGAAGTCAGGGTCTCTTGGGTCGGCGCCGGGACGTGATCGCCGTGGGCTCCGTTTTCGGAAGACTACTTTCACTCCTTCTCGCCAATGCTCGTCGATGCCCACAAATTCCCATTCAATCTCCGGGGAAAGGTAGCGCAGGAGTATATCGGTAGCGGGATGGACGTGGAAGGCCGGCGCAACGAGGTACAGCAGGGGCTTCTCGCGTGACAGTTCCCGATCGGGGAAATATCCGAAGCGCGGGAATTCTCCGCGACTGTGATGCCATTCCACTCTGGACCAGTAATCCAGGCCTTGAAGCGGCAGGTGGATATCTTCGTCGGCCTTGAGTTCGACGACGGCCAACCGACCGTCGCGCGTGGTGGTCAGCACGTCGATCATGGCGCGATCCGCGGCGGAGAATGCGGGGACCTGCGAATACTGCGACTGCGGTTCGAGGCGCTCGTCGACGACGCTCACATCGGCGACTACCAGCGACTCAAGCCAGCGCTCGGGATGCATGCGAAACAAGGGATGCTGCCGCGGGCCGTAGGGATGGCGAGCGTCGCGAACGGCGGTGATGAGCTCCAGAAAGAAGGCCCAATTGCGGTGATCGAGCACCCGCTCTTCGGCGCCGACGCCGAAAACAATTTCCTGTTTGCTACGGAAGGTTGCGGCCTCAGCTCCCATGCGGGCGCGGGCAAACTCCAGGCCGCGCCAGCGAAAGGCAATCTCGGCGGCCGAAAGGACGGCGACCTCGCAGTTTGGCAGGATCGTCTTGATCCGTGCGATCGAGTCGGCGAATCTTTCGAGTGCCGCGGCTTCGTTGGTCGCATGAATCAGGCGCGTGGCGACGTTGCCGCGGTCGGTGCAGTCGATTTCGACCAACGCGTCGTGACGCTCGTCCAACTCAAACAGGGTCCACTTGGCCGCCGCCCGATTGAGGTTGGCCATGCGCTCGCGGACCAAGGCTGAACATCCCTGAGGCACAAACAGGTTGAGGCCTTCGACCAGGAACTTGCCGGGCTGGGACTGACGGCACACGTCGAGCCAGAGGATGCCGAAGGTCAGGGCGGAGTCAATGGAGGCCTGGGTTTCTGAGGCGTTGACTCCCAGAACCGCGAAGGCCGACTGGCCCTGCCGCAGCAAGCCCCGCGCATAAATTGGGCCGAAAGATTTCTCCAGGTCGACGCCAGTGGTGAGACGCGTGATCGCGAAGCCAGGGAAGTGGCGCTCGAGCGTATGGCGCAGTCTTTGCTCATAGCTGGCCCGGGCGACCTTTCGGGCGGAAGGTGTGCGGCGGTCGTGTTCGCGGCAAATCTCCAGCTTGGTGGGCCGCGACTGGCCGAGGCGCTGCACCGCGAGACGCAGGGTGCCATTCTTTACCTCGGCGTCGAGCACGCGGCGCACTGTGTTTCGCTCCGCCGACCAGAAGTGGAGCAGGCACTTGTTGTATTCGCCGGAGATCGAGTACTTGGAGCGTCCAAGGTCGAAGACGACGGCGCCATCCTCGAGCACGACCGCGCCTGAAGCCTCGCTGAGGAAGTCCTGGACGGTCTGGGTAAGGGAGTCTGGGGTCACGATTCGAATTGTGCACATTGGGCATGGCGGTGTCTGTGACGAGTGACCATCGTCATCCGGCTGGGGTGTGGAAGACGCGGCACAGGCGGGCTGGATCGGATTCCGTGTGGGATAATGAAAGGAACGGAGTGGTCTGCCTTCGAGTCCCCGGTGGGGTCGGCGGCATCAAATCTACGTGAATAAACAATCTCTGGATAAACAACGGTTCTTCTTCGAACAATACGGGCTGACCGAGCGCGATCTGGAACACTATCTTGCGGCTGCGCTTTCGGCTGGCGGCGACTACGCCGACCTCTACTTTGAGTATCTTTCTTCCACTTCGCTGATGGTGGACGAATCCATGGTCAAGTCGGCGTCGCAGGGGATTTCTGCCGGCTGCGGAGTGCGCGTCGTTTCCGGGGAGCGCACTGGCTACGCTTATACGGACGACCTTTCCGCGGACCGCATTCTGCATGCGGCGCGGACGGCGGCGCTGATTGCGAGCGCTCCGGCGAAGGCGACGGTGGCGGGTTTTCGGAAAGCTGCGGCGCGGAGCTTGTATCCGGTGACGCTGCCTTCGGTGGACGCGGAAATCAGCGCCAAGGTCGAACTGGTGATGCGGGCCGATAAATCGGCGCGCGCGTACGATCCGCGAATTCAGGAAGTGCGAGCGAGCTACGCGGACGAATTGCGGAACATTTTGGTGGTTGGGTCCGACGGAACGTTCGCGGAGGACTCGCAGCCGCTGGCGCGCATGAACGTTTCGTGCATCGCCAAGACCGAGGGAAACTCAGCCCGTGGTACATCCGGCGGCGGGGGACGCGTGGCGCTGGATTTCTTCTTCGGCGAGAAGACTCCGGAACATTTCGCCCGGGAATCGGCGCGGCAGGCGATTTTGCAACTCGACGCGCGCGAGGCTCCGGCGGGCGAGATGGAAGTGGTTCTGGGGCCGGGATGGCCTGGAGTGCTGCTGCACGAGGCGGTGGGACATGGCTTGGAAGCCGACTTCAACCGTAAGAAGACGTCGGCTTTCGCGGGGCTGGTGGGCAAGCGTGTGGCCAGCGAAAAGTGCACGGTCGTTGACAACGGGACCATGCCCTGGCGGCGCGGATCGCTCAACGTGGACGATGAAGGCGCGCCGACGCAGGAAACGGTGCTGATCGAAAATGGAATTTTGAAGGGTTATCTCAGCGATAAGCTGTCTGCGCGGCTGATGGGCATCTCCGACACGGGAAACGGGCGGCGGGAAAGCTATGAGCACATTCCCATGCCACGCATGACCAATACCTACATGCTGGCTGGGCAAGACAATCCGGAAGACATTATTCGTTCGGTGAAACGCGGCGTCTACGCGGTGAACTTCGGCGGCGGGCAAGTGGACATCACGAACGGGAAGTTTGTGTTCTCGGCGTCCGAGGCTTACATGATCGAGGATGGGCAGATTACTGCGCCGATCAAGGGTGCGACGCTGATCGGCAATGGGCCGGATGTGCTGACTCGGGTTTCGATGGTGGGCAACGATCTGAAACTCGACGAAGGCGTGGGCACCTGCGGGAAAGATGGGCAGGCGGTGCCGGTGGGCGTGGGGATTCCGACGCTGAAGATTGATCGGCTGACGGTTGGCGGAACGGCCCGAAAGGATCCTGGCGGATTCATGCAGTAGTGCTTTTCACCACGGAGACACGGAGACACGGAGGGAATCTGAGCATTTGGTCACGCTGTAGCGAGAGGTATCCATGAATCCGTCAGTGGTGACGATAATATCTGCAGTTGTTTCGATGCTTACAGCCCTAGGTGTCAGCGGCCTGTTGGTTGCGTTCTTTCAGCACCGTTTTGAACATCAAAAACAGGTACGGGGACTGGAGCATGATCTGAAGGAAAAACGATATAAAGCGATTAACATATTGATGTTGACGCTGCTCGATCCAGCGGGTTTGGTGCATATCAAGGATCACCGTCCGGACCTAGGAAATATAGATGACGTGGTGAAGGAGCTTCGCACAGAAATGCTGAACAGCTTCCTCTTTGCGAGTGATGACGTTATCCGCTCTCTTACCGAATTCATCGCCCAACCAGCCCACGATCGATACATCAAAACGGCGGTCTCGATGAGGAAAGATCTTTGGGGAACCGACACATCCATCGGCAATGAAGTTCTCCAATTCTTTGGCGAATAGTGACCTAGTCATCTCCGTGCCTCCTTGGTGAATGATTTTCAATATGACCCCAACTGAACTCGAAAGCCGCTCCCCTAAAATCGCCACCGACCTCCGCGAGGCCGCCCAGGATATCGTCCGCCGTGCTATGTCCGGAGGTGCGACTGCTGCCGAGTGCGTGGTTCGCGAGGGCGATGAATTTTCTACGCTCGTTCGTCTGGGAGAGGTTGAGACTCTGAAAGAGTCTGGATCGAAATCGATCGGAGTGCGGGTGTTCTTCGGGCAGCGGGCGGCCAGCACTTACTCCAGCGATTTTTCGCGGGAGGGGCTCGACCGCATGGTGAAATCCGCGCTCGAGCTGGCCAAGATTACTTCGGAAGATCCATTCGGCGGAATTCCCGAGGCGTCGCAACTCGGGTCGCTCTCCGGCGATCTTGCTCTCTACCACGAAGATGTTTACTCGCTCCCGGGCCCGGATCGCATCGACTATGCGCGCCGCGCGGAAAAGGCTGCGCTCGATTTTGATCCGCGCATCCAAAATTCTGAGGGCGGGTCGTTTGACGCCGCCACCGGGCACAAGGTTTTGGCAAATTCGCACGGCTTTGTCGGCGAGTACCGGCGGTCGTATTGCTCGGTAGCTGCGGTTCCGATCGCGCAGACGGCAGAGGGTGCGATGCAGCGCGATTACTGGTACTCGGTGGCGCGCACGCTGAAGAAGCTCGATGCGCCGGAGCAAGTAGGCAGGGTGGCGGCCGAGCGCACGCTGCGTCGTCTGGGCGCGCGCAAGGCGAAGACGGCTCAAGTGCCGATCATTTTCGATCCCATGGTTTCTACGTCGATCCTCGAACATATTTTCGAGGGGGTAAACGGAGACTCGGTGTACCGCGGGGCGTCATTTCTCGCCGGAAAATTGGGACAGAGAATCGCCGGTGAGAACGTCAACATCGTCGACGATGGGACAATTCCCGGGGGCTTCGGGACCAGCCCGTTCGATGGCGAAGGGGTTCCGACGCGGCGGACGGTTGTGATCGAAAACGGCGTGCTGAAGTCGTATGTGCTCAACACATACACCGCGAAAAAACTTGGCCTGCAGACAACCGGCAACGCTTCGCGCGGGCTTGCCGGGACGCCTGGCATTGGGCCGGGGAATTATTTCCTACAGCCTGGGTCCAAGACAGCGAAAGAGCTGATCTCTGGCGTGAAAGAAGGTCTTTACGTCACGGAGTTTCTGGGGCAGGGCGTGAATCTGGTGACGGGAGACTATTCTCGCGGGGCTTCGGGGCTTTGGATCTCGGGCGGAGAGTTCGCGTATCCGGTGGAAGAGATCACCGTGGCGGGGAATCTGAAGGAGTTGTTCTTCAATATTTCCGAGATCGCGAATGACTTGGAGTTCAGAGGGTCGGTCGCGGCGCCGACGATTCGCGTGGACGGGCTGATGGTGGGCGGGGAGTAGGGCTTGTCGCAGGCGTCCGTCCAGCAAACGAGCCACAGGGGCTAAAGCCCGTGCACATTTCATCCACCAACGCGGCCCTGGAAGGGCCGCTCTTCCACGGTCGTGCCGGCGGCTGATCAAGGACGACCAGAGGTCTCTTCCCTCCTACAAAATCACCGCGGGCTCATTCTGCCTGACCGCTACGAAGAGTTCTTGAAACGTCAGCCGTGCATTGCTGCCCAGAGCATCGACGCGGTCATGGCTACAGGGAGGAAGATTCCGAAGCGGGCCCAGCGCATCTTTGGGAGATTCTCGGGATCCGCGCTGACGATCAGGAACCCGACCACCGCCACCAGCACGGAAACTAGAAGGTTCACGGCCAGCACACCGGTGCTGTGGGCGAAGATGGCGCAGAGCATGGTGCCGATGAAGACGAGGGCACCGGCTAGCTCTTCCCAGTTGGGAGGAATGGCAGACTGCGCGATGGGGATTCCCATCGCCGCGATTTCGCGCTTGACCTCCTCGAAGCCGCCAATTTTTGCTGGGATGAGGATCCAGCGATAGCGGTTCGAGGAGCGCAGATAGAGCCCCCAAGGAACTTCGTCGGCGCGCTGAATCTCACTGCGAGCGAGTTGCCGGATCGAAGGCGCGCCCGATATTTTTACTCCTTCCGCGGAGACCTCAACTCTCCTTTCTCGCAGGGTCTGTTCCAGCTTTAAGGAACGGCTCTTCCAACGCCAGAGAGTCTCGGTCAGCGGTCCGGCAACGAAGATGAACAGCGCGGCCAGTACCCATATTCGAGCCTGTTCGCGCGCGCCAAAGATCCACGTCGGACGGAGAAGCGCGACCAAGCAGGCAGCGACCAGTATGGCCGCGGCCACGGCGCAATTGCGTAGACGAAATCGTTTCGTAGCGCGGATAATGCTCTCGATTTGTGGTTCGCTGTATAGGTAGACCGCCATGCGACGGATTCTAGCAACGGCAAAACTCGCCAACCACATGAAACACTCAACGGAGACGCAATGAATCGAAGATCATTCCTGAAATGGGCCAACATGGCTGGAGTCGCGGCTGGGCTTCCCTCTGTTCCAACGTTCGGCGCTGCTCGCGATGATGCGAAACCTGGGCCGGATGCTCCGACGCCCAAGAGGGTCCTGTCACCCGAGACGATTCTGCTTAAGGATTACCGACCGAAATCCATCTACAAGATTCCCGTCACGGAGATTGCAAAGGCGAAATATCCGATCATCGACATGCACTCTCATCCTTACGCCAAGACCGCGCTGGAAATTGATGAATGGGTCAGAAACATGGATGAGGTTGGAGTAGAGAAGACGATCATCCTCACAATGGCGACGGGCGCGGAGTTTAACGACATTTGCAGCAAGTACGTACAGCATCCCGATCGCTTTGAGATGTGGTGCGGGTTCGATTTCGCGGGCTACGACAAGCCGGGATTCGGAGCGTCCGCCGTGAAGGAACTGGAGCGTTGCCAGCAGGCAGGAGCGCGCGGCGTGGGAGAAATTCACGACAAGGGGAAAGGGCTGAGATCTGGAAAGTCGAGTGCGCCGGGAATGCATCCGGATGATCCGCGGATGGATGTGGTGTTTGAGAAGTGCGGCGAACTGGGGATGCCGATCAGTCTGCACGTGGCCGATCCGATCTGGATGTACCAGAAGATGGACAAGACCAACGACGGGCTAATGAACGCGTTCTACTGGCGACTGGACAATCAGCCTGGCATTGTGGGGCTGGCAGGCATGATCGACATTCTGGAGCGCACTGCGCAGAGGCACCGGAACACGACGTTCATCGCTTGCCACTTCGCCAACCTTGACTACGATCTGGCGCGGCTGGGCGAGATGCTCGAAGGGAATCCTAATCTGTATGCGGATATTTCTGCGCGGTATGCGGAGACGGCGCCTATCCCGCGCTTCGCGGCGCAATTTTATGCGAAGCATGCCGACCGACTCGTCTACGGCACCGACATGGGAGTCGACAAGGCGATGTACCGGGCTACGTTCAGAATCCTGGAATCGCTGGATGAGCACTTCTACGAAATCGAGCAGTTCTCCTACCACTGGAGCCTGAACGGATTCGGGTTAAGCGATGCGATCCTGAAGCAGGTTTATCACGACAACGCGGCGAAGTTGCTGGCGGCGCGAAGAGCTTAGACTATCGAATCGTCTCATTTACCCGCTTGTCATCCTGAGCGCGTTTTTTTGCGCGAAGGATCTATGCAATCGCATGCAGAGCATATGCCGTCGGCAAGTTGCACAGGTCCTTCGCGCAAAGAACGCGCTCAGGATGACAAGCGGGGGAGACTGTCAATCGACAATCCAATATTCCCAGCCTACAATTCTGTCATGAGCAGCTTGGGCCAGCAGACTCCGGTGGCTGAGGAACGCGACTCCAGCCGTTTGATTATCGTGATCGCGGTGGCGGCGGTGATTGCGGTTGCGCTGGCGGTTGCGTTTTTGCTGCGCGAGACGCCGAAATCAGCGAAGCCAGTGTCGCCATACATTGCGAGCTTGAAGCTCTCCGATTTCAAAATGAGCGCGGCGGAAAATTTCATTGGGCACACGGTCAGCTATGTCGACGGCACAATTGCGAACGCTGGTGATAAGACCGTGACGCATGTCGTGGTGGAAGTCGTTTTCAAAGACGATATGGGGCAACTTGCACAGCGCGAGGATTTGCCCCTGCGGGTGCTCAGAGCCAACGGCCCGTATCCGGATGCTGTGGACCTCAGCGTTTCGCCGCTCGGTCCCGGCCAGAGTCAACCCTTCCGTCTGACGTTTGACAGCATCTCGGCGCAGTGGAACCGCGCGTATCCGGAGATGCGCGTCACCGATGTGACGCTAAAGTAGCACCTCGCCGCTCCCTCCTCGCGTTCCCGCTACAATGACTCCATGCCTGAAGGTAAGCCATTTCGGCTGACGGAGTCTGTTAAAGCCGCGGGTTGAGCGTCCAAGCTGAGTCCGGCGGCGCTGGACACGGTGCTTGGGAAATTAGCCCGGCAACATGACCCGAATGTTCTGGTCGGCTTCGATCATGCCGACGACGCCGGAGTGTATCTGATCAACCCGGATCAAGCGCTGGTGCAGACGGTGGATTTCTTCACGCCTGTGGTCGACGACCCTTATACGTTTGGCCAGATCGCGGCCACCAACGCGCTCAGCGACGTCTATGCGATGGGCGGGAAGCCGCTCACTTCGCTGGCGCTGGTTTGCTTTCCTGACAAGGCGGACCTGTCAATTTTGGAGCGGATTCTGGCTGGCGGGTTGTCGAAGATGATCGAGGCGGGATGCACGGTGATTGGGGGGCATAGCATTCGCGACGAAGAAACTAAGTTTGGATATTCCGTGACCGGAGTCGTGCACCCGAAGAAAATTCTTGCGAACGCTGGCGCCAAAGCCGGGGATGCGTTGTTGTTCACGAAGGCTCTTGGTACGGGAGTGATCTCAACCGCGATCAAGAAAGGCAGAGCTGAACAGGCGTGGATTGATGCGGCTGTGCGGTCGATGACCACGCTCAACAAGCGGGCCGCGGAAGTGATCGTTGACGGCAATTTTCGTGTGAACGCCATGACCGACGTGACTGGATTCGGTTTGATCGGGCATGCGCGTGAGGTGGTGCTGGCGTCGGATGTGTCGATCAGCATTTCTGCCGGGCGGGTTCCGCTGCTCGACGGGGCGTTGGAGTGCGTGCGCGCTGGATACATTCCTGGCGGACTCAAGAACAACCGCGACTTCGCCGAGTGCCTGGTCGAATACAATGACGGCGTTCCCGACGATGTGCGGGCGCTGCTGTTTGATCCGCAGACTGCGGGAGGACTGCTGATATCTACGCCCGACTCGGGATCTCTGGCGCGGGCTCTCATTGACGCGGGAGTCGCGGCGGTGCAGATCGGGGAAGTCTTGGCGAACGGCAAGCCTCGGATCCGGGTGACTCTCTAAGACTGCCGTCGGCGCGTGTGCTCTACCGACTAGTGTTTAGCAGTTCCCAGATTCGCGCCAGATGGTGATCGTCGTGTTCGGCTACAAAGAACAGATGATCTACGAGCCGCATCGGCGTCTTTAAACGCGGGTGGGGAATGGCGCTAGCGAACAGTGATCCACCCAGTTCATCCACGCGCTTCAGCAGTCTCTCTCGCGCGGCGCGGAACTCAGTCAGAATCTCCTCCGATGGGCGCGCGTTGTGGTTGGCTTCGTGGGTCCTGCGATTCTTCAGGTCTGCGACGGTAAGCTGGTGTCTGGCTGCCACGTAATCGTCCACTCGCGCCAGCCACAGTGGTTCGAGGTCAAGCAAATGACCGGCGTGTTCCTGAGTCGACCACTTTTCTTCCACTTTCCTCGTCAGAGTTTTGTGAGAACGGCCGCGAAGCGTCTCCTCGAGTCTCGCGGGAGTGCCGCGCAGGCGTGCGAGCAGATTCGGATGCAGCTCGACCGGGAAGGAAAACTCAAACTTGCGTTCAAACCAGGTTGGTACTTGACTCATCGCTTCCGCCATTCAGAGGAATGATTTCAATCGAGAGATGCGCGGCCTGCACCAAACGGCTCACGAATTCCTGCCATCGCGGGCCGGAGCTGGTGCATCTCTTAGAATGGTACGTGGCGGCATCCGCAAAGTTTGTTCCTGCAAGGAGCCATTATGCAAACTCGTGAGCTTGGACGCAGCGGTCTCAAAGTTTCTGCCCAGGGGCTGGGCTGCATGGGGATGTCGGAGTTCTATAGCGGATTCGATGATAAGGAATCGATCGCGACCATTCATCGGGCGCTGGAACTCGGCATCAACTTTCTTGACACCGCGGATGTTTATGGGCCGCACAAGAACGAAGAACTGGTGGGCAAGGCGATCAAGGGCAAGCGCGACAAGATCGCGCTGGCGACGAAGTTTGGGATCGTGCGCGATCCGGCCAATCCAAATGTGCGCGGAGTGAACGGCAAGGCAGAGTATGTGCGCAAATCCTGCGAGGCCAGCTTGCGGCGGCTCGGAGTGGAGACCATCGATCTTTACTATCAGCATCGCGTTGATCCCGACACTCCGATTGAAGAGACTGTCGGTGCCATGGCTTCGCTGGTGAAGGAAGGCAAGGTGCGGTATCTCGGGCTGTCGGAGGCCTCTCCAGCGACATTGCGGCGTGCGGTGAAAGTACATCCGATCACGGCGCTGCAGACGGAATACTCTTTGTGGACGCGCGACCCGGAGCGCGAGGTCTTGGCGACGTGCCGCGACTTAGGAATCGGATTCGTGGCGTACAGTCCTCTCGGGCGCGGATTTTTGACCGGACAGTTCAAGAAGTTTGAGGACTTGCCCGAGGACGACTACCGGCGGCATTCGCCGCGATTTCAGGGAGAGAATTTCAAGAAGAATCTGGATCTGGTGCGGCGGGTGGAGGAGATTGCCCGCGAGAAGGGATGCACGGCTTCGCAACTGGCGCTGGCTTGGGTGATAGCGCAGGGGTCGGACATTGTTCCGATCCCAGGGACGAAGCGGCGGAAGTATCTGGAAGAGAATGTCGGAGCCGGCGCCGTCGAGCTAACGAAAGAAGATTTGCGCAGGATTGATGAGACATTTCCTCCGGAAGCGGCCGCGGGAGCGCGATATCCGGAGCATGTGATGGCGCTGGTGGAGCGCTAGCCAGGAAGCCGCCTTCGAGAAATCCCTCTCTCGCGAACAGCAGAATCCGTCGGACGCATCCATCCGCCGAAGTCTTGTCAATAGGCAGGGGGCATCGGTATGGCCGACGCAACTAATGAGTGGGGATAGCGGGACGCCCCAGTTCGAAGCGCAGATCGATAACACGTCCGGTGCTCAGCAGAAAGCCGGTGATGACGCCCTTGCTGTTGCGCGTAAAACGAATTTTGCCCACATCGGCGGTAAAGAAGTCGCGAGTGACCGGGTGGAGCGTGTCAGGATCGCTTTTAATGCGGTGCAGCACAAGGCTGTCTTTGCCGTTCGGGCCGGATTCGATTTTCAGCTCATAGATCGGATCGATCTCTGGACTGCTGTAGATACCGGAATATTCGGCGAGCTGAGCTTCGGTCGACGCGAAGGCTGGAGCGGCCGAGAATGTCTCGATCTTGCCGTCTTCGTGTCTGATTGTTAATTGCAGCGGAGCTCCAGCGTGTGAAAACGTGAACTCGTCGGGGGCGATCGTTAGGCGGAAATGGTCTTCGCCGATAGCCTCCACCGCATAAGTGTCATCTTCGCCCACATTGCCCACGTGAAGTCCTCCGTCTTTGACGACAAAGCGGACCAGATCGTCTGGGTCTTTGACGTTGACATAGGTACCGACTTTGGCTTTCATCTGCTCCGGGGTGAGAGTGAGCGGCTTGGACTTATCGGCATGGGCGTACTCGGCCGGTTGCATCTGCGGACCGAGATAAATCTCTGCGACTTTCCGTGCCAGATCGCTGGGATTAGCTGAGCCGAGATTACAGAGGCATGCCACCGTGAAGTGCTGATCGGGGAAGCGAATGAAGTCAGAGCGGTAGCCGGCATCGCCTCCGTCATGGTCGACGGTGTTGAGGCCGCGATATTTGCCGATCTCCAAGCCGGCTGCGTAGCCGATCTGCTCTCCGTCGTTGAGCTTTCCGCGCTCCTGCAACTGCTGTACAAGGTTCCGTCCACCTACGCGGGGCGTATAGAAGTTTTCGTCCCAGAGAGCAAGATCTTCAACGGTGGTAAGCAGGCTGGTGGCGCCTACAGTGTCAAAATTGGTAACGCTCAGGCGATAAGTATCGCCGGAGGGTAGGTAGCCATAGGCCATGTTCTTCACGATTTCATCGTAGTCATCGCGGAAGTGCGTGCTCTTCATGCCGAGCGGAGCGAAGATGCGCGCGGTGGTAAAGCTGCGAAATGACTGGCCGCTGACCAGGGCCACGATCCGCGCCAGGAGCGTGTAGCCGGTGTTGCTGTAGAGGACCTTGGTGTTGGGCGGAAAGTTAAGGTCCCGCTGGTGTGAGACAACGGAGAGAACATCAGCATCGGTGATGAGGTCGCGAGAATAGCGCCATCCGGAGAGCTGCAGCAGGTCCCACTGGTCGCGCAGGCCGCTGGTATGGTGGAGCAGCTCGCGGATCGTGACCGGCACGCCAAAGTCGGGCAGCTGAGGGATGTATTTGCGCACCGGGTCGTCGAGCGAGAGCTTGTCCTCCTGCGCCAGCAGCAAAATCGACGCCGCGGTGAACTGCTTTGACATGGATGCGACGTGAAATACCGTCGCGGGTGTGATGGGGATATTGTGGTCGAGGTCGGCCATGCCGTAGCCGTGTTCGTAAACAATCTTGTGGTCGCGGATGATGGACAGCGCGCAGCCGGGAGAGACGGTGGTGTCCATCTTCTGAAAGAGCGCGTAGACCTTGGCTTCAGGCCTTTCTGCGGGAGCGAGCCCGGACTGCGCGGCGCTTGAAGTGGACAGCAGGCAGAGGAGGACGGGCACGAGGAACCGGGATGCCATCAACGAAATCTCCCGCAGCGAAAACATGAAGGTGATCGTTCGCGAATTAGTGTAACGAATACTTGCCGGGTGACCCATCCTTGCGCGTTCTTTGCGCAAGAGCCCGCCCTGAGCCTGCCGAAGGCGTGTGATTCCACGGGCAGCAGCTTAGGCCGACAGGAACCACTCCACTCTACTGAATCAACGTGCCGCCGTTGCCTCCATTCGGCTCTGCGTCTGGCGCGATCACTACGGCTGCGGCTACGCGGTCGCCGGGCTCCATGTTCAACAAGCGGACGCCCTGGGCGTTGCGGCCGGATTCGCGAATCGTCGTCGAATCCATGCGGATGATTTTGCCGTAGTGGCTGATCAGCATGACCTCGGAAGTTTCGTCGACCTGGGCGATCGCAACGACTTTGCCGACGCGCTCGGTGGTCTTCACGTTGATGACGCCCTTGCCGCCGCGGTTGGTGAGGCGGTATTCGTCGGCGGGAGTGCGCTTGCCATAGCCGTTTTCGGTGACGGAGAGGATTAGGCTGCCTTTGACGGCGATGTCAATGGCTTCGGGCTCGGAGACTTGCCCTTCCTTTCCGGTCGCTAGCGCGTCCGGGACGGACGAGGCGTCCGCCCCCACACGAGCTGAGGCGGACGTCCCCACACTTTCGGCTCCGGGCTTTGTCGTCGCAGCCATACCTACTACGTAGTCATTCTTGTCGAGGTCGATGCCCCAGACTCCGTAGGCGGCGCGGCCCATGGGGCGGACGTGGCTCTCGTCGAATCGAACGGCCATGCCTTCGTGCGAGGCCAGGAAGATGATCTGATTGCCGTTGGTGACGCGGACGGCGACCAACTCGTCGCCTTCTTCAATGGCGATGGCGTTGATGCCGTTGGAGCGCACATGCATGAACTCGCGCAATGCTGATTTCTTGACCAGGCCCTTGCGAGTGGCGAAGAAGACATACTTGTTTTCCTCTTCGAGGTTGCGGACGGCGACCATGGTTTTCACGGTCTCGCCGGGCTGCAGGCCGACCAGGTTGCCAATGTGCTTGCCTTTGCCAGCAGCACTGACATCGGGGATCTCGTAGACCTTGAGCCAGTAAACGCGGCCCTTGTTGGTGAAAATCAAAATATAGGCGTGCGTTGACGCGATGAAGAGATGTTCGACGAAATCTTCGTCGCGCGTCTTCATGCCAGTGCGGCCCGTGCCTCCGCGGCGCTGCATGCGGTAGGTGGAGATGGGCGTGCGCTTCATGTAGCCGGAGTGGCTGACGGTGACGGCAACCTGCTCGTCGGCGATGAGATCTTCCAGAACAATCTCGGCGGCTTCGTCTTCGAGGCGGGTGCGGCGGTCATCTCCGTATAACTTCTTAACTTCCTCAAGCTCTTTGATGATGACTCTGCGCAGCTTCGTCTCGGAGCCAAGGATGGATTCGTATTCGGTGATGTTGTCGCGAACTTCCTTCAACTCGTTCGAGATCTCGTCGATGGAGAGCTTGGTCAGGCGGTGCAACTGCAGTTCGAGGATGGCATCGGCCTGCCTGGTGGTGAAGGGCTTTTCGGGGTCAAGCCGGGGAGCGCGGCCCGTCGTATTGATGTCGATCTTCTTGCCGCCGAAGTAGAGCACCAAGTTTTCGCGGGCGTCGGCGCGGTTGGCGCTGCCGCGAATGATGGTGATGACGTTATCGAGGTGATCGAGCGCGGTGAGGTACCCTTCGAGAATGTGCTCGCGGTCTTTCGCCTTCTGCAGCAGGTAGGCGGTGCGGCGGCGGACGACGTCGACACGGTGCTCGATGAAATACTTGATGGTCTGGATCAGGCCCATTTCGCGGGGCTGTCCGTTAACCACCGCGAGCAGGATCATAGAGAAGCTCTCCTGCATTTGCGTGTGCTTGAAGAGCTGATTGAGAACAATCTGGGGCTCTGCTCCGCGCTTGAGTTCGACGACGATGCGCATGCCGTCGCGGTCGCTTTCGTCGCGGATATCGGAAATGTCTTCGATGTCTTTGTCGTTGACCAGTTGCGCGATGCGCTCGACCAGCCGGGCTTTATTCACCTGATACGGAATCTCGGTGACGATGATGGCCTGACGATCCTTGTTGATGTTCTCAATCGCAGCCTTGGCGCGCATCATGAAGCGGCCGCGTCCGGTGCGGTAAGCTTCGAAGACTCCGGCGCGGCCGTGAATAATGCCAGCCGTCGGGAAGTCAGGACCCTGCACGAACTTCAGAATCTCGGCAAGTTGCGCGTTGGGATTGTTGACGAGCGTGATGGTGGCGTCGACGATCTCCGTCAAATTGTGCGGTGGAATTTTCGTGGCCATGCCGACGGCAATTCCGTCGGAACCGTTGATCAGAAGATTGGGAATGCGCGCGGGAAGAACCTCAGGCTCAACCTCGCTGCCATCGTAGTTGGGATGGAAGTCGACTGTTTCCTTGTCGAGGTCTTCGAGTAACGCAGTAGAAACCTGCGCAAGCTTCGCTTCGGTATAACGATCGGCCGCAGGCGGGTCGCCGTCGACGGAGCCGAAGTTTCCCTGACCAAAAATCAGCGGATAGCGCATGCTCCAGGTTTGCGCGAGGCGGACGAGAGCGTCGTACACGGCGAGATTGCCGTGGGGATGGTACTTGCCCATGACGTCGCCGACGATGCGGGCGCACTTGCGCGTGGCCTTGTTGGGCTGAAGGCCCATCTGCTGCATGGTGTAAAGAATGCGGCGATGAACGGGCTTCAATCCGTCGCGCACGTCGGGCAACGCGCGGCCGATGATCA
>Ga0209517_10000404_pt1 | contig 74820 bp, 60 predicted proteins | sample PeaSoiMetSII2010_FD_187695 | JGI IMG/M metagenome (GOLD analysis project Ga0209517, IMG submission 187695) | Peat soil microbial communities from Weissenstadt, Germany - SII-2010 (SPAdes) (version 2) | ecosystem: Environmental > Terrestrial > Soil > Wetlands > Peat | place: Germany... | reverse complement strand
GAAGGCGTCGTCGCGAGCCACCCTCTCCCCAAGGGAGAGGGCTACTGTTTATGCTCTTGTCTCTCCGCCGGCCGCATACCGAGCAGGTCGTGGGCAGTGTCGTAGAGTATCGCCCGCGCTACCGCCAGAGCATCGTTGCGAGTGTATTGGCCATAGTCAATCTTCGTGGCCAGGACCACGGACAGTTGGTTGAGGATCATCTTCGTCTTGGCGTAGGTCCATTCCAGGCAATAGGCGTCGGAGAAGAACCCGACTTGTTTATTGACGGGCACCATATCCAACCGCTCTTCCATCACTTGCCGCATGACCGAGGGGAAGAAGTTATGCCACCAGATGCCGCAGAGCGAAAAGTTGGGCAACTCGCGGCACATCGTGCACATCGATTGATTGGCGTGGCGGCTAGCCAGATGGCACTGGAATCGAATCTTCGGGTAGCGCGCGATCATCTCCGCCACCTGCCCGATCGTGCGCTGCGAAAGCCGGCTGCCCGTTTCGAAAGGCAACGGCTCGGCCGCAATGCTGAACTGGAACACGATCTTGTCCGCGTGGGGTTCGAGCGCCTTCAGATAAGCTTCGTTCACGTAAGACGCATACACATCGCGCTCGTGTGGACCGGCGTTCGTCCGGCGTGCAAGGGCTTCCGCCATCTCCTGTTCGCTCACCACGCGCAAGTCAAGATCCGTTGAGATGCCTGTAGCCACGGAAAGAATTTCGTCGTAGGGAATGTTCGCAACGTAATGATCAACGGCGGCGTGCACGTCGGCGAGGGTTCTGATCACCCGTTCGGTGGGGGGACGTGTTCCGCCGATGGGACTGGGACTCTCCGGTTTCCTGCCCCAGCATCGTTCGAGTTCGTACAGCGCAGTGTCAAACTCGCCCCACTGGGAGCGCGTGAAGAAGGCCCACTCGAGCGAATATTGGAGAATGTCACGGTCGCGTCCGCTTTCTCGCCGCGCATATTCCGTGCAATAGCGCTGAATATTGGCCCGACGCATGATTTCGCGTTGCCATGCCTTGTCGTCAGCCCGCTCGCGGATCTGCGCATCCAGCCGCTGCCAGTTGTCCGGCCGCACCGGTTCCTTCCAACCGTACAGATCCTCGAGAATGAGCCGGATCCCCCAGGAGATGCTGGTGTTGCGAACATACTTCAGGTAGGGCAGGGCTTCCGCAACGCGTTGATGCGCCTCTTCCCGAGACGGCCAGCCGGGAAATTGCGTCAGGCGCGCGCCGCTCGGACACCCAGCTGCATAGAGATCGCTCACGCCCATGTGGTAGAGAAGCACGTCGTGCAAGCCGCGCGCTCCCAGCTTCCCGTCCACAAGATGCGTGTGGACGTCCAGCAACGGCATGGAACACAATTCGTCGAACAACTCGGCCTGCAGGCTGTGATTGGTCATGAGCGCTTCTCCTTCGGCGCGTTCTGCCAAATCGCTCTCTTCGCCCCTCACCCCCGGCCCGCAAAGGCGTTAGCATAAGCCCGTCACCCCACGCCAAGCCGCATCAGCGGCGCAAGAATGTGGCCCACGGCGCCCGCCGTGGGATCACGGCACACAGAGAGCACGCTGAGCCACGTAGTGGCGACAGAAGATGTGCGATCATCAAGACAGCTCTGTCGCCCCTCCCGGGGCTTTTCGGGCGCATCGGCCCCGCTTTCTCCCCACGGCTGTCGCCATGGGCCACATTCTTGCGCCCGCCCCGGCGGGCTCCGGAAGCGCTCCGGGTGAGGGGGTCGGTGATTGCAGAAGTTGACTATGCCCGACTCTAAGCTCGGCCCGCCGCCATCGTTAGGTGAAACCACTTCGCGACGACTTTTGCCATGGCCTCCATCGCTACTGCCTGCGCCATCGGCGCCCAAAGATTCTTCCCTGCACCCCACTGCTCGAGCAGCGACTGCCGCATCGCGGTAATGGCTTCCGTCGCGACATTCACCTTGGCAATCCCCAGTGAGATGGCGCGGCGCAAATCAGATTCCGGCGTTCCTGAGCCGCCGTGCAGGACCAGCGGAATGCGGGTGGCTTCTTTGAGCTCTGCCAGGCGCTTGAAGTCGAATTGCGGCAGCTTGGTGTAATGGCCGTGGGCATTGCCGATGGATACCGCCAAGGCGTCAATGCCGGTCTTTCGCACAAAGTCGGCGGCCATCTCCGGGTCCGTGAGGGTGGACTGCTTGCCGCCTTCCACACTGACTTGATCGGCCTGGCCGACCACCCCCAACTCGCCCTCCACTGTCACGCCTCGGGGATGCGCGAGTGCCACGGCGCGGCACAGCGCCTCGACATTCTCTTCCCACGGCCGGGTCGAATAATCGAGCATCACCGACGTGTACTTTGCGGCCAGGCAGTCTTCGACCAACGCGATGGAATCGCCATGATCCAGGTGCAACGCCGCGGGCACATCAAACCGTTCCGCCAGAGCGTGCGCCACCGCACCCAGGTCGCGCGGGGAGAGCAGCCCGAACTCTCCCGGGCCGTTCATCAGAATCACCGGAGCCTTAAGTTCCGCCGCCACACGCAACACCACTTCGATGCTTTCGGCATTCCAGACACAGAATGATGGAACGCCGTAACCATCCGACACGGCTTGCTGCAACAATTGCAGCATGGGAACAAATTTCATACTCCGCCTCTCGTAGCCCGAGCGTCGCGCCAGCTGTCGCGAGAGCGTCGCGCGCCCGCGCCACTATCATGCTTTCTTCTCTTGTCCCAGCAGCGCCTCCACCTCCGCACGCGTGGGCAGGGAAGGTTGGGCGCCCAATCTTGTGGCTGCCAAAGCGCCGGCACAATTGGCGAAGCGGATGGCATATTCGATGTCACCGCCTGCGGCCAACTCGACGGCCAGAGCACCTGTAAAGGCATCGCCCGCCGCCGTAGGATCAATCGCGGCAACCTTGCAGGCAGGAAAGTGTTTTGACTTCTTCGCAGTCACCAGCATTGATCCGTCGCTTCCCAGCTTGAGAACCACTGTCTTCACACCCATCGCAAGGAGCTTTTCGGCCGCCTCCCGCGCCGAGACTCGTCCCTGAACTTCCTCTCCGGTCAGTTGCGCGAGTTCCGTTTCGTTGGGAGAGACAACATCCGCGAGGGTTAAAACCTCCACGGGGCAGTAGCGAGGCGGACCGGCATCGAGCACCGTCAGTTTTCCGGCTTTCCGCGCCAGGCGCAACGCTGCTTCTACGGCTTCGAGGGGGATTTCGAGCACGGTCAATAGCGCATCGGCGCGCTCGATTACATCCTTGGCCCGCTCGATGTCCGCAGGGGTCAAGCTGAAATTCGCCGCCGGGTCAACCGCAATGCAGTTGTTACCGTTGGGGAAAAGCATGATGAAAGCGCTGCCGGTGGCGCGGGCGGGGTCTCGCCGCACCCAGGTAGTGTCGATCTTCTCCTTCACTAACCCTTGAAGCAGGAAATCTCCGATGATGTCGGCGCCCACAGCGCCCACCATCGACGTGCGCGCGCCCATTCGCGCTACGGCTACCGCCTGGTTCGCGCCTTTGCCGCCCGGGAAAAACCTGAGATTTGACACCAGCAAGGACTCGCCCTCTTTAGGCAGCCGCTCCGACTTGACCACCATGTCGAAATTAGTACTGCCCACAACCACAACTTGAAGATCTTCCACGCGACGCGCCATAAGACCCCCTTCCGGCGCTCCCTCCGACGTCGTGTCCTCGTTTCGGCGTAGCGCTGGCCTTTAGGCCGGCACCTGCCGACCCTTCGCGCTGCTCAAGGCAAGCTCTAAAGGTCGGCGCTGCCAGTCAAATTAGGACACTACCCAATCCGATCGCTCCTTTACAAGCTGAACGGGAAGAAGTATTTTATCATCACTCATTCAAACTTCAGGGAGGCGATTTTACCATGCCCAAAGCAAAACAAATCACCGCTTGGTTGGAAAGTAAGCCCGGAGAACTCGGCCGAATCACTGGAGCCCTCGGAAAAGCGAAGGTCAACATCACAGCATTCTCCGCCTGGAGCATTACCGGGGAGAGTCCCCTTCACTTGCTCGTTAGCAGTCCGGCCAAGGCGAAAAAGGTCTTGGGAAACCTCGGCATCCGCTGCACAGAGGAGGAGATTTTATGCGTGACTCTTGCTGACGAGGCCGGAACCTTAGGGGAGGTCGGGACGCGTCTCGGCGCCGCGAACATCAACGTGGATTATGGTTACGGTAGCGTCGCGGAAAACGGCAAGAAGGCGGATATCGTACTCGCCGTTTCCGATCTCGCGGGCGCCGCAAAGGCTTTGAAAGGACTGTGACTATCTTGAAAACTTGTAGGGGTAGGGCTTGCCCTAGCCTCGTCGGGACAAGCGGAAATGTGGGGACGGCAAGCCGTCCCCCTATGAGGGGCAAAGGAGGGTCAAGTTTCCTGGTTTACGGGTATCCGTCAGCGGACAGGCATGAGCGACTGGTCTAATTCCGCAAATTCTCGAAAATACCGGCCGCTCCCATTCCGCCGCCCACGCACATGGTGACCATGCCGTACCTTGCGTTTCGACGCTTCAACTCCCCGAGCAGGGTAGCTGTGAGCTTGGCGCCCGTGCAGCCCAGAGGATGCCCCAGAGCGATGGCGCCGCCATTGACGTTTACCCGCTCCATGTCTAGTTGCGCCAAGTCGATCACCGAGAGAGCCTGCGCTGCGAACGCCTCATTCAATTCAATCACCGCAATGTCCGCGAGATTCAAGCCCGCTAACTTCAGCGCCTTAGGGATCGCGTAAACCGGGCCGATGCCCATCTCCTCCGGCGGGCATCCCGCGGTCGCAAAGCTCACGAACCGGGCGAGCGGTTTGAGTCCCAGCGTCTTCGCCTTCTCCGCTGACATTACCACGGCCAAAGCAGCGCCGTCGCTCGTCTGCGAGGCGTTGCCCGCGGTGACCGTGCCGCGGGCATGAAAGGCGGGCTTCAACTTGGCGAGCGCGTCCATGGACGAGTCAGCTCGCGGTCCCTCGTCAGTGTCGAAGCGGATTTGACGCGTCTGCGGTTTGTCCTTGCCGTTTGGGCTGACCTCGAGCACTTCGAGCGGAAGGATTTCATCTTTAAACCGCCCTTCCGCAATCGCCGCCATTGCCCGCTGGTGGCTTCGTAGCGCAAATTCATCCTGCCTCTCGCGCGTGATGTTGTATTTTCGCGCCAGGTTTTCAGCCGTCAAGCCCATGCTCAGATAGGAATCGGGATAATGCTCGATCAGGTAGGGGTTGGGCGCAAAATGAAATCCGCCCATAGGAATCATGCTCATGGTTTCGGTTCCGCCGGCGAGCACGACCTCGGCGAAGCCCGCCATGATGCGCTCGGAAGCGATGGCGATGGCCTGAAGGCCTGACGAGCAGAAGCGGTTGATCGTCATCGCCGAACAGCTCACCGGCAATCCGGCGCGCAGCGAAGCGACGCGCGCCACGTTGTTTCCCTGTTCCGCCTCCGGCATCGCGCAGCCGAGGACCACGTCTTCAACCTCATTGGGCTCGAGGCCCGGTGCCCGCCGCAGCACCTCGCGAATGGCTGCCGAGGCCATCTCATCGGGCCGTGTATTACGAAGCGTGCCGCGCGGCGCCTTGCCCACCGCCGTCCGGGCAATAGATACGATTACGGCTTCCTTCATAAAACCTCCAAGTGATGAGTGACGAGTGACAAGTGACGAGCAGGATTACGTTGAGGCAGACCGGATGTCGGGACACGCCCGTACAGGCCGTCCAACTCTCTGCGGCCCATTCGGATCGCGCGGCTCTGCACTTTTTCTCGTTACTCGTCACTTGTCACTCGTCACTAGTTCCTCAGCGGCTTTCCCTTCTTCAACATATATTGGATGCGCTCCACGGTCTGCCGCTGGCCGCAGAGACTTAGAAAGGCCTCCCGCTCCAAATCCAGCAGGTACTGCTCGGAAACGAGTTGAGCCGACGTGAACTCGCCTCCGCCGCACAGCACCTTCGCCAGTTGTGTCGCGACCACCACGTCATAATCCGAGATGTACTCCGCGCGGCGCATCAAGTGCAGTCCCAGCTTCATTTTGACGAAAGCCGCCTGGCCGAGCACTCGAACGTCCTCGCGAGGCTTTCCGGGTCGATAGCCCAGACGCGCCAGGTCGAGCGCCAACTCCTTGGCGTCTCGAATCTGTCGGTCGCGGTTCATGCTGATTGAGTCCTTCGTGGACAGGTAACCGAGCTTGCGTCCTTCTTCGGCGCTGGTTGAGACCTTAGCCATGGCGACATTCATAAAGACTTCTTTGACGAATGCAAAGGGGTCGGCCTCAGGGTCGGCGGGCGCCTTATCCATAGCGCGCACCAGCATCTCTTTGGTCCCGCCTCCTGCCGGGATCAGGCCCACGCCGGCCTCCACCAGGCCCATGTAGGTTTCCGCAGCGGCACGTACGCGTGCGGCGTGGAGAATTATCTCCGTTCCGCCTCCCAGAGTCAGGCCGAAAGCAGCAGCCACCACGGGCTTGGGAGCATATTTGAGGGCCATGTTGGCGTTCTGAAAGGCGCGCACGGCGGTCGAAAGGTCGTCCCACTCGCCGTCCTGAATAGTCGTCAGCACCAGCATCAGGTTTGCGCCCACGCAGAAATTGGCCGCCTGGTTTCCGATCACCATGGCCTCAAAGCCGTCGTTCAGGCTTTTCAGCCCGGCATGAACCATCCCGACGACGTCGGCCCCTATCGTGTTCATCTTGGAATGGAATTCCAGGCAGATCACACCGTCACCGAGGTCAATCAGGCTTGCACCGGCGTTTCGCTTGATTTCCTTCTTGTGGGCTTTGAGCGAAGGCAGCAGAAGGACTCCAGGCCGCTCAGGAACCTCCTTATAAGAAGACCTCGCAAAATCGAAATAGCTCGGAGAGCCGTCGCATGAGGCGTAAAAACTCTTCTGCCCCGAGGCAAAGAGTCTTTCAACCAGAAGCGGCGTCGGCAGGTCGGCCCTCTTCCAGGCATCAGCCGCCTTCCCGATTCCCACCGCATCCGAGAGCTCAAACGGGCCGCATTCCCAGTTGAACCCCCACTTCATCGCATTGTCGATGGAAACGATATCGTCCGAAATCTCCGGCACGCGCATCGCCGCGTAGTGGAATATGTCGAAGAGGAGCTTCTGGTAGAACTGTCCCGCGCGGTCGGGCGACTGGCAGAGCATCGCCACCCGTTCGCGGACATCCTCGATATTGCGCGCCATCTCGAGCGAACCAAAACTCGACTTCTGTCGAGCCCGATATTCGAAAGTGCTGAGATCGAGGGTGAGAATCTCACTCTCGTCCCCGCCGTCCTTCCCCTTCAACTTCTTATAAAAGCCTTGTCCGGTCTTATCGCCCAGCAGGCGGCGCTCCATCATCTGTTGCATGAAACCGGGAAGCTGGAAGAGGTCGCGCCGTTCATCCTCGGGCAAGGCCTTCCGGAGGTTGTTGATGACGTGGCCCATTACGTCAAGGCCCACGATATCGAGAGTCCGGAAGGTGGCGGACTTGGGCAAGCCCATGAGGGGCCCGGTGAGGGTGTCGATCTCCTCAATCGTGTAGCCGCCTTCCTGCATGACCTGTATAGCTCTCAGGGTTGTGAACGTGCCGATGCGATTAGCGATGAAATTGGGCGTGTCTTTCGCGATGACGATCCCTTTGCCCAGCGCCACGTCGCCGAAGCGCGAGACGGCTTCCACAACCTCCGGCAATGTCTCGCGCGCGGGGATGATCTCCAGCAGCTTCAGGTAACGCGGAGGGTTGAAAAAGTGGGTGCCCACAAAATGCTGCCGCAGTTCGTCACCGAAGCCTTCGACTATACTGCCAATACTGATCCCCGAAGTGTTGGAACTGACCACCGTCCCCGGCGCGCGTACTGCCAGCACCCGTTCGAGCAAGGCACGCTTGACGCCGAGGTCTTCCGTCACCGCTTCGATGATCCAGTCGCACTCCCTGAGCCAAGCTAAGTTGTCCTCGAAATTCCCGAGCGTGATCATCCGCGCCGCTTCGGGAACAAAAAACGCCGCCGGACGAGACTTCAGCGCTGCGTCGAGCCCGGCCTGCGCGAAGCGATTGCGGACCTTGCCATCCGCGAGCGTGCGGCCCTGAGCCTGCTCCTGCGGCGTAAGCTCGCGGGGAACGATGTCGAGTAAAACCGACGGAACGGAAGCATTGGCAAGATGGGCGGCAATACGAGCCCCCATCGTGCCGGCCCCCAGCACAGCCACTTTGCGTATGTCGCGCACGATTTGCCCCCTGGATTGGTGAGAAGCTCAACTACTATTATGAATCGTGAAAAGCAAATAGTAAATTGTGAATTGAGAATCATTTGGGGCGCATCGTTGGCTGTATAATGCAACGTTGGAGAAATCAGAGTTTATAATTTAGCATTTACCATTTATTGTTCTTGCGAGGTGGACGATGTTTGATGTTGTGACTTTTGGCGAAGCGATGATTCGCCTTTCTCCGCCGCATTTCGAAAGGTTCGAACAGGCCAACTCTTTGGACGTGCGAGTGGGCGGCGGCGAACTGAACGTAGCTGTGGGCGTGAGCCGATTGGGCCTCAAAAGCACCTGGGTATCGCGCCTCCCCAAGAACCCACTCGGGAAGCTGATGGAAAACAGAGCCCGCCAGGCCGGCGTGGACACTTCCAACCTGGTTTGGAGCGCGGACGGAAGGATGGGACTTTACTTCCTCGAGTTCGGCGCGGCGCCTCGCGCCAGCTCGGTAGTCTACGACCGGGCGCAATCCGCCATCAGCCTGGTAAAGCCGGGCGAGATCAATTGGGAAAAAGCGTTTGAGGGCGCCAAGTGGTTTCACACGAGCGGCATCACGCCGGCGCTGAGCGATTCGGCGGCCGCAGTCACGCTCGAGGCCTTGAAGGCCGCCAGGCGCGCCGGCGCCACCGTGAGCTACGACTTGAATTATCGCGGCAAGCTCTGGACGCCCGAGAAGGCTCAGGCTATTCAAGAGCCCATGATGGAATATGTGGACGTGCTGATGACCACGGAGGAAGACACCAAGGTCGTTTTCAAGATTACCGGCACCGGTAAAACCGACGACAAGGGTTTCGCGGAAGTCTCTGCCGAAACTTACAAGGATGTGGCGCGTCAGCTCCAGGAGAAATTTAAATTCAAGGCGGTCGCCATTACCTTGCGGGAAAACCCGCTGGTATGGCGCAATACCTGGACGGCCATTGCCTACGCCGACGGCCAATACTTTGACGATGTAAAGTACGAACTGGAAATCGTGGACCGATTGGGCGGAGGCGATTCTTTCAGCGCCGGTTTTATCTACGGCTGCCTGGCGAAGAAGTCTTACGCCGATGCGGTCCGGTACGGAAATGCTTTCAGCGCCCTGAAGCATTCCATACCCGGCGATTTCAACTGGGCGACGCTTCAAGAGGTGGAGAATCTGCTGAAGGGAGCGAGCCTGAGGGTGGCAAGGTGAGAAGGGCAGTGACGAGTGGCGAGTGACGAGTGACGAGCCGCAACAACTAGTGCAGTGCGTGACAGATGCCCTTACTTAAGGAATAGGCTGGCGCAGAGCGAAGCTCTGCGTTTTCCTTTGCTTCGAATGTCACCAAAACGCAGAGCTTCGCTCTGCGCCAGCCTGGGTTCTCGTCGCCTATCGGTAATCTCACCGCTCGTCACTCGTCACTTGTCGTTCGTCACTTCCTTTCAGGAGGAGAAATGTCCTGGACTCGAGAAAAGACTCTATCGCTGATCCGTGAAGTCGGTCTGGTTCCCATCGTTCGCGCGCCCTCGCCGGAGGACGCTTTGCGCGCTGCCGAAGCCATTATTGAGGGCGGGATCGGCATTGCCGAAATTACCATGACCGTTCCCAACGCCCTTCACGTGATGGAACGCGTGGTCGAGAAGTTCGGTGATAAGGTACTGCTTGGCGCCGGAACCATTCTCGATCCCGAAACTTGCCGGGCGGCTCTGCTGGCGGGGGCGGAGTTCATTGTTACCCCGTCTCTCAATCCCCAAGTGATCGAAGTGGCGCGCCGGTACAGCAAGGCGTGTTTCCCTGGCGCGCTAACACCCACCGAAGTCGTTGCTGCCTGGCAGGCGGGCGCCGACATGGTAAAGATCTTTCCGTGCGGACCCGTGGGCGGTCCGGCGTACATCAAGGCGCTGAAGGGCCCCTTCCCTCAGATCGATTTTGTTCCCACGGGCGGAGTCAACCTCGAAACCACGCCGGAGTTCATCAAGGCCGGCGCGGCGGCAGTGGCAGTTGGGGGAGAACTAGTGAATGTTAAGGTCCTCAGAGAAGGCAAACTGGATGTGGTGGTTGCCAATGCCCGTAAGTTCATCGAAGCTGTCCGCTCGGCTCGCGCCAAACAGCAGTGACGAGCGGCAAGTGTTGCGTTACCGAAGAAAGTGAAACACAGTTGGTCTGTCACCCTGAGCGCAGCGAAGGGTCTCTGCAGTTGTTTTCTTTTTCTCCCTGAAACTGCGGGGATGCTTCGCTTCGCTCAGGATGACAGCATACGGCCGGCGTGTTTCAACTATTTGCGTAACGCGGCACTGGCCGGTGGGATCAGCGATCTGGCCGCTGCTCGCCGCTGCACTTGCATGACGTCCACTCTCCTCAATGTCGCGCTCGCCGCCGCTATCCTGGGCGGCGCTTGGCTGCTGACTCATCTCTTCGCGCGCGCCATGTATATCGTTTGTCCGGCCTGCCGGACTCTTAACGCCCGGCGGCGCAAACATTGCCGAAAGTGCGGGGAACTGATGCGCCCGCCTCAGGATCGGTAAGTGAATGACCAGAGAAGAACGAGTTGCGGCCATCCGAAGCCAGCCGGAAGTTTCAGTCCTCATCGTAGGCGGCGGGATCAACGGCGTTGGCTTGCTTCGCGAATTGGCGCTCGAAAGAGTGGACACGCTTCTGGTGGAGAAATCCGATTTCTGTGCCGGCGCCAGTTCCGCTTCCACGCGCATCATTCACGGGGGGCTCAGATATCTCGAGAACGGCGAATTCCGCCTGGTCAGGGAGTCCTTACGCGAGCGAAACCGCCTGCTCGTTAACGCGCCTCACTACGTGAGGCCACTCCCCACCACCATTCCCATCTTCAGTTGGATAGAGGGCCTGCTGTCAGCCCCCGCGAGATTTCTGGGCCTCAAGGTGCGACCACGCGGCAGGGGAGCGCTGCTGTGCAAAATCGGGCTTTCTTTATACGACCTCCTGGCAGGAGAGCACCAGGGTCTACCCACTCACCATTTCAAGTCTCGCCGCGCCTCCCTTGCCGAGCGGCCCTACCTCCACCCTGACATCGTCTGCACGGCAACGTACTACGACGCCTGGATCAGTTACCCCGAGCGCCTTTGTGTGGAACTGGTGCTGGATGCTGAGAGGCAATGTTCCAGCGCGCGCGCCCTGAACTATGTAAGCCTCGAGGGCGCGACCGGCAACAAGGTGGTTCTGAAAGATGGGATTTCGGGCGAGAGGTTGGAAGTCAAGCCCAGGATCGTGGTTAACGCGACCGGGGCATGGATTGATTTCACCAATCGGCGTCTGGGAGAGCAGACCCAATACATCGGCGGCACCAAGGGTTCGCACTTGGTGCTTGATCACCCCGAATTGTTGGCCGCAACGCGGGGCCAGATGCTCTACTTTGCCAATGCAGACGGGCGGATTTGCATTTTTTATCCCGTTTACGGGAAAGTGATTGCGGGTTCAACGGACATCCCTGTTTCGGATCCGGAGAAAGCCTTTTGCGAGGAAGATGAAGTGGACTACATCCTCGAATCCGTTCGCCAGGTTTTCCCCTCGCTTCCGCGCCCGGTGGACCGGTCCAACATAGTGTATCGATTCTGCGGTGTGCGTCCGCTGCCGCGCAGTGATTCCTTCACTCCCGGCGAAATCAGTCGCGATCATAGCTGTGAGATTATTCCAGCGGGGAATGGGATCGACTTCCCCGTCTATTCTCTGATCGGGGGAAAGTGGACCACCTTCCGCGCGTTTGGGGAGCAAATGGCGGATAAAATACTCGGCCACTTGGGACGTCCACGGTCCGCCAGTTCTGCCGGCCTGGCCATCGGCGGCGGCAAGGACTACCCCACCTCGGCGGCGCAGAAGAGCGCATGGCTAACCTCTGTTGCAGAAAAGACCGGCCTGCCGGTGGAGCGAGTGGCAGCCTTACTGGAGCGGTATGGGACACGTGCGGCCGACGTGGCGCAATTCATCAGCATGGAGCCCGACCGGCCACTGCGGGCGCTGCCTGAATTCAGCCGGCGGGAAATCCAGTTCCTGGCGTCCCAGGAGCGCGTCGTACACCTGGACGACCTCATCCTCAGACGAACGATCGTGGCTCTGTTAGGCCAGTTGAGCCGTGGAATCCTAGAGGAGCTGGCGGAGGTGTCGGGTCAAGCCCTAGGGTGGTCGCAGGAGCGCACCCGGCAGGAAATCGCGCGGACGGTGGAACTCCTCGCTGAGGTCCACGGCGTGAACGTGAATTGACAAGTGCAATCATTCCGAATCGCTGAGTTCGGCCTAGCATCTTGCTGTGTGAGAACTCGTTTTTCGCTGTCATTCCGAGGAGCCGCAGGCGACGAGGAATCTCGCTCTGCCCTTGAGAACTTTCAGAGCGAGATTCCTCGCTTCGCTCGGAATGACAGCCTGAATGTAGCTTTCACACAGACCCCAGGGGAGACGGCTATATTTCGAGAGGCAATGAGTCAATGACTCAATGAATCAATCCCTCAATCCCCTCATCCCATCACCAGTCCACCGTTCACGTTGATGACCGCGCCGGTAATATAGCTGGCGCCTTCCGAGGCCAGGAATGCTATAGCGGACGCCACTTCCTCAGGCTGCCCGAATCGGCGCATGGGCGTCTGGCTCATCCATTCCTTCTCGCGCCCCGCCATCCGCTCCGTAAGCAGATCCGTGACGATTCGCCCCGGCGCGACAACGTTGGCGGTGATTCCGAATGGTCCCAGCTCTTTCGTTAAAGAAAAGGTGAAACCCAAGAGCCCCGATTTGGCGGCGGAGTAATGCGCGTGATTGTTCGACCCGGTATAAACCACTTGTGACGAAACATTGATAATCCGGCCCCAGCGGCGTTCCTGCATGGATGGAATGCACTCGCGCGTGTAGCGGAAGGCAGAGGTTAAGTTAATCGCAATAGACTTTTCCCAAGCTTCGTCCTTCATATCGAGCACAGAGAAATCGGTCATCTCGCCGGCGTTGTTCATCAGAATGTCGACGTTGCCCAGCTTCGCGGCCGCTTCTCTGGCCGAACGTTTGATCGCTTCCGGATCGAGCACGTCGGCCTCGATGGCCAGCGCCCGGCCCGCGGCTGACTCGATCTGCTCGGCCACTTCTCGAGCCTCCTTGATGCGGTTTCGGCACAGGACCGCCACCGCCGCGCCGTGCCGGGCCAACTCGAGGCACGTAGCGCGCCCAATGCCTCGCGATCCTCCCGTCACCAAAGCCACCCGGCCAACCAGATTCCGTTCCGCCGAACTGCTTCCACCTTTGTTAGACGATTCCATTCTCGATTGCTCCTTATAGGTGCTGCGCGACTCCTTGGTAAGTGTACGTCATAGGGCGCGGCCCCGCGACGTAACACGTTTTAAGGTCGGATATTTGAAATCCCGCTTCCATGACGAGCTCGTCAATCCGCCTGTTCAAGTGGCAGCCGCCCGTGATGCGCTTCCAAACAGGTGTCAGTCTGTCTTGCCAGGCCGCAACAGCAGGATCGGGAGCGCGGCCGTGTTCGACAAAGATGAGACGGCCGCTCCCCTTCAGAACTCGCTTCATCTCCTGAAGTGCTTTTGCTGCGTTCGGTATGGAGCAGACCGTCCAGGTAACTACGACTGTATCGATGGTTGCACTGGCCAGCGGTAGCGGTTCCTCCGCGGATTGCGTCAGGAATTCTACCTTTCCGCGGCCGGTTGTAGCCCTTTGGCGAGCCATCCGCTGGAGCTCAACCGAAGGGTCCACGCCGTAGATCTGGTGGACCTCGGAAGAATAGAACGGCAAGTTCAGCCCCGACCCGATGCCGATCTCCAGGACTACACCCCGGGCCTGAGGGATCCAGGCAGCACGCAGGCGGGCTGTCTCCTTATTCCTCATCGCCAAATCGAGGAGGCGGGGCAGGATGTGCTTCGCATAAAACCCCATACGGTTTACCGCTCGAACCTTGCTCCTGCGGACTTAGGTGTATAATCGCCCGCCGAAATCCAAACAATCAATAGAAAACGAGCAATCGTGCATGGGTCCCCTCGGCCGGCATGCTCATTCAGCCGGAGTATCGCACTGGATGGGCGCTGTGCCAGGCTGCGGGAGAAGCCCTTGAGCTTGTCATCATGAGGAGTCCCGATCCGATCAGGGCAGTCCTGAGTGAAGCGAAGGAAGGATCTCTCCAGTAGTTTGATTTCGCCGGCCAAGGCGAACTGCAGAGATCCTTCGTTGCGCTCAGGATGACAGTCGGGATGGATTTTTCAGCAGACTCCAAGGGGGCGGCAAGCCGTCCCCCTACAGGGTAGTCGACCTTGTGACAGCGGCGGGGTGGGTCCACACTTCCGGCTTGATTTCCATTCCAAAACCCGGCAATTCGGGAACGCGTATGGCGCCATCCTTGGGGACAAGGGTATTGTTCAGCATCGTGGGCCAGGTGGATTCGTAGAACACCTGGCAACTTTCCTGGATGGCGAGGTTAGTGAGCGCGGTTGAGAGGTGTGTCGAAGCATAAAATAGGAGCGGCCCGCCCGCGGTGTGCGGCGCCACCGGCAATTCGAACGCTTCGGCCATGTTGGCAATCTTTCTGGCCTCGCTCAGCCCGCCGCACCAGGTTACATCAAACATCACATATTTGGCCGCGCGAGATTCCAGGAGTTGCAGGAATTGCATTCGCCCCGCCAGGCGCTCACTGATGGTGAGGGGGATCGACGTGGCGTCGGCCAGTCGGCGGTACTGCTCGAAGTTGCCCGGCAGAAGCATATCTTCGAGCCACATGGGCCGAAAGGGTTCGAGCGCTTTAGCAATGCGGATCGCCGATGTCAGGTCCCAACCCGAGTGGAACTCCATGAGGATCTCAATTTCGTTCGCGAATTTGTCGCGCAGCAGGCGGACCGGGTAAAGGCCTTCATCGAGGTCGGCGCTGGTGACGTACTCATGCTGGTTGCGAATCGCGGCGCGATCGAAGGGCCAAATCTTGATCGCTTTGATGCCGTATCGATCGATCAGCTCACGCATGATTTTATCCGGCTCTTTTGTGAAGTCGTATTTATGGGGGAAACACGTGTTATAGAGGCGCACCGCAGGATTTGACTTGCCGCCGATGAGGCGATAAACAGGCAGGTTGACGGACTTCCCCAATAGGTCCCAAAGCGCCAGATCGATGGCGCTGAGAGCACGCATCTCGGCGCCGCCCGTAACCTGAAAATCGAAGGTGCGGTACAGTTCAACCCAAATACGCTCGATGTCGCGAGGGTCGCGCCCGAGCAGGAGGTCTGCGATGGTCGAATGCACCACGCTTGCCTCCACTTCGTTCCGCGGATAAGTTTCACCAAGACCCACAAACCCGGAATCGGTCGAGACACGTACCCAAACCCAGTTCGGTTTCCAGGAGGGCAGATCACGCCCGGACCGCCAATAGGTGGTGTCGATGCGAGTGATTTTCATGTCAGGGGCCGAGTTCGCATGAGCGACCGCCTGCTGCAAAGGCGCGGCAAGCACCGGCGTCACAAGATATGGAAGAAAGGTTCTTCGGTTCATAGGCGTAGGAACTCATTGACTTGCAAGCGACTGCGCATTATAAACACGCTTCGATTGCATTGTATAGGAGTAGGGCCGGCCTTTTCGGCCGCCCGGTGGCAGCCGCAAAGGTTGCGCCCACAGGGAGGAACGATGTCACACTCGCTTGCCGCAAGAACGCGTTGGTTGTTCATTGCAGTTTTAGTTACGCTCGCCGCGCCGCTCCTGGGGGCGGAAGGAAATGTCGCCATCTTCAACGTGAAAGATTACGGCGCCACAGGCAGGAAAGCAGACTACGCCCAACAGTCCATCCAGAAAGCGGTGGATGCTTGCGCCAAAGCCGGGGGAGGCATGGTGTACCTGCCTCCGGGCGAGTATACGTCGGGAACCATTCACCTGCGCAGCCATGTCAGGTTTCATGTTGAAGCGGGCGCCACACTCTTTGCAGCCCAATACGACGCTGCATTCGACAAGAGCACGCTACTTTACGGCGAAGACTTGGAGAACATCTCGATCGAGGGCCGGGGCACGATCGACGGCCAGGCAGAGTACGAATGGCGGTTGAACGATTTCAACGACGCCTACATCCGCGATAACCAACTGCTGGCGGAGAAGCTGGGCAAACCCCTGATGCGCTCTTTTCCGAAAGACCTTCACACGCGTAAGGTGTACCCGCACATGGTTTTGCTGCTGCGCTGCAAAGATGTGAGAATTGCCGGGCTGTCGTTTCTAAATTCGCCGAGTTGGACCATCAATCCTTACGCCTGCGAGAGGCTCACGATAGACGGTGTTTACATTCACACCAGTCTGAAATACGGCGTCTGGGCTGACGGCATCGACCCGGACGGCTGCAAGGACGTACGCATCGCCAACAGCACTATCGAGACCGGCGACGACGCAATCGTTTTCTATTCCTCGAACGAGTGGGGACCTCCGCTGCCCTGCGAAAACATCACCATCACCAATTGCCGCCTTTCCTCGGCTTCGAGTGCGTTGAAATTCTGCGACGGCAACATGAACAGTGTGCGCAACGTGACGGTGGACAACTGCGTGATCACCGGCTCGAATCGCGGCATCGCCTTTATGGTGTACGACGGGGGCTATATAGACAACGTGGTGCTGTCGAACCTGATTGTCAATACGCAGCGCTTCGACTGGTTCTGGTGGGGCAATGGCGATCCCCTATACTTCACTATCCAGCGTCGCAGCGAGAGTCAAGGCCTGCCGCCCAAGCCCGACGAGCCGCCTGCCGGGTCGATTCGGAACGTCATCGTCCGCAACGTCATCGCGCACGGCAAAGGCTCCTGCCTGATTCTTGGACATCCGCAAAGCTGGCTCGAGAACATCAGCCTCGAGAACATCAAGCTGTTTCTCTCGACTGACCCCGAGGCTGCCTATGACCGAACTGTGAACGCCATGCAATTTCGCTACGCACGGGATATCAAAGTGAGAGACCTCGAAGTGACGTGGGAGAAGCCCGAGTTGAGCCAGTGGCAGAGCGCGCTTTACTTCCAGGATGTCCAGGGGCTGAAACTGGATGGCTTTGTGGGCGGGCCGGCAAAGTTGCAAACGGATATTCCCGCCGTGGTGTTTGAACGGGTTGAGGATGCAGCGATTACGAACTCGAAAGCGCGCCCCGGAACGCAGGTCTTTCTCAAAGTCAAAGACTCAAGGAGCCGCCACGTCTACCTTATCAACAACGAATTGCACGAAGTTCGATCGCGCTATCTAGCCGATGCGGACGCGCAAGAGGGGACCGTGAAAGAAAGTGGGAATTGGTAGCACCCGCGGGTGAAAGGGGTCTGGCTCAAGCCGGAAATAACCTCTCACCCGTCCCGCGACGGCTGGAGAATGTGCCGTCGCGGGCCACCCTCTCCCCAGTGGAGAGGGCTGTTGATGCGGGTTTGGGCCGCCCCCACGGCCTCTCCCCGCAAACCGACGTAAATCGAAGAAACCAACCGGACAATTAATCCGTCTATAGAAGTGTAGGGTACGGAACAGGGCGATACGTGCGAGTTCAGCAAGGTTAACTGAGTATCTTCCTCCGGGCTTCGTGTGCCGTGGCTGAGATCTTTCTCGAGAGAGCTGACCGTAATGCCCGCTTTGGCCAAAACGATGAAAAGCGGTTCGAATCGGCCTGTCGGCGGTTTTACCCCGCCATATCCCCAAAAACTCAAAACACGCGTGGCGGCGCAACGCCGCTCCTACGGTGCTGCATGACAAGGAGCTTGGATGAAATCTCTGTCAGTTCGAACGCTCACACTCGCCTGCGCGATGCTGCTGCCTCTTCTGGCTGTGCGCGCGCAGGCTCAAACGGCCACGGCCACCATTCGCGGGCAGGTGACAGACCCTTCGGGGGCCGTCGTCCCCGGCGTCTCGGTGATGGCGACTCCGGCGCCGGGCCAGGCAGGCCAAGCCAAAGCGGCAACGGTTGGTAAAGACGGCACGTACCAGATCAACGGTCTTGTGCCAGGGACCTACTCGGTGAGCGCGGTTGCTCAGGGCTTCACGCCCTTTGATCAGGAGAACGTCCAGGTGACGGCCGGCCAGGTTCGACAACTGGATATCAAGCTCGAGATTGAGCAGGAAAAGGAAGAAATCAACGTCACCGGCCAGGCGCAGACGCTGAGCGTGGCGCCCGAGAACAACGCCAGCGCAACCATAATCAGCGGCAAGGACCTCGAGGCACTCTCGGACGACCCGGACGAACTGCAAACCGAACTCGAGGCCCTGGCCGGGCCGGCCGCAGGACCGAGCGGCGGCCAGATCTACATCGACGGCTTCACCGGTGGGCAGCTTCCACCCAAAGAAGCGATCATGGAGGTGCGTGTCAACCAGAACCCATTTTCCGCCGAGTACGACAAGCTCGGCTACGGGCGTATCGAGATCACCACTAAGCCTGGGTTCAGCCAGTTCCACGGCAGCGCGTTCGTGGACGGGAATGACAACGCTTTCAACGCCCGCAGTCCGTTCGCAGTTACCGAGCCTCCCTATCACGCGGAGTTTTTCAATGGCAGCATCGGCGGCCCCATCAGCAAGAGGGCCTCATTCTTCTTCGACGTGTTTCGGCGCGACATTCAAAACAGCGAGGTCGTCAGCGCCTACACGGTCAGCCCCGCCCCCAATTTCACCGTGCAACCCTTCAACCAAGTGGTGATTAACCCTCGGACGCGCACCAACATCAGCCCGCGGGTGGACTTGCAGCTCAGCTCGAACAACGTCCTGACCATGCGCTACCAGTGGTGGGAGGACATCGAAGATAACGACGGAATCCAGGCGTTCTCGCTCCCCACTCAAGCGTACGACCAGCGCGAAGTCGAGCACACGATTCAGATCAGCGACACTCAAGTGGTGAGTTCCCGGACGGTCAACCAGACTCGCTTTCAATTCGAGCGGGACGACACGAACCAGACACCCGCAAGCATGCTGCCGGCCGTGAACGTCCTCGGCGCGTTTACCGGGGGCGGCAATTTCCAGCAGACTTCTCTTGACACCGAAAACCACTATGAGCTGCAAAACCTCACCACAATGTCCTTCGGCAAACACCAGGTGGTTTTCGGCGGCAGATTGCGTGACTATGACGCCCTGCTGAACTCCACCAGCCAGGGCTACAACGGCTCCTTCACATTTGGCACCATCAATGAATACATCGCGGCCGAAAAGGCCCTTGCGGCTTGTCCCGCCCCCTGCACGGCCGGAGTGCCGGGAGCGACCCAATTCAGTCTGACGGTCGGCAACCCGGCGGCGTCCATCAACTATTTCGACGCGGGGCTTTATGGCGAGGACTCGTGGCGTCCGCGATCCAATATCTCGCTTAGCCTAGGTTTGCGTTTTGAGTCGCAGAACTATATCAGCGACCACGCTGACTTCGCACCGCGCGTGGGCTTCGCCTGGGGCATCGGCGGGCAAGGGAAAAGAGCTCCCAAGGCCGTGCTCCGGGCGGGTTTCGGCGTCTTCTACGATCGTTTTATGGAGGAACAAATCCTGGATGCCGAGCATCTGAACGGATTCAACCAGCGGCAGTACGTGACGGATTCGCCCACCTGCTTTTCCAATAGTCCTTCCCCGAGTGATCTTGTAGCTTGCGGAAAGTCTTCGCTCCCTACCAACGACCTCATTGACCCGAACCTCCGCGCGCCGTACACAGTGCAATCAGCGATTGGGCTTGAGAGGCAGTTTACCAAGGCTCTCACGGGGTCGGTGACGTACATCAATTCCCATGGAGTGCATCAGCTTCTCACCAACAACATCAATGCGCCGCAGGACTTCAGCTTCTGCCCCCCCTCGGCTGCGCCGGGCGCAACCACTTGCGGCCCCTTCTCCGGGGTTTTTCCGTATGGCCAGGCCGCTGGATACCTGGACCAATTCGAATCTGTGGGGCTCTTCAACGAGAACCAGTTGGTAACGAATTTCAGCCTGCGTGGAAAGCGCGCAACGGCTTTCGGGTTTTACACGCTCAGCTATGCGAATAGCGATACAGGCGGCCCCACCTATCAGCCGATGAACCCTTACGATATCGCTGAAGACTACGGGCCGGCGGCATTTATCTCCCGCAACCAGGCCTTCGTGGGCGGCTCGATCCAGATGCCGAAGGGCTTCCGCCTCAGCCCCTTTATGATGGCGAGCACCGGCAGGCCCTTTAACATCACGCTCGGGCAGGACGTTTATGGCACCGGCGTTTTCAGCGCCCGCCCGTCGCTGGCGCCCGCGGGTGCACCCGGCTCCATCTCGACGAAGTACGGATCGTTCTATCCTTATCCCGTCGAGGGTGCGCCGGTCCTTCCTCCCTACGAATTCTTCGGGCCCAACCTCTTTTCACTGAACATGAGGCTGGCGAAGACGTTCGGCTGGGGCGAGAAGAAGGGTTCATCGAGCACGGGAGGCGGATGGCATGGCGGCCGGGGAGGCGGCCTCGGGGGACGTGGCCTCAGCGGAGGAGGCGGCCCGAATATGTTCGGCGGCGGCGAAGCGAATACCCGCTTCTCGCTCGAATTCAGCGTCAACATGCGAAACGTGTTCAATATCATTAACCTCGGTCCGCCGGTCGGCAATATCGGTTCGCCGCTTTTTGGCCAGTCCAACAACGTCAACGGTTGGATGGGCTACCGGCACCTCGATCTTCAGGTCAGATTCAACTTCTAAGGGCGTTCACCACAGAGGCGCAGAGGCGGCCGAGAGCAGAAGATCAACGAGCTTCTCAGCGCCTCGGCGTCTCTGCGATTACCCCGCTAAATCTTCTTCTCCTTCCAGCGTCCGCGCCGGAAGAGCAGGACCATGGCTACGGCAATTGCGGATTCGGAAATGGAGATGGCCCAGAAAACGCCGTGCGACCGCATGCCCAGTGGGATCGCAAGCGCGTAAGCAAAGGGAATCTCGAAAACAATAAAACCAAATGTATTTATGATCGTCGGTGTAAGGGTGTCGCCGGCACCGTTGAAGGCCTGCATCATGACCATCTCGTAAGCGTAGCCGATGTTGCCGATGCTCACGATGCGCAGGCAAGCGACAGCAAGGGGGGCTATCGCCGGGTCGTGGGTGAACAAGCCCACCACAGGGCCCGGGAACAAAATGAAGAACACGCCCACGCCGCCCATCACCAGCATGTTGTAGAAGCCGGTCTTCCAAACGGATTGCTCGGCGCGCTCAGGCTGCCCGGCGCCGAGGCTTTGGCCAACCAGCGTGGCGGCGGCTCCGCTAAGTCCCCAGGCAGGCAGGATAAAGAAAATGAGAATCCGGATGCTGATGGTGTAAGCAGCCAGAGCGGAACTGCCGAAGACGCTCACAATGCGCATGAGGCTGATCCAGGCGATGTGCGGCACCAGCATCTGCGCGATGCCGGTCACGGAGACCTTGATCAGGCGCGCCATAACTTGCAGATTGACGCGAATCTGCCGGGCCAGAATGCGGATGTGTTCGCCGCCACGCGAGAGCCGGTAGAATTGATAGACCACTCCAATCGTGCGCCCGCTGAGCGTGGCCACGGCGGCGCCGGTCACGCCCAAGCGCGGAAACGGTCCGAGTCCAAAGATCAGGCAGGGATCAATGACCAGGTTGATGGAATTCGAGAGCCAGAGCACGCGCATGGCGATGGCGGCGTCGCCTGCTCCGCGAAACACCGCGTTGTTCAGCATTAACAACACCACCACCGAGCAAGCCCCCAAGGTGATGCGGGCATAGTGCGTGCCGACGGCGACGACGGCCGGCGACGCGCCCATCAGGCGCAACAAGTGGGGTGCGAAGAGGAAGCCGGAAGCGCCCATCACAAGGCTGGCCGCGAGCCCCAGGGCGATCGCCTGTACGCCCGCCACTGCAGCTCCCTCGCGATCCTTCTCGCCCACGCGCCGCGCCACCATGGCCGTGGCCGACAGGCCCAGCCCCATGCCCGTCGCATAGATGATGGTGAGCATCGCCTCGACCAGTCCCACCGTGGCAATCGAGTCCGCTCCCAGGCGCGCCACCCAGAAGACATCCACGATGGCGAACAGCGATTCCATGAACATCTCGAGAACCATGGGCACGGCGAGAAGGAAAATCGCCTGCGTGAGGCTGCCCGAGGTATAGTCCTGGTGCGAGCCGCGTAGAGCTTCGCCGAGCGAGGCCCATAATGAAGACAAGTTGCTGGTAGTAACAGCGGTTGCCATAAACAAAAATCTCAAAAGTTGGCTTTAGAATTCGACCCGGACCGGGGTCATGCGGAATCAAATCGGCGCCAGTTGGGAACTACCGAGGCACGGTTCTCATAATGACACGATCTTGCCACAAGTCACTCGCGACAGGCAAGCGGAATGTCAGGCTGGTCTCTGGCGATCACAAAGGCGCTCAGCTTGACCAGCAACGGCTGATATTCTAGGCTGTCAACTGGTGTGAGAACGGGGGTAACCACACATGCGCTGTGTCAGACTACTCGGGGCTGAAAACGGACTCTCCGCCTATGTTGAACGAGAGTCCAACGGCGAGAAGGTCGTGATTAACCGGAGCGAGCAAGAGGCTCGAAAGCCGGCGCCCGTCGGCCACAATTTGCGGAGACCAAATGAGGAAGCGGCGGCTTTGAGCCGGGGATCGCGGACGGCGCGGCGACCTCACATGGACAGGCATTAAGGAGCAACACATCATGATTATTGCTTTATTCAAACGAATCTCGCCTTACAAGTTCCTGTGCGCAACAGTCGCCGTCGGTCTGGTTTTCGTGGCGGCCTGCGTCAGCATTCTTTCCCAGGTCCAGGCACAGACGGCTCCTGCGGCGGCCACAGTGCACGTGGACGTAACGCCGGAGCACATACTGAATACAATATATCCCGACACGGCCACGGGGGCGTGGATGGACGACTTGAGCAAAACGCAGGTGGACAACCTCTCGAAGCCCGAGACGATTCAAGGGATCAAGAACCTCGGTTGGGGTTCCATCACCATGCGCAACAACAGCGAGCTGCGCCTGGCCGCTTGGCATTGGAACGAACACGGCACCTGGAGCGATCCGGCCACGAAGAGCGGATACTACGCAGGCAGCGCCGAGCTGGGCGAACCGATTCATTACGGATATTCCTACTCGCTGCCGCACCGCGATTTCATGACCAGCGGAGACACCCCTCTGGTGGCGGGTTTCCAAAGCTATTGGAAGAGCAATCCCTACCTCACCAGTCCCTTCACCGGCGAAAGCGACGCCCTGCACCCGCAATGGGTGGTGGCCGATATGGGCATTGCACGAGCCGTCAATGCGATCCACATCCAGTGGGTTAATCCCTACGCGGTAACGTATGTGGTGCAATACTGGATCGGCGACGACAACGCGCTCGACTGGGACATGGGTCCGAATGGGGTGTGGAGGGCTTTCCCGTCGGGCACGGTTGAGAACGGCGCCGGCGGGGACGTGCACCTGAAGCTCTCCGATAAGCCGATTACCGCCCGATTCGTCCGCGTTTTGATGTCGAAATCCTCAGGAACCTGCGATACGCATGGCGCGCAGGACATTCGCAACTGCGTGGGTTACGCGCTCCAGACGCTTTCCGTTGGGAAGATGGATGCGAGCGGCGCGTACTCGATCGCCTACCCGGCGGACGGCGTCGAACCGAAACCCTCCGTGCCCGGCGAGCGTCACCGGCATACCCCCGGTCAGCCCTTTGCGTTCCCCAACTCGGCGGCCGACACTGCAGGAAACTTCTGCGCCTCCTCCGTCGATCCCTGGCACCAGGCGGATAATCTCGTCACCGGCGGCGGCGACGAATACAACGGCATGGACAACTTCTTTACCAGCGGATTGACCATGGGGCACCCGGCGCTGGTCGCCTGCGCAGCCATTTATGACACCCCGGAGGATTGCGCCAACGAAGTTGCTTACATCCACAAGCGCGGTTATCCGGTGGTAGGAATTGAGATGGGCGAGGAATGCGACGGCAAGCACACTATGCCGGAAGACTACGGGGCCATCTACTGCCAATGGGCGACGGCGGTTCACAAACTCGTTCCTGGCGCCAAGCTGGGCGGCCCTGTTTTCGAAGGCGTCAACAAGGACATCACCCTTTGGATCGACGACCAGGGCCGCACCTCGTGGATGGCTCGTTTCGTCGATTACCTGAAGGCCCACGGACACCTTCAGGACCTCGCGTTCATGTCTTTCGAGCACTACCCATTGATGCAGAACGGCTCCGGGCCCCCCGACGAGTGGGACACGCTTTACATGGAACCGGGAATTATGAAGCATGTCCTCCAGATGTGGCGTGAGGACGGCGTTCCCAAAGACGTGCCGCTGATCATCTCCGAAAGCGGCATCACCGCCGGCCACAGCGCACGGGGTTACCTGGGGGTGACGGGCCGCGCCATTTGGGAGTGCGACGCGTTCGGCACGTTCTTCGAACAGGGGGGCAAGGCGTTCTACCGGCCGGCCATTAATGATGGCGCCAGCGGCGGGGGCTTTCTTGGCGCCGGAAGAGACCCTAACGGCGGCGGGGCTTACGGCACGCCGGCATACACCCCGTTCACTTCCGCGCACATGATCAACTTCGAGTGGCTCGAGCACGGCGGAGGAGCGAACCAGATTTTCCCCGCCTCGACCGATCTTTTGGACGCCGCCGGGCGCACGGTGATCACCTCTTACGCGGTGCATCGCCCGGACGGAACCTGGTCGTTGATGCTCATCAATCACGACCTAAACGCGGCACACCAGATTCACCTGGTTATCGACGATGCGAAACACGCGCGGCATTCCTTCGCGGGTCCAGTCGCCCTGGTGCAGTACTGCAACACACCCAATGAGAACAAAAACACGACAATGACCGCAAGCCCCGACGGCGTGTATAACCTGCCCATCGGATCGATTACGGTGATTCGCGGAAAGGTGCAGTAACCCCAGTCTATGCCCTCGCCCCCTTGGGAGAGAGGATGGCGCGCAGCGCCAGGTGAGGGGTTGGTCTATCACCATATTACGTAACGCTCAGTGGGCGGCCAGTGGCCGCGGGAATCCACGAAGATGATCGCCGTCGTTCTTACGGACGGAACACGGATGATTGACCTCTATTCGATCCGTGCCCAAGTCTGAGTACGACCGAGCAATGAGATTCCCAGGTAGCCGCGCACCAGCAGCTTATTGCCGTTATCGTCCAACCTGAGCTTCACTCGATACACCTTCCCGATATCGGGATCGAGGATTTCACCTCCGCCCCATTCGCCGCCTTTTTGGCGCACGCCGGAGATGACCAGGAGGCCTTTCATGGGCTTATTGTGGCGTTCTCCCGGGCACTTGTCGCACAATTCGGTTTCAAAATTCGGCTTGGTCCCCGCGATCACACGCCCTAGAAGTTCACCATTATTCTCCACGATTTCGACCGCGCCGCTTACTTTTCCCGTAACATCGCTGAACGTTCGCCAGCGACCGACGGGCGTGTCGAGAGACGATTGAGCTGTTCCGTCGAACGAAAAGAGCATCAGCATTGCGAGTAAAGCAATAAGTTGGGTTGTTTTCCCTCTTACCTCTGAGCGTATCCGTTGATTCATCCTTGCCCCCTCTCGAGCCTGATTTCATTTTCCTGGAGCTGCGCGGCGATTTTCGACCCGTGAGTAACCGCGTACGATCCTAGCCACACGGTGGCCCGTAGACTCACCGCAAGCTGGAACGACGCAATGAAATCCATGGCAAGTCCGCGGTGTTGCAGCCATTTTACTCCAAAGCGGCAATGATCGGCGCCATCTTCCTGTCAGCCGGATGAGGGCAATGGCAATGGTCTCCTGCCGGATTGCTTGCGGCAAGCACAATGGCGTTCGGTGCACGAGGGCACCGCAGCCGCGAAAGAGGGTGAAGAGGTGTATACTGTGCGGCCCCGACGAGTCCGAGAGGAAGCGTCGGAGTGTAGACAAAACGTAAGGGGGATTTCATGCGCTTGCGAAGACTGCAGGCATTACTCGTTCTCTTAATATTTCCCGCACTGACGGCGGCAGCTTGGGACGTAGCGCCCCAGTTTACCGCCCACACGCTTGGGGGCGAGACTTTCACAAGTGATTCGCTCAGGGGTCAGATGGTGCTGGTGCAATTCTGGACCACCTGGTGACCGCACTGCCGCAGCCAGGAGGCTGCGCTCAATAGCATCGTAGGTGAATTCTCGAGTGACGGACTGGTGGTCATCGCCGCGGACGTGGATGAGGATGACCAAACGGTGAAGGCTTACCTTGCCGCGCACCAACGGTCGTGCCACATTGTGCTGGAAGGCCACAGCGATCTGGTCAGCGCATTTAGCCCCACCGGCTTCCCTTACTATGTCCTGATCGACCGAGAGGGAAATGTCGCGGCGACTTCGGCGGGCGGCGGGGAGCATTGGCTGCGATGGGTATTAGGACGCGCCGGGCTTGGCCGCTCAACCACGAACGCGACGGGGGGCAGCGGGCAGCGCTCGTCCAAGGCCAGCCATCCCATTAACGCGAAGCTCATTGAGATTCCCGCGGGACCAAGTACCCCTCTGACTAAGCCACGGCAACCCACGGTGTTCGTGCTCAAGACCGGCGAAAAGATCGAGATCCGCCGCTACACCATCCTGGGGGGCCTGTTGCGGCTTACTCTTGAAGGAAAACAGCGCACCATACCTCTTACCGATCTCGACCTCAAAGCCTCGACCGCCGCCAATCAGGCGCGTGGCGTCAACCTGAGGATTCCCACCAATCCAAACGAGATTGTCATGGGGTTTTGACCGATCGCATCTTGGCGACGTGGCGGGGGCGCGGCTGGCAGCGGGAGCAGAAGTGGCTGCTGCGGCCGGCAATCACCAGTCGCCGGATCGGCCGTCCACATCGGCGGCAGGGTTCGCCGGTGCGCTGGTAGACGCGCAGGCGCGGCTCGTAGTTGCCGGGTCGGCCCTCGATGTCAACGTAGTCGCGGAAACTGGTTCCCTGGAGTTTGACGGCCTGGTCCAGGACTTTTCTGACGGCCTTGAAGAGGCTGCGGGCCTTCACAGCAGAAACCCTGCCCGGCTGCGCCAGCGGGTGGATGCCGGCCACAAACAGCGACTCATCCGCGTAGATGTTGCCGAGCCCTGCGAGCAACTGCTGGTTCATCAGCCAGCTTTTGATGGCTCCTTGACGGCCGCGCATGGCGCTCAGGAACTGTTCCTCTGTTACTTCCTGCGCGTCCGGGCCGAGGCGGTCGAACACGGATTCCAGTTCCTTTCGAGTGCAGCAGCGCAATCTTCCGAAGCGGCGCACATCGCGAAAGCGCAGCTCGTCCTGGTCGCCCAGCACGAGCAGTATATGGGTGTGCGGCGCAAGAGGCGTTGCGCGCGCGGCAACCGTGAATTGCCCGGTCATGCCGAGCCGCACCAGCAGATAACGCGGCGGCGCTCCTTCAGCCTCGAGCTCGAGAGCCAGCGCCTTGCCTTTGCGACGAATTGAAACGATGCTCCGCCCCTCGAGTTCAGCGACGAATTCCTCCGGCGAGCCAACAATCACTCCCGAATGGCGGACCTCGACGGAGAGAATGCGTCGGCCCAAGGCGCGCTGCTTGAGACCTTGCAGAACCGTTTCGACTTCGGGGAGTTCGGGCATAGGAAACTGTAAATTATAAATAGTAAACGGTGAATTGCGAAGAATGAATTGCGCGCCTGCGGTGAGCGGGCTTCACTTCAGCCCTTGGACAAGCCGCTGACCCAAAGTCGAGGGTCCGCGCTACACGGTTCTTCCCTGACACCTGGCGCCCGGCAGCTGACACCTATTCGTACCGCAGCGCTACAATGGGGTCCACGCGAGTCGCGCGGCGCGCGGGGATGTAGCTGGCGAGGGCTGAGACACCCAACAAACCCAGCGAGACCAGGGCTAACGTCAGCGGGTCCGTGGGACGCACGTTGTACAACAAGCCGGAGAGGAGACGAGTCAGCGCCAGCGCTCCGGCCAGGCCCAGCCCCGCGCCGATAAGCGTTAGTACGAGGGCCTCTCCCACCACCATGCTGAGCACGTTGCTGCCCCGTGCGCCGAGCGCCATGCGAATGCCGATTTCGTGAGTGCGTTGCGATACCGAGTAGGCCATCACGCCGTAAATCCCAACCGAGGCCAGGACCAGAGCCAAAGCGGCAAAAGCGCCGAGCAGCATCATCGCGAAGCGTTGCGGGCCGACGGCTTCCCCGACGACGTCCTCGAGCGTCCTCACGTCGGAAACCGGCTGATCCCTGTCGAGCGCCAACACCTCGCGTCGGATGGCGGCCGCCAAAGCAGTTTGACTCATTGGCGTGCGCACGATGAGATTACGCGGCACGAGATCCCAGGGGTATTGTGTGTAAGGCAGGTAGAACTCCTGGAAGAAATCAGGATCTGGCCACTGCGTCCTGACGTTTCCCACCACCCCCACAACGGTCAGCCAGGGCTTGCTGGCTTCGTTAACTTTAAGGTGTTTTCCGATGGGGTTCTGGCCCGGCCACTGCCTGCGTGCCAACTCCTCGTTCACAATCACCACCCGCATGGTCTGCTGTGTATCTTGGGTCGTAAAGAATCGTCCCTGGCGCAGAGGGATACCCATCGCCCGGAAATAGTCCGGCCCGATCACCTGGTAATTGCCGTCCGGAGTTTCGTTGGGGGGCGGCGAAGGATTTTCTCCAGTCACAAACCCCCAGCCATCCCATCCTTCCACCGGCAAGCCGCGCGAGACGCTCGTCGAGTGAACGCCTGGGAGAGCCTGCACGCGCTGGAGGAGCGTGGTTAAGAAATCCGCCTGGGCGCGTTGGTCGGGGTATCGCGGGCCTTGCAACGACACACTCATAGTCAGAACGTTGTGGGGGTTGAAGCCGAGGTCAACGCGCCTGAGGAGCATCAGGGTTCTCATCATGAGCCCGGCGCCGGCAAGCAGAATGAGCGCCAGGGCAAATTCGGAAACTACCAGCACGCCGCGCAGGCGATGGCGATGCGCCGCTTCACCCGCACCTCGACTGCCCTCTTTCAGTGATCGGTTCAAATCAGGGGTGGCGACGCCCAGAGCCGGCGCAAGCCCAGCGAGGATACCTGTGGCGACTGCAACCGCTACGGCAAAAACGAGCACCGTGCCGTTAACGCTGACGTCGGCAAGACTAGCGCCACCCCAGAAGCCCAGGGCCCATTGGCCGGAGACAGCGACTAAGACTTTGATAGCCCACGACGCCACGAACAAGCCCAGCGAGCTGCCAACCAGCGCCAGCAGCAGGCTCTCCGTCAGAAACTGGCGGACCAGCCGTCCACGAGCCGCTCCGAGCGCCGTACGAATGGCGACTTCCCGCTCGCGCCCCGCCGACCGGGCCAACATCAGATTGGCGACGTTGGCACATGCGATCAGCAGCACAAAGCCCACAGCGCCAAACAGCACCAGAAGCGGCCGGCGCGTCTCGCCCACCGCTTGCTCACGGAGTTGAACCAATTGGACATTCCATCCTTTGTCGTCCGGCGATTGCTGCACAATGCGCTGCGCAATTGTATCCATCTCGCTCTGCGCGCGCGCGAGTGTCACGCCGGGCTTCAATCGGGCAACCGCGACATACGCATGGGCGGTGCGCTCGGGATTCGAGAGGTCGAGGCCGGGAACCCACAACTCTCCAGCCGCCCAATCCCGCCAGAAAGGAGGAAAATAGAAGCTGGCGGGCATGATGCCCACCACCGTGTAACTCTCATTATTCAGTGAAATCTGTTTGCCCACCAGGGCGGGGTCGTGGCCGTAACGCCGCTGCCACAAACCGTAACTCAAGATCACTACCCGCGGCCCGCCTACTTTGTCTTCCTCCGGCAGGAAGCCGCGGCCCAGGAATGGCTCGACACCCAGAAGCGTGAAGAGGTTTCGAGTGACCACTTCGCCCAGGACCTCCTCAGGCTTGCCCGTGCCTGTGAGGTTGAACCCCTTTTGAGGGTAGACCGCCGCCATGTGGGTGAAAACATCGTTCTGCTCGCGCCAATCGCGGAAGTTGGCGGCGGAGACAATGTTGCGGTACCAGCCCCGCTCCGGATTCTGTTCCCATGCAATGACCAGTTGGCCAGGGTTCTTGTACGGCAGTGGTTTCAAAAGCACGGCATTGACCACACTGAAGATTGCGGTGTTCGCTCCGATGCCCAGAGCGAGCGTCAGCACCGCGACCGCACTGAATCCCGGATTCCGCAAGAGCATGCGGAGGCCATAACGCAAATCCTGGAGCATGATCACCATCATTCACCTCGACAATTCTGGAGCCATCAGCCTTCAGCTCTCAGCAAACAGAAGGTTTCAGGTGCCTGGTGCAAGGAGAACTAGCATCTGGCACCTATTCGTGCCGTAGCGCGACGATGGGATCGACCTTGGCGGCGCGGCGGGCGGGCAAGTAAGCGGCCAACAAACCGGTGAAGGCGACCAGTAGGACGGATAAGCCCAATACCCCTGGGTCGAGCGGCGCAGCGCCAAACAACAGGCTCTTGAGCAAGCGGTCTGTGGCGAGCGAAGCAGCGAAACCCAGGGCCAGCCCCGCCGCCAGCAGCACGGCCGCCTCCTTAATCACCATCGAGAGCACCGCGGGACGGCTGGCGCCCAGCGCGATTCGAAGTCCGATTTCACGCGTGCGCCGCGTGACGGAATAGGCCATCACCCCGTAGAGCCCCACCATGGTCAGGAGCAGCGCGACGCCGGCGAAGCAGACCAGCAGAAGCGTGTGGAAGCGTTCCTCGGTGAGTTGCGTCGCCAGCAACTCGTCCATAGTGCTCACCTGAAATACTGGAACGGCCGGGTCGAGCGCCGCCAATTGCGCGCGAATCGCGGATTCGAGCGTCTGCGGCGGGACGGCGGAGCGGACCACCACCGTCGGAGGTCGCCAGGGTAGTTGTTTATAAGGAAAGTAATACATGGGCTGCGGCTCGGCATCGAGGGCGAACAACTTGGCGCTGCCGACCACGCCCACGATTTCTTCGGGCGACGGCGGCCGGCCGGGAGCACCGGCGCCTGAAGTAATGCGTTTGCCGAGCAAGTCTTCACCCGGAAAATATTTGTCTGCGAATGCTTTGTTGACAATCAAGACGCGCGGCGCCTTGGCGTCGTCGCGTTCGGTGAAGAATCGGCCTCTGAGCAAGGGAATGCCGGCCGTGGAAAAGTACCCCGGAGTAGCAAAGGCCATGCGCGCGTGGGGCCGGTTGGGTTGAGCTGCCGGACGTTCTTCAATATTGAACGCGACGGTAGCATTGTCGCCGCCCAGCGGTAGCGGCCACACGCCTGCCGACGATTCCACCCCTGGCAGGGCGTGCACCCGCTCGAGCAAGTCATCGTAAAAGGCTTCTTGCCGGGCCGTGTTGTATTGCGATTCCGGCAAGCTGAACCAAAAGGTAAGCAGGTGGTCGGGCCGGAAGCCGAGGTCACTTGTTTCGACGTGCAGAAAGGTTGCCATCAACAGCCCCGCTGCGCTGACCAGGACCAATCCCAGAGTCACTTGCGCAATTACCAGTGCGCCGCGGATTCGGTCGTGCCCTTTAGTGCCGCCGCGGCCAGGCGCCTGAAGTGAACCGGTGAGATCGGCTTTGGAAGCCTGTAGAGCCGGCGCCAGTCCGAACAGAATGCTGGTCAGCAGCGCAAGGAAGAAAGAAAAGGCGAGCGCCCAGCCGTCAATCCTGGTTGCGGCGAGACGCGGAATGCTCTGGCCGCCGAGCGGCAGCACCGCCCGCAAGGCGTAATCCGCCAGGAGAACTCCGGCCGCTCCGCCCAACATGGCCAGCAGCAGGCTTTCGGTAAGGAGTTGGCGGATCACCCTCGGGCGGCCCGCGCCCAGGGCGGCCCGAACCGCCATCTCGTGCGAGCGGTTGGCGGTGCGGACCAGCAGCAGATTGGCAATATTCGCGCAGGCGATCAGGAGCACCATCCCGGCCGCGCCCAGCAAGATCAGCAGCGGCGCGCGCGACTCACCGACCAGCGTATCGAGTTCCGGGCGGACCGAAGCCTGACTATAGCTTGTGTTGTAATCAGGATATTGCTTGGCCAGAGCCGCAGCGATGACATTGAGGTCGGCACGCGCCTGCTCGATGCTGACTCCGGGCTTGAGACGCCCGAGTCCAGTCAACATACGCGCGCCGCGCTGGTCGAACGATTCGCGATCGTCCGCAATGGTTGTCCAGAGCTGGATATTGGGCGCATCGACCGGAAAGACGAAATCGCTCCGGGCAACGCCCACCACCGTGTAAGGGGTTTGATTGAGCGTGATCGTACGACCTACGATGCCACGGTCACCCCCGAACTGCGCCATCCAGAGCTTGTGGCTGAGCACCACGACGTGCGTCCCCGGCGTCTCTTCGGATGGCAAGAAGCCACGGCCAAGCCGGGGCTGAATGCCAAGCGCGGGGAACGCATCCCATGTTACCGCCCCGGCATCAAGCTGTACCGGCGCGCCGAATCCCGTAAGCGTCAGGTTCGAGGCGTGGCCTGTCACGAGATGCTCGAAGACGTGGTTGCGGGCGCGCAGGTCGAAGAAATTTGGAAACGATAGGCTGCCGGCGGTCAGGGCGCCGTGGGAGTTCGTCAACTCGACTGCCACCAGGCGGTCAGGATGTGAGTAGGGAAGCGGCTTCAGCAAGACAGTGTTGACGACGCTGAAAATCGCCGTGTTGGCGCCAATTCCGAGCGCCAGCGTCAGCACGGCCACAGCGGTGAATCCCGGATTCCGCGCGAGCATGCGCAAGCCGTAACGCAAGTCTTGAAAGAGTGTTCCCACTTGGTTTGCCCTCAATCGATCAGTGGCCCGCGGCTATAAGCGGCGCAACTGCCTTCCGTCGACCAGATGCGCGTTCTCCGGGACTGGCCCTTAGCCGCAAACCTCTGCTTGGGGCAATTCAGACGCCATTTTGAATCTTCGATAAGTGCTTTATTGGCTGCCTGATACAGGCGCGGCGCGGGCTTGATTAAGGGTCGACTGTCCGGTTTTGGGATTCGTCCGTCCGCAATTGGGACAGCCTCTCACACGGGCGGTTGCTTTGGTCTCCCTCACGGCTACAACGGCTGCCCCGACAACTGTCTTAAATGGGAAGATGGACTTGAGGGCTACACACCTACCTTGATGTCGCCACCTTCAACTTGCACGGGGTAGGTCGTTAGTTTAAGGAAGGCGTCGCCGACGTTCTCACCCGTGCGGACGTTGTATTCCCACTGGTGCCAGGGACAAACCACGACCTCGCCCATAAGTTCCCCTTCGCCCAGCGGTCCGCCCTGGTGCAAGCAGGTATTGTCGGTGGCGTAGATCGTGCCGCCCACGTTGAAAAGTGCTATCGTCTTCCCCGCCACTTCGACGACCTTCGCCGAACCGGGGTTAAGCTCGGTAAGGCTCGCAACTTTGATGAACTCGGCCATGCGCACTCCTTATCTGTAGCGGCCATTTCTCGCCACAGCGTGGCGATCCCACCGGCACTCCGCCGCCTCCAAGAGTCTGTCATTCTGAGCGAAGCGAAGAATCTGCATTAGATCGCCTTAAGACTGAACTGCAGATCCTTCGCTTCGCTCAGGATGACATCGACTCTGATTCCGATGGGTGGGTGGCAGGCCCATGTGCACTCGGAATGACACAGAATACTTTGAGTGGTTCTGAAGTTCCCCGCTCGGAATATCGACTAACCAATCTGGACCATTTCCGGTGTCCCGGGCTTGCCGATGCGGACGGATTTCTTGAACTCTTCGAGCATGCTCTCTTCCAGGCGGACATCAGTGGGCCGCTTGCCCAGACTCATGCTGTCAATCTTCTCCTGAAGCTTCAGGAGAGCGTAAAAGAGGTTTTCGGGACGCGGCGGGCAGCCCACCACGTAGACGTCTACGGGCACGATTTTATCAACGCCCTGAAGCACCGCATAGGTATTGAACGGGCCGCCGACGCTCGAACAGGCGCCCATCGAGATGCACCATTTCGGGGCAGGCATCTGCTCCCAAATCCGCTTGATGGCAGGGGCCATTTTCAGCGTCACCGTGCCGGACACAATCATGAGGTCGGATTGGCGCGGGCTGGGGCGAAACACTTCCGCCCCGAAACGCGCCATGTCGAAGCGCGATGTGGTGGAAGCGATCATCTCAATAGCGCAGCAGGCTAAACCAAAGGTGAGCGGCCAAAGGGAAGACTTGCGCGCCCAGTTGAAAATCTGGTCCACCGTGGTGACAATAAAGTTCTGTTCAAAGCGATTTTCAATCCAACCCATTTGCCCGCCTCAGAGCTGCTCTCGGAAACTCCCAGGATTCAATCTCAAGCCCCTTACACCATTTATTATACCTCTAAAGGCAACTGGACGACGCGAAGTCCATACCCCCGTGCCGCTGTGCACTGCCTTGCGCGAAGTCGTGCGGGGTCAGTTGCACCGCTTGTTTCTGAAATTCAATGGCGCGATCGATATCGCCTCGGCTCAGTCAGACCCGCGCCCGCCCCGCCGCCACACCGAACTACATAACGGTGCAGCTTGGCAGCGGGCGGCTTCATAGCTGTTATCACCAGACCGCCTGCTCGTCGGCAAGCGGCAAATCGACGGGAGCGTCTTGCTTGGCTGATTGATACATCGCGAGCGCCCACTCGAGAGTTGGGCGCACACTGGCGAGTGTGATCATGGGCTCGCGGCCGTGTTCAATTGCGGCTGCCATGTCCTCAATCACGGCTTGATGGTCCTGGAAGCCGAGAGCGGCCGCACCCGTAGCGCCGGTAGCCACGGCGGCGCTTCCGAAGCGGCGGATTTCCTCATCCTCCGGCCGCTCGTCCTTGAACTTCCAGGTGTCAACGCGCTCGCCCACCATAATCGCCGTGCCGAACTCGCCGTTCACTTCGATGCGAACATCCGTGCCCGGCCAGAGTGCCGTCGAGGCCTGCACTAAGCCTTGTGCGCCGTTCTGATACGTTACGAACGCCAGCATTGTATCTTCGACGGGGATGCCTCGGTGCGCAAGGTTGGTCATTTGCGCTTGCACCCGCTTCACGGGGCCGGCGAGATATTGCAGCAGATCGATGTAATGGAAGGCCTGCTGAATGGTGACGCCGGCCCCGGAACGCCGCTCGGTGCGCCAAGCGTCCGAAGCGTAGTAGTCGGCCGGACGGAACCACTTCATGTAGGTATCGGCGTGGAGGATTCTCCCGAAGCGGCCCTCCAGAATCGCTTTGCGGATGGCCTGCACGGCTCTCCGCGTCCGGCATTGAAGCACCACGCCGATCTTGACGCCCGCTGCCTCGCCGGCTCTTTGCATCTTATCCACTTCCCGCAATGACATGGCAGGCGGTTTCTCCACCAGGACGTGCTTCCCGGCGCGCGCGGCCTTGAGCGTGGCGTCGACGTGCAGATGGTTGGGAGTGAGAATGCAAACCACTTGAACCTCGGGATCGAGGAGCATCTGGTCAAGGCCAGCGTATGCCTTGCACTCGAAATCACTAGTGAATTTGGCGAGGCGATCGGCATACAAGTCGGAAGCGCCCACCAGGCGGCCCACATTCGAAGCCCGAATCGCCTTGGCATGGAAAGGTGCAATCAACCCTGTCCCGAGCAGTCCAAATCCGAGTCGTGAATGGTTTGCCATCAGTCCCCCACTGACTGTCATTCCGAGCGGAGCGAGGAATCTCGCTCTGCTCCGAGCTTTCAATCCACTCCTTGGTCCGTATTAGGGTCAAGGTCCGGCCTGGCTGCAGCGATGATAATCACGTCGTTCCCGCGAAAGCGGGGACCCATTGTACTCCGGACCAACAATGGACCCCCGCTTTCGCGGGGGTGACACGGTACGTGATTTTCGTTCCCTTGAGTGGGCCGCAGTCCCATGACGGCTCGAAATGACACCGGCCTTTTAGCCGCCGGAGCTATTGCCGCGCTTTCACTCCGGAACCAGCAGCACTTTCAGCGCCTGCTTCGCCTCGATATCCTCGAAAGCGCTCCTCCATTCGAGCAGCGGCGCCCGGCGAGTGATGATCTCGCCTGCCGGCAACTGGCCGTTGGCGATCAGGTGAATCGTTCGATCCCAGCTTGTGTAGCTGGTCGAGAGGTTGAAGAGCACGTCGCACACCTTGAAAGCCGCCTTGTCCCACGGAAACGGAATTGAGTCTTTGCCGGTCAGGCCGATCACGCAGATGCGCCCCTTCTTACGGATCAGGTCGACGGTCGAGGCAATGGCCGGAGCCGCGCCGCTGCATTCGATGACGAGATCCGCGCCCAGGCCTCCCGTGAGTTCCTGCACGACTTTGAGAGGGTCTTGTTGGGCCACATTAAGCACCGTTCCGAATCCAAGATCCCGCGCCTTCTTCAGACGCAAGGCCTCATCCGCCGGCGTTCCCACAATTACCACATGCCGCGCGCCGGAAGCCCGAGCCGTCATGGCCGCAAGCAAGCCGATGGGCCCCGGCCCCAGGACCACCACAAAGTCGCCCGCATCGACTCTGGCCCGCTCTACGACGTCGTGCACGGCGTTGGCGGTCGGCTCCACCACAGCAGCCAATTCGTAGCTCATGGAGTCCGGGATGCGGTGCAGCAACCGCTCGGGCATCTTCAGGTACTTTGCGAACGCGCCGTCGATGCCCCAGCCCGGCGAGCGCTTCAGAGGGCAGATCTGGATGTTTCCGGTTCGGCACAAGTAGCAGTGGCCGCAGGCGCGGGTGTGCGGCTCGCCCACTACCCGCTCGCCAGTTTTGAAGAGTCCGGTCTCCGGACCGACCTCGACGATGCGGCCTGAGAACTCGTGCCCCAGAATTACCGGCGGCCAGTACGGAAATTCATCGTGCCAGACGTGCACGTCCGTGCCGCAGATTCCGCAGGCCTGAACTTCGATGAGCACTTCGCCAGGGCCGGGCGTTGGCTGAGGGACATCACGAATCTCGAGAAAGCCGTCGCCCTTTTGAGTTTTCACTAGAGCTTTCATCGGCTAGCGCCTCCACACCATTCCGCCAAGAAGCGCACCAGGATAACGGCCGCTTCGCTGATTTCATCCAGTCCGATCTGCTCTTCGTTCGAGTGAGCAAAACGCAGGCTGCCCGGTCCGAAAACCACAGTGGGTATGCGCAGTTGGTTGTTATAGAACCAGGAGTCGCACGAGGCTGTCATGGCGCTGACTTCACCGCTCGCTCCGGCTTCCCGGCAGCACTCTGCAAGCCCCTTGACCAGCGGGTGGCCCGGATCCAACACATGGGAGTTGTGGAGGTACATGAATTCCAGCTTGAAGTGATCGCGCAGCCACTCGTCCCCGCCGTCGCGGATAGCCTCGCGCATTTCCTCCGTCACGATCTCGCGAGTCTTGTTAGGCAGCAAGCCCAGAACGCCCTCGACCGAAGCGCTTGCGGGCGTGGTGGCCGGCCAGACGCCCGCCGCGAGTTTGCCGAACGTAATCGGCATAGGGTTGGCAAACTGGTCGAACAAGGGGATGCCACGGGAGGCTGCGAGCAGGCGGGCATGATACTGCTCGAGAATATCGATGGTTCGGATGGCCATCTTCAATGCGCTGATCGTCTGGCCGGCGCTGCCGCTGTGACCCGCCCTGCCCGTGCAAGTGATGCGAAACCACACCGCGCCGCGAACCGAGGAGAGGATCCGCAGTTCGGTCGGTTCCATCACGATGCAGCCATCGGCCTGCTCGCCCCGGCGCACCATTGCCAGCGTCCCGTTGCCGCCCACTTCCTCTTCCACAACGAGATGTGCCAGGACATCTCCGTTGAGTCTTACCCCCAATCGTTGCGCGGCCAGCAAGGCAGTGAACAGCGCCGCTACCTGGCCTTTGGCATCACAAGCGCCTCGCCCATACACACAATTGGCGCTCACGTGGGGCTCGAATGCCTGCCCCTGCCCTGGGGAGGGCGGCACGACATCAAGATGCGTATTGAAGAGCAGCGACCGCCCTCCACCGGTTCCAGGCACGCGCACGCGAAGGTTCGAGCGGCCTTCGTATTCGATCCCTTGCACCGGGTCAGAGTAATCCTCGTCCTCGCGCAGCGCGTTCGAGAGCGGTACCCGTTCCACCTCGCCCACCTCGGCAAAGCGCTGCGCGGCGCAGTCCACAGCTTGCTGTTCTTTGCCGGGAAGCGATGGGAAACGAATCAAGTCACAGAGAAACTGTTCCGTGATGCCGCGCAGGGTTCCGACCGCAGCGCGGATTTCGGGCAGCATTATTTGATTCATAGGCGCAACAGCGCTTTCTCAAAGATATCGAGGCTTTCGTTGGCTTCATCCTCGGAAATGACCAGGGGCGGCGCCACCCGGATTACGTTGCCGAAAACTCCTACGGAACCAATCAACAGGCCGAGCTCAGCCGCCTGGTCAATCAGTTTTCGTGTGAGGTCCGGGGCGGGCTCCTTGGTTTTCTTGTCTTTGACGAGTTCAACTCCCATCACCAACCCCATGCCGCGCACCTCGCCTACGTAGGGCGATTTCTCTTGCATCTCGAGCAGGCGCGATTTCATGAGCGCTCCAATGCGCAACGCGTTTTCTTCCAACTTCTCGCGCCGCATGATGTCGACAACGGCGCTCACGGCGGAGCTCGCGAGAGGGTTCCCTCCAAAGGTGCTGCTCAGTTCCCCGGAACCCAATACTCCAATCACCTCGCCTCGCGCGGCCACCGCGGAGGCCGGAACGCCGCTGCCCATCCCTTTAGCGATCGAGACCAAGTCGGGTGTCAGCCCTTCCCATTCCATCGCCCAAAACTTGCCTGTCCGCCCAAAGCCGGACTGCACCTCATCGAGTGTGAAGAGGAGGCCACGCCCCCGCAGCCATTGCTCGAGGCGCGTGAGCCACCCCTGGGGAGGAAAGATAAACCCAGCCGCGCCCTGGTACGGCTCCACAATCAGGCCTGCCAGGCTTCCGGTGCTGTTGGCGCGCACTGCATCTTCGAGGTAGTCCAGGCAGAGCATGTCGCACGTGGCGGGCTCCGCGCGGAACGGACAACGGTAACAATACGGGAACGGAACGCGAATCGAACCGGGAATTGTCGGGCCATATCCCTTCTTCGGGCCGGGCAAGCCACCGGCGCTCGAAGCGGCAGAGGTGCGGCCGTGAAAACCGCCATAAAAACTTATGATTTCGAACTTGCCGGTCTTCCGCTTCATGATCCGCAGCGCGGCCTCGATGGCCTCACTTCCTGTCGTTAGGAAAAAACACTTATCGAGAAAGCCGGGAAGTACGGAGACAAGCTTCTCCGCCGCGATCACGCGCGATTCGTGCAGGCACTCGTAATTGTTCAAGAGCTTGCCGGCGGCCGCTTGTACGGCCTTGACCAGGTCGGGATGGCAGTGCCCCACATTGGTGACCAGCACGCCTGAAGTCCAGTCGATGAACGTGTTGCCGTCGGCGTCGGTTACGACCACACCGGAAGCGTGGTCCCAGGCAACCTGCGCCTGGTAGCCCGTGCATTGCGCCTCGACGCGGGCCCAGCGCGTGAAGAACTCCTTCGATCGTGGGCCCGGCAGCGGGCCCTTTACTGAAGTAATCCTTTGACTCATCGCACACCTCTCGCTTTAGCGGCGGTCGCCGAATGTAACCGATGCAACTCACGATGCCGCTGTCATCCTGAGCGAAGCGAAGGATCTGTAGTTCCGTTCCGATACGAACTAATTCAGATTCTTCGCTTCGCTCAGAATGACAGGCTTTCGAGAGCGCAGTGAGGAATGACACAATCTAACTAGTCCGCAGCAACTGGGCTTCTGACGCTCAGATACCTGGCTTCGCCACAAACCGCGGAGGTTGGCCGGCCAGGAACCGGTCAATCTCCAGAACGATCAGTTCCCGGATGCGCCGTCCGGAATCCTCCGAGTACCAGGACAAGTGCGGTGTCAGAATAGTGTTCGGCAACCGGAAAAGAGGAGAATCCGGCGGCGGAGGCTCGACATCGAAAACGTCGATGCCGGCCCCGGCGATTACGCCACTTTCGAGGGCCTTGGCAAGCGCCTGCATATCCACCATCAGCCCGCGTGAAGTATTCACGAGGTAGGCCGTGGGCTTCATCATGGCGAGGGTCTGGTCGTTCACCAGGTGCCGTGTCTCAGCGGTCAGCGGAGTGTGGATGGTGATGAAGTCCGCGTTGCGGAAAACTGTCTCCTTGTCGACCACTTCAATCCCCAGTTCCGCTTTCCGTTCTTCCGAAAGATAAGGATCCGAGATCAGGAACTTGAAGCCGAAGCTTTTCAACTTGCGGTAGACGAGCGAGCCGATGCGGCCGCAGCCGATGATTCCCAAGGTCTGGCCCGCCATCAGGAAAATGGGTATCGCCTCTTTGAAATCCCAGGCGCCGCGCGCCGACGAAATATCGAGCGCTCGACGGCTGGCAGTAAGCCGCCGGCCGCAAGCCAAGAGAAGCGCAATAGCCTGCTCGGCGACCTCTTCGGCGCAATAATCCGGAATGTAGCAAAGGGGAATGCCGGCTTTTTCAAGCGCCGCTACATCGACGTTGTCATAGCCCACTCCGTGACGGATCACCAGCCTGCACCTCTCCCACCCCGAGATCGTCTCGGGAGTGATGGGCACCATGTTGACGACCACCACATCGGCATCGCGTGTCGCCGCGATAACTTCCGAGTTGGGCGCGAATTTGAGTTGAAAAGCTGAGAATTCCACGCCTTTCTGGGCCATCTCATGGCGTTCCCAGTTGAGATCAGGCTCGATGTAATCAGTAACCACTACCTTCCGCGGTTTCATAGTTGTGTGTTCCATCCACCTCCGGCCCGAATGCTAGACTCACTTACAATAGCCCCGTTGCGAATTGCGGAGGAGAGATTCTACCGCCGCGTGGGCCATTATGCCAAGGGTGAGTTGGCTACGACCACACATCGCCATTGGGAGGTTGAGTTCGTGAGGAAGGAAGTAGGGACGTAGGGGTTCACGCAAAGGGGCAAAGCCGGCGGAGGACGCAAAGAAGGCAAGGGCCATGGCTTTGCGTCCCTTTGCGGCTTAGTCCGTCAACTGACGGACTAGTGGTTTTGATTTCTTCACATGCTCTGCCCCTGCCCCGAGAAGTCCGACGCGACGAGCATGAACGGCAGCGCATCAACTTGTCTCAGCTGCGTGAAATCAGGTGGTTCGGGTCAATGACGAATTTCTTCGCTGCTCCCTTGTCGAAGTCCTTGTACCCTTGCGGGGCTTCGTCGAGGGTGATCACAGTAACATTCGTGGCCTTGGCGATCTGGATCTTGTTGTAGAGGATTGCCATCATCAATTGCCGGTTGTATTTCATCACCGGACACTGGCCGGTCGTGAAATGATGAGATTTCGCCCAACCGAGTCCGATACGAATGCTCAGGTTGCCGGTTTTGGCCTGGTCATCGATCCCGCCCGGGTCGTCGGTGACGTAGAGGCCCGGAATTCCCAGCGCGCCAGCGGCACGAGTGATGGTCATCAACGAGTTAAGGACGGTCGCGGGGGCTTCTCGCCGCGCACCATGGCCGTGACCACGGGCTTCGAATCCCACGCAATCGACGCCGCAGTCGACCTCGGGCACACCCAGGATCTGCTCGATCTGTTCACCCACCGTTGCGCTTTTGGAGACATCGACAGTCTCGCAGCCGAAGCTCCTGGCCTGCGCCAGGCGTTCCGGAATCAGGTCGCCGACAATGACACAGGCGGCGCCGAGCAACTGGCAGGCCGCGGCGCACGCCAGACCCACCGGACCCGCGCCCGCAACGTAAACAGTTGACCCGGTGGTAACGCCCGCGCTGACCGCGCCATGATAGCCCGTGGGCAGAATATCGGAAAGGCAAGTCAAGTCGCGGATCTTTTCCATGGCCTGCGCCTTGTCGGGGAATTTCAGCAGATTGAAATCCGCGTACGGCACCATCACGTACTCCGCCTGTCCGCCTACCCAGCCGCCCATGTCCACGTAGCCGTAAGCAGCGCCGGGCCGCGCGGGATTGACGTTTAAGCAAACCCCTGTCGCGCGCTCTTTGCAATTCCGGCAGCGCCCGCAGGCGATGTTGAAAGGCACCGAGACGAGATCGCCAACCTTAATGAATTCCACATCTCGTCCCGCTTCGATGACTTCGCCGGTAATCTCGTGTCCGAGGATCAATCCACTCGGCGCCGTCGTTCGTCCCCTGACCATGTGCTGGTCGCTTCCGCAGATATTGGTAGAAACAATCTTGAGAATCACCCCATGCTCGCACTTCCGGTCGCCGAGCGCCAGTTTCGGGAAATCGATGCTCTGCACTTCCACCAGTCCGGTCCCCATGTACGCCACACCCCGATTAGTTGCCATAGTGGTTCCCCCTTGAAAGTCAGGATTTAGGATTCAGGATTCGGGATTCGGGATTCAGGCCCTTTCACTCGCACGGGTTGCGCATACACAGCGAACACTCTATTCACACCTCTGCCCGCGCGCACTCCCAAATGCTACTTTCGGAAGGTCGTCCTGAATCCCGAATCCTGATTCCTGAACCCTGCTCTTAGAACGCCGCCGCCCCTGCCTCTGCAACGGCATGGTCTTGATCTCCCGAACCCCCGCTGACTCCGATGGCGCCAACCACTTTTCCCCCACGCTTCAAAGGCACGCCCCCGGCGAAGATCATGATCTTCCCGTTGTTCGAGACATGGATGCCAAAGAACTGGTTTCCGGACTGGCTGTGCGCTGCCAGGTCCTTGGTTGCAATATCGAAGGCCCGCGAGGTGTAGGCCTTCTTGATGGAAATATCAATGCTGCCGATCCACGCGCCGTCCATGCGGACGTGCGACACGAGATTCCCGCCTTCGTCCGCCACGGCAATGTTCATCGGTTGGCCGAGCTCCGCTGCTTTCTTCTCGGCGGCCGCAATAACCCTTCGCGCATCGCTGAGTGTCACCACGATCGATCCTCCTTCGTGAACTTGAGTTGAATTAAGCCCCAGTACCGATTAATCTATTTCACCAAAATCCGCGGAAGTCTTCAAGGTTTTTATTCGTGACATGGTTTAGAATAACACTCACCGCGCTGGAAGCGGACGTGCGGTTGTAAGGCGGCGGCACCCGCCGTCAAGAGGAGGTCGGGATTTGCAGAGATCAACGGAGTATCAGGAAGCGGGCGTGGGCAGGGCGGTCGTGTTTTTGGCGGTCGTGGTGGTTCTGGCGATCGCGATACTGGCGCTGAAACTTACCAACAGCGCAGCCCCTGTGATCGAAATGCAGCCGGAGATTAGAGGCATTGGAGTGAACACGCCCGTGGATCTCAAGGTTCACGACTCGAGCTATCGCATCAAGTCAGTGGTGGTGGAAGTGCGCCAGGGCGATCGAACTTTCCAAGTCCCTGCGGAAGGCGGTGCCGAGGAGGTTCGCGCACCCGGGTGGTGGAAGTTCTGGTCGCGCCGCGTCGAGAGCAGCGCCACGTTCCACACGAACCTGGGGCGCAAAACGATTCCTGACCTAAAGGAGGGTTCTGCCAGGCTCACGGTCACGGCCACGAATAACTCCTGGGGCCGATTCTTTCGCGGCGGCCGGAGCGAGCTCACCAAGAACTTGCCGGTCCGTTTTATGCCTCCCCGTGCGGAGGTTCTAACCGCGCAGCACTACATCAATCAGGGCGGGTGCGATATGCTCCTTCTCAAGGTTTCCGAGGGGACAGTCGAATCCGGCGTGCAGGTGGGCACCTACTTTTTCCCTAGTTTTCCCGTGAAGGATTCGGATCCCACTTCGCGCATGTGCATCTTCGCTTATCCGTACGATGTTGACCCGTCGACGCCCGCCCGCGTGGTGGCGCGTGACGATGCCGGCAATCAGTCCCTGGTCAACTTCAATTACAGAGTCTTCCCCAAGAAGTTCAGGTCCGACACGATTAACCTTAAAGATGACGACATGCAGCGCGTTGTGCCACCCATTCTGGCTCAGACGCCGGAGCTCTCGGATCAGGGCAGCGCTTTGAAAAATTTCCTCCTGGTCAATGGCACGTTGCGCCGAATGGACGCGCAGCAGTTGGTGGCCTTCTCTCAGAAAACCGCCCCGCATCTCACTTGGACCCGGCCCTTCGTGCAGCTCGGAAACTCGAAAGTCGAGGCTTCTTTTGCCGACTTCCGAACCTACGTCTACAACGGCCAAGTGGTCGACCGGCAAGTGCACCTGGGGTTCGATCTGGCGGTTGTGCAGCACGCCCCGGTGCTGGCCTCCAATGATGGAAACGTGGTTTACGCGGGCTATCTCGGCATCTTCGGCAATGTCGTTGTGATCGATCATGGTTGCGGCTTGCAAAGCCTCTACGCCCACTTGAACTCGATCGAAGTAAAGGAAGGGGAAATCGTAAAACGGGACCAGGTTATCGCGCACAGCGGCCAGACGGGGCTGGCCTTCGGCGACCACCTGCACTTCACCATGCTGCTGGATGGAATCCCCGTCAATCCCGTCGAGTGGTGGGATCCGCACTGGATCCACGACCGTATCGAAGCGAAACTGAAGTAGGTGTGCCAGGTGCCGGGTTTCAGGTTTCAGGTTATTTGTGATTTGCGATTGCTGATTTGCGATTGACAGTTGAAGTGGAAACTCTGGCACGCTTGGGGGAGTCCGATTTCGGGACCCCGCTGGGGTCCATCGGACCCCAGAAATCGGGGACGGTGGACCGCGCTGGCGTCTTCGTCAGCCCGTCACCTGGCGGGGCCGGGTGAGGGGGTCGTATGTTGGATGAGCGAGCGCATGCCTCTCAACTAGGAGCCGTTGGATTCCCGCTTTCGCGGGAATGACAAATGTGACTTGATTCTCAGAACATCGCAGGTGCCTTCAATCAGAAATCACAAATCGCAAATCACAAATAACCCGACACCTGCCCCCTGACACCTGGCACCTGCCGTTACGGCGCTACCCGCTTCAGATAAAAATCGAAGAACTTCGCTGGGTCGGTGTGCATGCCCACCGTCACGTTGGCGGGCTTGCCTTCCACGACTCGAGTGAATCCCTGCGCATCAACCTCGACGGCCAATTGTTGCGTCTCGCAGATATTCGGGTCAATGAGCAGGGCGACCGCCATGGGGTCGAACAGAGTCGGAGTCTCATTGCCCCAGAGGTGGTAGAGAATCGTTAAGGCGTTTGTCACTGGCGTGAGATGGGTGAAGACGCGCCGGCGTCCGACGGCGTCGAGTTGCAGCATGGCCGTCACGTCGAGCGGAGCCACCAGCAGAGGCACGCCGGATGAGAACACGGTCTGGGCCGCTTCCGGGTTCGACTTGATATTCCATTCGGCTTCCGGCTTCGAATCCGGCCCGTAACCGCGCGCAATCGATCCGCCCATCAGAGCGATCCGTTTGATCTTGTTCGCCACGGAAGGGTCAGATTTCAAAAGGGCAGCCACGTTGGTCAGTTCGCCGATGGCAATGATCGTGACCTTTCCAGGCTGCCGGCTGATTTCGGCTTTCATGAACTCAACTGCCCCGCTCATGTGCAAAGCCGGGCTCGAGAAGCCATCCGCCCAGCGAGTCTGGTCAATCGGCTGGGGCGTTCCGGGCCGGCCCGCATAGACCGGAACCTTACGCCAAGCTCCGCCCGCTTCCCAAAGCATTTTGGCCGCCAGGCGGGCTCGCGCCTGCGTGTCGCCCGACACGGTGGTCACGCCGCGGAGTTCCAACTCGGGACTGTTGATGATGAGCGCCAGCGCAAACGCATCGTCAATGTCCGTGCCAATGTCGGTGTCGAGGATGACAGGCGTCTGCGCACCAGGCGTATCGAGAGAGGTCATGACCACGGCGAAACCAACCAACAGCAATCGGCCTAGATTATGCAAGTGAATTCTCCTCGTTCGGTGATAACTACGACGCGACGGGGCGACCAGTGGACCTCAGTCAGATGAACGTAAGTGGTTGAAGTTGATGACGTCAATGTTCTGGCCTGTGAGATATTGTGTTAAACGAAAATCGTCAGTAAGCACCAGGTATCTCCCGCTCGCGGCATCGAGGATGGCCGTGTCGGTTAGCCCGAACTTTGGGAAGGCGTTCTGATCGCCCAATTCTTGACTGGGTGTGTAATGCTCGTGCAGGTTTTTGAGGCCGCGGGCGAAATGCTGCCAAAAATAATACCTCAAGTTCTCGGGTAGTTGTCCGAGTAGGTTGCTCACTTCCGTGAGGATGCTGGGGGTGGTAATGACCTCTTTGAATTGTTCAATGTAATCGGCTAAAAGCTCAAAATCACCAATCGTGAATTGGTCTGTCCTCTTGAATTTCTCAATTCGGGTCGGGTCATACTGGCCCACGAAGAGCAAGACAAGCAAATTCGAGTCTAGAAGGAGGCCTTCCCAGCGGTGAACGCTCGTTAGGTCGGAAGCACTACTCGACATGCTCGACCTCACGGATCTTCATCGAGATAACCTCCCCCGTCTCCCCATCGACCTTAAAGACCTTAAAGGCACGGGGACCTTTCCTAACGAACTGGGGAAGGGCAGGAGGACGGTCGTACCCGAGGGTAATGAGCCAATAACCATCGCTTCGCTCGACCTCCTCGAGCAGCACATTTGCGAACTGATCGTGGTAAAGATCCGTGAAGTACTCACCGGCCTTCTCTGCTGCCTCTTTCACGCTTATCATTGCCATCAGCCCCTCTCGTCTCGCTGGACGTCCGTAGAACGGACTTGCCAATTAAGTGTGTCGCCCAGCAACACTCTGAGCTATTATTCCTCCGTTGTCCTAGGGAATCAATCTCTCACTTCACCACCGGCGCCAGCGCCACGCTGACCAAGCCGATAATGAAAAAGGCGAACATCAGGGCCAGCAGGCGCTTGGTAGCCGCATCTGCGCCTTTGAATTCTCTCCAAACAAACACACCCCAGATCGCGCCCACCATCGTCGAGCCTTGGCCGAGCGCGTAGGAGGCTGCGGGGCCGACCATCTGAGCATAGGAAGCCACGAAGTTAGAGATCGTGCCCACTCCCCACGCCATGCCGCCCACGAGCCCCCAGAAGTGCCAACTCGACGTGCCGCGCAGGTAATCTCCGGCTGATACCGGCGGCCCGGAAACCGGCTTCCGCATCAAGAAGTAATTGAGCGGGAAATTCGAAACCAAAACTCCCAGAACAAATACGAAGGCGACGGTGTACGGGCCGAAGTGGTTGTCTCCCTTGATCGCCTTGGCGACGAATGGATAGAACAGCCCCATCACTACACCGCCCAGCACGCTGACGACGATCCCTGTCATGCTCACCGCTTGCCCTTTCGACTGTCTGCGATAAGCCACAGCGTCCAGAGCGATCGCCACGCAGACCAGCGCGATGCCTCCGAACAGCATCAGTGGATTGCCCTTTGGCGTGATGATGTAATTCAAAACCGAGCCAATCACCAAGGCCAACCCGACGCCCACGGGAAAAGCCACGGCCATGCCCGCGATGGCGATGGCGGCCACAAACAGGATGTTGCCAACATTGAAGACGACGCCTCCCAGGAACGCCAGCAGGTAATGATGGCTGTCTACCAGGCGCAGGTTTCGAACGAAGCTGTCGGGGCTGCCGGCATCCGTGCTCCCCAGCGTGAAGCCCAGAATCACCGCGATCAGCAGAATGCCCCACACATAATCCCAATAGAACAACTCAAATCGCCAGCCTTTGCAGAGTTTTTGACTGTTGGCCCAACTGCCCCAGCAGATCATGCTGAGAACGATCATCGAGAGCGCCACCGAATAACCGGCGGGTATGAACATGGCACGGTCCTCCTTATTCCGGCATGGTGATGGGCACTGTCCGGCCTTCGCGCGCCGATTGATAGATGGCCTCCATCACCGCCATATCGCGCATTCCCTGGACGCCGTTCGGCCCGGGCTCGCGCCGGCGACGGACCGCGTCGGCAAGCGCGTCGATCTCGAGCGCCAGTTCGTCGATCACTTTGAATTGCTTTTCGAACCAGTGTCCGCCGATCTCACCGAAAAGGCAGCGCTTCAGGTCATACTGAAATGCCGGACTCAGGCAAGCCCAGCCTTTCTCGCCGTTGACCTGCAAGAATGAGGACTCCGCGGCCTGGAAACTCGAAGTACACTGCGCCACCATGCCGCTCGGGAAGTCCAACCGGAAGGCGATGCTTTCGTCCACCTGGCTGAACCTCTTGGGATCTGCCGCCCACTGATAGGCCGACACTTCGTGGGGTTCCTCGCCCGCCAGCCAGCGAATGGTATTCACGCAGTAAACTCCCAAATCCGGCAGCGAGCCTCCGCCCGAGAGCTTGGGGTCAAGGTGCCACGCGCCGCGCTCGAGAACGGGCGGGAGGAAGATTCCAAAAGCGGAATGGATGAATTTCAGCCGGCCCAGCTTGCCGCTCGTGAACAGCTTCTTGAGCTCCAGGCTGGACGGCTCAAAGTACTTGCGGTAGCCGATCATCAGTCGTACGTTCGAGGCGCGGCAGGCCGCGAGCATCTGGCGGCACTCTTCCACCGAATTCGCCATCGGCTTTTCCGAGAGCACGTGCTTCCCGGCGTTGGCCGCCTCAATGGCGTAACGGGCGTGCGAGCCGTTGTTGGTCGCAATGTAAACGGCCTCAACCTGCGGATCGCTGAGGCAGGCGGGCAGCTCATCGTAGCTGTAAAACGACCTCGCGCCGAATTTCGCCGCCAACCGCTTGGCCTTCAGCTTGTCACCGCTCACCAGCGCCACCAGTTTTCCCTTCTTGCTGTGCTTGAAGCCGGGCAAGATCGCCCTCTGCGCAAATCCGCCTAATCCAATCACCGCATATCCCACCGGTTTGGAAGCTGCCATGTTCCTCCTTTGTCTGATTCAATGTGTAGCGAGAATACTTCCCGAGTTTTGCATGGCTGTCAAGTGCAGCGCGCTGTCGGTAGTGAATCACTTTGATGTGGCACGCCCATCTTGGCCGTGAGCGCGCACGCGCAGTGGAGGCTGTGTCAAGAGCGACCGAATCGGGTAGTTGGATGAAGGCGCGCTTCCGGTAAGGCGCCAGAGGAAAAAAGCTGAGAATTGATGTGTCCGGCCGTGGAAAATTACAACAGGGCGCCCTGGTAAAGCACCGTCATCGGCACCATGGCGCCATCGGTCGGCTTACCATACTTGGTCACAATGGTGAGAATGTTGTTCTTGTACGTGTAGATGAACTTGCCGTATTTGGGCATATTCTCGTCCTGGCCCGTCTTTCGCAAATTCGATGCGGCGGTCTGCTTGGCAGCCTGGGCATTGACCACGCGGGCTTTCATCGCATTGCCTCCCGAGTTCTCCCAGGCCACCAGGTCCTTCGCGTACTGTTGCAGGGGAGTCGCCGCCGCGAGCGTGGAGTCGGCGCGGTATTTCGCGGCTTCAGTAGTGATCGCCCCGGCGGAAGTGCCGCCCTGGATCAAAGCGTTGTAGCGGCCGATTAAGGGACCTTTGCTGACGGTTTGCGCCTTGGCGGCCTCGGCAAACTCCATATTCTCGTCGATCATGTCCTCGTGTTCGACCAGGCCCCGGCCACTGGTCGAATCGTGCTGGATCTTGCCGGTCACCGCGGTCATCTTGATCTGGCGCGTCTGGGCCAGCTCCTTGAACAGCCGGTAGGCAAAGCTGGTCTTGAGGTCGTTAGCGGCAATCATTCCCATGTGGTCGACCGTCGCGCGCTGATAGTGGGCGCAACGCGCGCCATAGCACATCACCAGCGCGACCCGGATCGCCGACGGTTTGGGCTGGATCACCGCCTTCAGGAACGTTCCCAGCGTCGCATAGTCGGCGAGCTGAACAACCCCGATGCCGTTCGGGTCGTTGGTGTAGCACACGTCAGTTGTACGCGGGTCCCCGTGGGCCACCACGTAAATCTTCTCGGCGCGCGCGCAGTCGTTGCGAATCTGCGCAATCCGATTGTGGTCGGTGGTGATTGCAACCGCCACGCCCTGCAGCTCCACGCAGCGATGCTCGATCACCGCGTTCTTGCCGACAAAGAGCGCGCTCAGGCCTTTCTTCTGCTTATCCTGCTCGTAGCGCTTTTGGAGCGCCTTGACAGTCGAGTCCGCGGCGCCGCGATGGGTATCCAGGTGCCGATCTTCGAAGTTCAACACCACATAAAGTCCCATACTTTGATCATAGGTAGGTTCCTCAGATCGCACAAGGGGGCCCTGCTTGCTACCTATTGCTTTCCCATAGGTACTGTGGCACAATTCCTATGGGAGGCCAATAGGAGCAATATGGGCGACAAAGCAGATGTCTGGCAGGGCACGCTGGCCTTGATGGTCCTGAGGACGCTCGACACGCTCGGGCCGCTCCACGGCTACGGCATCGCGCGGCGCATCGAGCAGACCAGCGAGAATCTCTTATCGGTGAATTACGGAACCCTTTATCCCGCCCTTCTGAAGCTCGAGCAGGAAGGATACATCGCTTCTGAATGGGGCCTCTCCGGCAACAAACGCAAAGCGAAGTATTACAAGCTGACCCGCGCCGGCCGAAAGCAGTTGGAAAGAGAGATTCAGGGATGGGGGCAGGCCACCGCGATTGTGGCTCGGTTCTTGACCCCGAAGGAGCAGTCCTCATGAGGAAGTTACGTGCGTGGTTCTTGCGCTTGGGCGGCTTGTTCGGCAAGGAGCGGCAGGAGCGCGAGCTGGCTGAGGAGTTTGAAAGCCACCTCCAGATGCACATCGAGGACAATCTTCGGCGCGGCATGACCGCCGAAGAAGCGCGCCGCGATGCCCTCATCAAGCTCGGCGGCCTCGAATCGGCCAAGGAACGCTATCGCGACCGGCGTGGCCTTCCCGGGATGGAAACGCTGCTTCAGGATATTCGCTATGGCGCACGTATGCTCCGCAAGAATCCCGGCTTTACGGCGGTTGCGGTGCTGACGCTGGCGCTCGGAATCGGCGCCAACACCGCGATTTTCAGCCTGCTGGACTCCGTCGTGATGCGCTTTCTTCCGGTTGAGAAGCCTGAACAACTTGTGCAACTCACCCGGCGGGGTCCGGAACCCGGCCATGTGGGCGTTCCAAGTTTCACTAACCCCATCTGGGAGCAGGTGCGCGATCAACAGGACGTTTTCTCCGGCACGCTGGCCTTTGGCGCGCAGCAGTTCGACCTCGCGCAGGGCGGCGAAGCGCATTACGCCAAAGGCCTTTGGGTCAGCGGGGATTTCTTCCGCACGCTGGGCGTTCACGCCGCCGCGGGCCGCCTGATTAACGTCGCCGATGACCAGCGCGGGTGCTCCGGCGTTGCCGTTTTGAGCTACAGTTTCTGGCAGGATCATTTCGGGGGCGCGGCAAGCGCCCTGGGCAGCGCCATTTCGCTCGACAATCACACTTATCCAATCATCGGCGTAGCCGCCCCGGGTTTTTACGGCCTCGAGGTCGGCACGAAATTCGACGTCGCTCTTCCTTTTTGCGCCACTGTCATCTTCGACGGCGCCCGGCCGCGCCTCGACCATCGCTCGTGGTGGTGGCTGAGCATTCTTGGCCGCGTCAAGCCGGGGATCAGCTCCGCACAGTTGCGAGCCCGCCTGGAGTTGATTTCGCCGCGCGTCTTCGCTGCCACCGTGCCGCCCAATTGGGACGTTACCGGCCAGAAGAATTACCAGAAGTGGGTGCTCACCTCCGCGCCCGTCTCCACCGGCACATCGGGTCTGCGCCGGCAGTTCGAGCGGCCGCTCCAGATCCTCATGGGGGTAGTCGGAATCGTGCTGCTCATAGCCTGCGCCAATATCGCCGGCCTGATGCTGGCTCGTGCAGCGACTCGGCAACGGGAGATGGCCGTCCGGCGGGCGGTGGGCGCTTCGCGCCAGCGTTTGATTCGCCAATTGCTCACCGAATGCTTGCTGCTTTCGACGGCCGGCGCGCTGCTCGGAATCCTGTTCGCGCGATGGGGTAGCACGCTGCTGGTTCACTTCATTTCGACCGCCCGGGAGCAGGTGTATCTCGATTTGTCGTTCGATTGGAGGGTGCTGGGGTTCACTGCCGCGATCGCCATCATTACCGCCGTCCTTTTCGGAGTCCTGCCGGCGTTCCGCTCTACGCGTGTTTCGCTGACCTCCGCCATGAAGGGTAGCCTGGCGGTGGATCCCGAACGCCATGCACGATTTCGGCCCCGGCGCTGGATCGTCGCCGCGCAGGTGGCGCTTTCGCTGGTCTTGCTGGTCGGCGCGGGCTTGTTTCTGCGCAGCTTCGTAAAGCTCGTGACGCTCGACATCGGTTTTGACCGCGCGAACGTCCTGATGATGCACACCGAGGCCAGGACCGCCGGCCTGCAGCCTGAAAAGTGGATGGCCACCTGGGATGAAATTGACCGCCGGCTCAGCCTGCTGCCTGGGGTCCTCTCTGTCAGCCGGAGCCTTTTCACGCCCGTCAGCGGATACGAGTGGAACCAGTATGTTCATGCCGATTCGCCCAACCCGCTGACCGGCGAAGCCTCGCTCGTTTATATGAACGCCGTCACACCCGGATACTTCAGAACCCTGCGCATTCCGCTCCTGGCGGGGCGTGACTTCAACGTGCAGGACACGGCGACCTCAACCAAAGTTGCCATCGTCAATCAAACGACGGCGCGCAAGCATTACCACGACATGAATCCCCTCGGCCGGTACATTCGGCTCGAAGAGGACCAGGGGAAACTCGGCGCGCCCATCCAGATTGTGGGCGTCGTGCGGGATTCCAAGTACGAATCACTCCGCGAAGAGGATTATGCTTGCGCATACTTTCCTGTCACCCAGGCGCCCGGATTCGGTGGTGGGCCGAACTTCCTGATCCGAACCTCGGTGCGGCCCTCCGCCGTGCTCTCGCTCGTTCAGTCCACGGTCGTGGGCGTGAACAAGTCGATTTCGATTCAGTTCGACACGCTCGCTCGGCAGGTGGACGATTCCCTGGTCGAGGAGCGGGTGCTGGCCACGCTTTCCGGTTTCTTCGCGGGCCTGGCGCTTTTGCTGGTCATGGTTGGGTTGTACGGCGCCATAAGTTACATGGTGACTTTGCGGCAAACGGAACTGGGAGTCCGCATGGCGCTCGGCGCGGCGCCCGGCTCGATTCTGCGACTCGTGCTCCGTGATGTCGTTATCATCCTGGTCGCAGGCGTCGCGGTAGGAACCGGCATCACGCTACTGAGCGTTCAACTGCTTCAGAGCCTGCTCTTCGGGCTGGCGGCGCGAGATATGCTGACGCTGGCGCTCGCGGCCGCCGTCCTCTCGCTCGTGGCATTCATCGCCGGCTACATTCCCGCTCGCCGCGCCGCAAGGGTGGACCCGCTGGTGGCCTTGCGCTACGAGTGAGGGGCAATTCTCATGATTGCCCCAGAGCGGTCGCAAGGGAGGCTTGCACGCGTAGCTCCTGGATCCGTCAATAACGAACCGCGGGCTTGGCCAAAGGGTGGGCCTTGCGCCCACCCGCACGGCGGCAGCCTCGCCAGCCACGTAGGGGCGGTTCGCGAGCCGCCCCTACCGCACCCGCACTACCCCGCCGGCCACATCATTCCGCGAGGTGAATTGCCGGCCTCGATCAGTCCACCGCGCTGCCTTTGTCCTTTAGCCTTTATCCCTTAGAATTACATTTAAGGTTTTCACTGCATTTCAGTTGGGGGAAAACGATGACTCAGCGCATCGAGCTTCCGAAGGGCCTGGAGCTTGTACCCACGGAAGATCGCGGACGGTGGTGTTGCTCCCGCCTCGAAGAAGGAAACATCCTCTTCTTCGAAGAGACTCCCTTGGACCTGCCCCCGGACGATGTCCAATTCCTGCTGGGCCAGCGGCAAAGCAAGGCAGGCTACCACAAGAACATTGCCTATCGCCCGCTCTCCGACCGGCTCACGGGTTATGGCGAGTCGACGAGCGGCGACAAGGCGAGGCTGCACGGGGTCATGAAGCGGTTTTCCCAAAGGGCGATTGAGTTTACTCAGCAACTCTTGTCTCCTTATGCCGGCTTACTTGTGGTGGACTTTGCCAGCTTTCGGCCGCGAGAGGAGGCGGGGCGGCAAATCCGCCAACGGGCGCGCAACGACCTCCTGCATGTGGATTCGTTCCCAACCCGGCCTTCCCACGGCAACCGTATCCTGCGCGTATTTACCAATATCAACCCAACTGAGCCGCGGGTATGGGTGACTGCCGACACCTTCGACCGGCTCGCGGAACGGTTCGCCGGAAGCGGCGGCATGCCGCTTCCCCGCAGCGTGGCCTCCGGGCCACAGAAACTCCTGATGAAACTTGCGCAAGCGGCGCGACTCCACAGCTTGGCGCGGCCTCCGTACGACGATTGGATGCTGCGCTTCCATCACTTCCTGAAATTGAACCAGGAGTTCCAAAACACCAGTTCGCGATCGCGATGGGAGTTCCCGCCCCGATCCACCTGGCTGGTCTTTACGGATATGGTCAGCCACGCGGTTCTCTCCGGACAGTTCGCTCTGGAACAGACTTTCATTGTTTCCAAAAATGCCATGGTCTCGCCCGAGAAGTCTCCGGCGAGAGTCCTGGAACGCATCGCAGGCAGGCCGGTGTTGTAAGAGAAGCATTCAGCCATCAGCTTGCAGCTCTCAGCAACCCGAGCCCTCCGAAATTCACCTCATTCCCGCGCAAGCCGGAATCCATTGGACTGACAGTGGGTCCCCGCCTTCGCTAAATTTCATTCCTTCGAAGGCGCCAAATGCCTGCGAAACTCCCTCTGGTCGCCTGCCGATAGCTGAAAGCTGATGGCTGCATTGACGCGCCTCGTTATGCCGTATATCATTTACACTTGGAAGGGTTCGGATGAGTAAGCATAGAGGCAAAACCGTTGAAGTGGTGTGTCCCTGCTGCGGGGCGCGGATCGAAGTGGACACGGAGCTTGGAAAGATTCTGTTCCACGAACCGCCACCGAAAACCTCCAAGGCTCCCGACCTGAATCAGGCTTCCCAGCTCCTCAAGAAGGAAGCGGAGCGGCGCGAGAGCCTCTTTAAACAAAGCGCCAAAGACGAAGAGATAAAGTCTGAACTGCTGGAGCGCCGGTTCAAAGAGGCCTTCGAGAAAACCAAGGACGTTCCTACCAGGCCCCCATTGAAGGATATCGATTTGGATTGAGAGGCCGCGGCGGAATCTCCGGCGTGGCGGGGAGCAAGGACTGTGGCGAGCTCAGGGAAGAAATGGATAAGAGTGGCGGTCGAGAAGGCCAAACGCCTGTTCAAAAGAGGACCGCGCTTACCCGAAGAAGATCCGTATGCCTACGCGACTGCGCCCAAGAAACCCCGTCCACCCTACCGAAGCGCTGCTGCCGTTGCCGAACCGCCCGAAGACTGAAGGCTGTTTCCGGCGCTCGGCGCACTGAGGTGGGTCGCGCTTCTGCATCGTCCCATTGCTAAGAAACGCCATCCGCTTATTATCGACCGGATACTTCCGGCCATTCAGGACTGGCCTCAAAGGGAGATCCAATGCCCGGCAAGAGCCACCGGCCCGAGTACACTTCTGAACACGCGGGCTCCGGAGTTCGCGCAAAGCTGCCTCAAATCGAGACATGGCCCAATCAATATAAGAACTACGAAATCACCATATCGATCCCGGAATACACTTCCATTTGCCCCCGTACCGGGTTGCCGGATTTCGGAACCATTACAATTCACTACCTTCCAAACAGGCTATGTCTGGAATTGAAGTCGTTGAAGTACTACATACTCTCTTACCGGAACCTGGGCATCTTCTATGAGAACGCCGTGAATCGCATCCTGGATGATGTGACTCATGCTTGCCGTCCAAAGTGGGCTGTGGTGCGCGGTGAATTCACGACTCGCGGCGGCATGCGAACTAAAATCGAAGCGAGATACCCGAGGAAGGCAGGGTCCGGGGCATAGCGCTAGCACGGAGGCCAAGCAGTGAGCGCTAGCCTAATTTTATTGTTGTAAAAGAATGACTTATAAGTCAATAACGGCCCAAACCGAACCGGGTTCTGGACACAAAGGACCTCGAAACTATGCTCTAAACCATCCGAATTGCGACTATTTGTCAAGATCCGAGCCAACCCGCGTCAAAGAGCGTTCATATGCCGTGTCCTGGGCCAAATGAAAGAACCAGCAAGGCCATGCGAAAAACGCTTGACACGGCTGCACTCAAGTTTTATTATGCTGTGGAACTAATAGATGCTCCTGCGCATCTAAAAGTCTTGAATGTGGTTTTGAACCCTACTTGGGGTTCCCACTCAGCGAGGAGGAATTTGGAATATGGGCAAGATTATTGGAATCGACCTGGGCACCACCAACTCGGTAGTAGCCGTCATGGAGGGCGGCGATCCCGTAGTCATCACTAACCCCGAGGGAGGGCGCACCACACCATCGGTGGTTGGGTTCGCCAAGTCTGGGGAACGGTTGGTTGGGCAAGTGGCGAAGCGCCAAGCCATCACCAACCCCGAGAACACCGTTTACTCCATCAAGCGGTTCATGGGCCGCCGGGTCGATGAAGTTCAAAGTGAGATCAAGACTGTCCCGTTCAAGGTGGTAGCTGGACCTAACGGTGACGTGCGCGTAGTGGCCCAGGGCAAGGAATACTCGCCCCCGGAAATCTCCGCCATGATCCTCCAGAAAATGAAGGACGCCGCCGAGCAATACCTCGGCGAGAAGGTGACCCAGGCGGTCATCACCGTCCCGGCTTATTTTAATGACTCTCAACGCCAAGCCACCAAGGACGCGGGGAAGATCGCCGGCCTGGAAGTTCTGCGCATCGTGAACGAGCCCACGGCGGCGGCGCTAGCTTACGGACTGGACAAGAAACGGGACGAAACCATCGCCGTTTACGACTTCGGCGGAGGCACCTTCGACATTTCGATCCTGGAGGTCGGCGAAGGAGTGGTGGAGGTTAAGTCCACCAACGGCGACACGCACCTGGGTGGCGACGACATCGACAAGCGGATTATGGACTGGATTGTGGACGAGTTCCGCAAGGACCAGGGCATCGATCTCTCGAAGGACCGCATGGCGCTGCAACGCCTTAAGGAAGCGGCGGAGAAAGCCAAGATGGAGCTTTCCACGGTACTCGAGAGCGACGTCAATTTGCCTTTCGTGACCGCTGACGCCTCGGGTCCCAAGCACCTGAACCTGAAGCTGACGCGCGGGCGCTTCGAGCAGATGTGCGAGGACATCTTCCAGCGTTCGGTTGGGCCGGTAAAGCAGGCGCTCTCCGATGCCAACCTGACGCCCGACAAGATTGATGAGGTCGTACTGGTGGGCGGGTCGACTCGCATCCCGCGCGTGCAGCAGATCGTCAAGGACATTTTCCTTGGCAAGGACCCGCACAAAGGCGTCAATCCGGACGAGGTGGTGGCGGTAGGGGCTGCGGTGCAGGCGGGAGTCCTGGGCGGAGAAGTGAAGGACCTGCTTTTGCTGGACGTTACTCCCCTGACATTGGGCGTGGAAACGCTGGGCGGCGTTATGACTCCGCTCATTCAGCGCAATACCACGATTCCGACGAGAAAGAACGAGACCTTTTCGACAGCGGCGGAGAACCAGACTTCGGTTGAGATTCACGTCCTGCAAGGCGAGCGTCAAATGGCGCGCGACAACCGGACACTCGGCAAGTTCCACCTGGTGGGCATACCCCCTGCGCCTCGGGGCATCCCGCAGATTGAGGTGACGTTCGACATCGACGCCAACGGAATCCTGAACGTTTCCGCCAAGGACATCGGCACCGGCAAGGAGCAAAAGATCACCATAACGTCGTCGAGCGGCTTAAGCAAAGAAGATGTCGAAAAGATGACCAAAGACGGCGAGTTGCACGCCGAGGAAGACCGCCGCCACAAGGACGACATAGAAGCCAAGAACCGGGCGGATTCGTTGGTGTACTCGGTTGAGAAGATGCTCAAGGAGAATCGCGAGAAGATCTCCGACAGCGACGCCAAGGGCATCGAATCGGCCTTGGACGACGCCAAGAAAGCGATTCAGGACGGCGACCCATCGAAGATCAACTCTTCGGTCGAACGACTGACATCGGCGTCGCACAAGCTGGCGGAAGCGATGTACAAGCAGGCCTCCACCGCGCAAGCTGCCCAAGAGCACCCGAGCGGCTCTGCCGGACCTTCGAGGCCTTCCAGCGAGCCGGCTCAGCCCGGCAAGGGTAAGGGTGACGGCGAAGTGATTGACGCGGAAGTGGTGGACAGCGACGACACGAAGAAGAATTGAGAAGTACAGTCGAGAGTCAAGAGTCGAAAGTTGAGAGCGGACTCTTGATAGATAACAGCGCTGCGACCGATTCGACGGGAGCTGGCGTTTGGAAGGAGGAACAGAGGAACAGTTTTAAGGCACGAGCAAGAGAGTCACGGCTCTCGACTCTCGACTGTAGACTCTAAACTGCCTTATGGAACTTCGAGGTCTCGTCGGAGTGGAATGCCCGCAATGCCACTGGAAGCAATTCATGGAGCTGGGCTTGGACCAGGCCATCATGGACTCCCCGGCGGCGCGGGAGATCCAGCACCAATTGGAGGAATGGCTACGCTCGCGCTGCCCGGACCATCTGGGCGCGATTATGGAGAAGATGAAGAACTAACACCATGCCCGTTGCCACACAAAAAGACTATTACGCGACGTTGGGGGTGAGCCGCGACGCCAAGCCGGAGGAGATCCGCAAGGCGTACCGTCGCTTGGCGCGGAAGTACCATCCGGACGTTAACCCGGGGAACAAAGCCTCGGAAGAGAAGTTCAAGGAAATCTCGGGGGCCTACGAGATCGTGGGTGATGAAAAAAAACGCCAGATCTACGATCAATACGGCTTTTATTCCAACAACATTCCCCCCGGCGGCCCTGGACCGAGCGCCTCGACGGGCGCCGGCGGTCCCGGCCCCGGCCCAGGCTTTGATTTCTCGGGGTTCGATTTCTCGAACGCTGAAAACGGGGATACGGAGACTGAAAGGCGCTCGGGATTCGGGGGGGGCTTCCGGGACATCTTCTCGCAGTTGTTCAATCGCCAAGGCCAGCGTGATGAGGAGGAAGAAGGCCCGCAAAAGGGAAGTGACATCGAACATCACATGCACCTGGGGTTCTGGGACGCCATTCATGGCACGCAGGTGCGGATCACGGTCGGGAGGCAAGAGACCTGCTCGACCTGCAAAGGCAGCGGTTCTGCCGGTGGCGCAGCCGTTACCTGCACGATGTGTGGGGGAACGGGCAAGGCAACGCGCCAGGCGGGAACGATGAAGTTCACCATGACCTGCCCGCAATGCGGCGGGACCGGCCGGCAGCGCCGCCCTTGCCCAACCTGCGGCGGGACCGGCTCCGTGAGGGTGCCGGAGACTTTTGAAGTGCGCATACCTCCTGGTGTGGATACGGGTTCTCGTGTGCGCGTGCCAGGGAAGGGAAACGCGGGCGCCGACGGCGGTCCCGCGGGCGACTTGTACATTGTTACGGAAGTTGAAACCCATCCCATCTTCGAGCGCAAGGGCGACAACATTTACGTTAAGGTCCCCGTGACCGTGGCCGAGGCGGCGCTGGGAGCGAAGGTGGAAGTGCCGACGCTCCTCGGGCCCTCGACTATCAAGATCCCTCCCGGCACACAGAGCGGCCAGCAACTTCGACTGCGTGGGAAGGGCGCGCCCTCGCTGCGCAGCGACGCCCGCGGCGATCAGTTTGTGGAGGTCCAGGTGATGGTTCCTCGGGTTGCGGATGAAAGGACCAAAGAAATTCTCCGCGAACTCGCTCACCTGAACCCCGAAGACCCGAGGCGGGATTTGAGAAAGTACCTTTGAAGGTTAAAGGTTGAAGGTTAAAGGATAAAAGCTGGATGCCATTTGCTCTATGTTCGACCTCAGACTTTAGACTTTTGACTTTAAACATTAGACTTTTCCTATGAGTCCCCGTGGCAGAAAAACTCGCGGCAAGACCGGCTACATGATCAGCGCCGTGGCTGAGATGTACAACATCCATCCCCAAACCCTCCGTCTCTACGAGCGCGAAGGGCTGCTGGTGCCCTCACGCACCAACGGCAATACCCGCCTCTATGGCGATGAAGACCTGGAGCGCCTCGAGACCATTCTGAACCTCACGCGCGACTTGGGCGTCAACCTGGCGGGAATCGAGATCATCCTGAACATGCGCGAGCGCATGCAGAAAATGCAGCAGGAAATGCAGGCATTCGTCTGCTACGTGCAGGAGGAAGTCTTGACGCACCCGCCGATCGACCCGGAGCGGATCCAAAATGCCCTGGTGCGCGTTGCCCCGCCGTATTTGATCCGAACCCAACGCCACGCAGGGAAATAAGCGCCCAGTTCGACAGGAATCTCAGATGCCGCGAAAAGACTGCCCACAATGCGATGGAACAGGTTGGAAGCCAGTCGAGGTCGAAGGCGTCCGCCGAATGACCCGCTGTGATTGTTACGGCTTGGAGCGGGCGGAGTTGCTACTTCGCCAGGCGCACATACCTGAAAGGTACGAGCACTGCGCCTTTGAGAATTTTGATATCCGCCGGGGCAACCAGAGCCTGCAATGGGCGAAATTGAACGCTGAGAATTTTGTTAAGGAATACCCCGCGGATTTCGGCTTGCTTTTTGTCGGCACGACGGGCGTAGGGAAGACCCACTTGGCTGTCGCGGTGCTGCGGGAGTTGATCTTACGCAAAGGGGTCGAGTGTCTTTTCTATGATTTCCACGATTTGCTGAAGGCCATTCGGGATAGTTACAATCCCATTTCTCAAAACTCCGAGCTTTCCGTTCTCCAGCCGGTGCTGGACGTTGAAGTCTTGTTGCTGGATGAACTTGCCTCGTGGAACCCCAGTGACTGGGTAAAAGAGACCTTACAGCATATTATCAATTCACGTTATAACCACAAAAAGGTTACCCTCATAACTACAACGCTTCCTTTAGGCGAATCCGCAGGCCGTCGTGAAGTCCGCACACCCTCGGGAGACGTCGTGCCCAACGTGGAGCTTACTCTGAACCAACTCGGAGTCACCCTCCGCTCGCGGCTCTATGAAATGTGCAAGCTGGTCGAGATGAGCTCCGACGACTATCGCAAAGCCATCAAACAGGCGGCCTACAAGTTCCCAACCGCGTAAACGTTGCCCGGCCTGGCCTATCTGGTGGGAATTCTGCATGTCATTCCGAGGAGTTTTCATGGGCTGACGGCCCACCCAAGCGAATGAAAAACACCCTCGTCGTCATCCCCGCGAAAGCGGGGGTCCATTTTCGCTCCGGAACACAATCGATTCCCGCCTTCGCGGGGATGACGTGATTTTCGGGGGAACCGCACTCCAAAACCGCCCTCCGGTCCCGGTCCACATTCGGACTGGATGTCCATGCCCCAAAGGTTGCTGCTTCGCATTGACTTCGCTTTCGGCGCGACGGTAGAATAGGGTTTCCTTTGTAGGCCTGCGTCGGGTACCTGGAGAGGAGGCCGGCGGATGTCCGCTGACGAAAAGGGCAGTAGTTTGCAAGTGACTGGGATTGATAGTTTGCAAGAAGCAGGAACGGACCTAGGAGCCCAAAATGATTTGACGGATTCCCAAGCGAGGAATCCCGAGATCAACGAGGTGGCAAATCTGATGGAGGGGATGGAGGCGCTGTCCACTCCTACGATTGCAGCGGGCGAAATCGTTCAGGGGCACGTGCTTAAGATCACGGACACCGAAGTGGTGGTCGACGTGGGGTTGAAGTGCGAGGCTCAGGTTCCGAGGAACGAGTTCCTCGCTCTGGATGGGCATCTGAGAATCAGCCCGGGTGATACGGTCGACCTTTGGGTCGACAATTATGACGAGCCCTCCGGCACCGTCAGCGTCTCCTATCAAAGGGCTTTACGGCGCAAGACCTGGGATGGAGTTGAACGCGCTTTTCAGGATCAGACGAACATCACCTGCCGCGTGGTCGATCGAATTAAGGGCGGCCTGATGGTGGATATTGGGGTTCCGGCTTTCCTACCAGCTTCTCATGCTGATGTGCGAGTGCACGCCAACCTAGATGAACTCAAGGGTCAGGAATTCCCCTGTAAGGTCATCAAGGTCAACCGCAAGAAGAACAACGTTGTGGTCAGCCGCAAAGCGGCGATTGAAGAAGAAATGAACCGCCGCAAGCAGGAGTTGGCGGAACGCCTGCTGGAAGGCGCGGAAGTTGTGGGCAAGGTCAAGAACCTTACGGATTACGGCGTCTTTGTTGACCTGGGCGGAATTGACGGTCTTCTTCACATCACCGATCTTTCCTGGGGAAGAATTGGGCACCCCTCGGAAGTTGTCCAGGTGGGTCAGGAACTCAGCGTGAAAGTGCTCAAACACGATCCCGAAAGGGGGCGAATTTCTCTCGGCTTGAAGCAACTCACGCCTGACCCCTGGGAGCAGGTGGCGGCGACCTATCATCCGGGAGACCGAATCACTGGACGCGTGGTGAGCCTTGCCGATTACGGCGCCTTTATTGAGTTGGAGGCCGGGGTGGAAGGGCTCATCCATATCTCGGAAATGAGCTGGAGCAAGCGGCTTCGCCATCCATCCAAGATTCTCAAGCTGGATGAGCGAGTCGAAGTGGGTGTGCTGGACGTCGATCCTGTAAAGCGACGCATCTCACTCAGTCTGAAGAGCACTCTTCCGGATCCGTGGACATTCGTAGGCGAGCGGTTTGCGGTGGGGTCGATGGTGCATGGCCGGGTTCGCAACCTGACTGAATTTGGCGCCTTCGTCGAAATCGAAGACGGTGTCGACGGCTTGATTCACATCTCGAATATGTCCTGGAATAAGAATCTGAAGCACCCGTCCGAGGTCCTTAAGAAAGGCCAGACAGTGGATGCTGTGGTGCTGGCCGTGGACCCGGATAATCGCAGGCTGGCGCTGGGTTTGAAACAACTCGAGGAAGATCCCCGAGAGGCATTCTTTTCCCGGGTCCACGTGGGGGACATGCTGCGTGGGAAGGTGACACGCGTAGCGCCTTTCGGCGCCTTTGTCGAGTTGGCGGAGGGAATTGAAGGTCTCTGCCATGTTTCGGAGTTTGAGAATGGCCATGCTCGGAATGAGGGCGCGAAGCCCGAGGTGGGGAGCGATTTGGAGTTTCGCGTAATTCGCCTCAGCGCCCGAGAGCGGAAGATCGCCTTGAGCCAGAGGGAAGCGGCAGTTCAGCCCGCTCCGGCAGAAATCGAGAAGCCCAAAGAGCCGGTGAGGCAATCCACTATGGCAGAGGCGCTTTCTTCGGCAGGAATCAACGCCCTGGAGTACTCGTCTTCACCCTCGGCGGTTGAGTCGTGACCTGTCGTACCGGTTATGCCCGACACTTCGCACCAGGAGCTAAACATGACCAAGGCAGAACTGATTGAGGATGTTGCGCGGGCCGTGGAGATGAGCCGCAAGGACTCCGAGATCATCGTGGAAACGATCTTCGAGAGCATCGTAAAGTCGCTGCGCGTGGGCGATAAGGTCGAAATCCGGGGCTTTGGGAGCTTTCGTACTCGACAGCGCAAGCCTCGCATCGGGCGCAATCCGAAGACAGGCGTGCGCGTGGATGTGCCCGCCAAGAAAATTCCCTACTTTAACCCCAGCAAGGAACTGAAGGATCTTGTCAATAGTGGGGCTGCGGCCGCAACGCCTCCCCCACCCCCGGCTGCTCCCGCACCTGAGCCTTCGGGCACAGCCACTCCTTAGTCAAGCGGCGATCTTACGTGTGGACCGGCGAAGTGAGCCGGCGCTCCGCCGCGGCGGCACCTAGACCGATTTGGTTATGGCCCGCCCGCAGGCGGGTCGAATCCTGCAACATCACAGGCATCCCGATTATGGACTACCTCTGGAGTCCTTGGCGGTTTCGCTATGTCAGCCAGCCTGTCGCGACGGGGGGTTGCGTTTTCTGCGAAAAGAGCGCGGCCGATCCCTCTCACGACAGGGAGAACCTGCTTCTGTATCGCGGCCGCTCGAATTTTGTCCTTCTCAATCTCTTTCCGTACACCACCGGCCACTCGATGGTGATCCCTTACGCCCACATTGCCGGCCTCGAGGAGGTCGAACCCGCCGCGCTCTCCGAAATGGCGGAGTTGGCGCGCCGCCTGCAAGCGGCATTGCGAGATTGCTATCATCCCGAAGGGTATAATCTCGGTATGAATCTTGGGAAGTGCGCCGGGGCCGGCGTGGCGGACCACCTGCACTTGCACGTGCTTCCACGCTGGACAGGAGACTCCAGTTTCGTCACCACGATCAGTGAAACTCGCGTCCTGCCGGAAGACCTCCTCACGACCTATGACAAGCTGGCTCCTTATTTTCCCCAGGGCAGTTGATGCGCCGTTTTCCACGAAAATAGCCTCTTCCCAACGGAGAGGGCTCAAAACACCCGTCGTCGACGGCCCTCTCCCTTGGGGAGAGGGTGGCGAGAGTAGCGAGCCGGGTGAGGGGTTTCTTTCCGTCGAGCCTCGCAACTTCGGAATTCGGGTTAATTCGGCCTGATTTCGTGTAGAATCCTGTGCAAGGATCGAAGCCAACAATCGAACAGGGGGGCAACATGAGCGGAGTCAACAGGCGTGATTTTTTGGCGGCGGGAAGCGTATTCTTGAGTCTTGCGGCGGAGGCGGAACTACTGGCCGGGCCGGTTCCAGAAGGGACTGCCGAGGCCGGCAAGGCCGATCAGATAGCTCCCGACATCTATTTTCACGAAGGACGCGTGGCAGACAACGCCGATGCCGTCTGCAACAACGGCTGGATTATATTCGAAGATTATGTGTTAGTCGTCGACGCAAATTTCCCCGCCGGGGCACGACTGATCATCAGCAAGATACGATCCATGACCGATAAACCGATCAGATTTGCCTTCGACACGCATCACCACGGCGACCATGCTTACGGCAATCAGGTCTACGTCGAAAATGGGGCGGTCCCGGTGGCGCACACGGGTGTCATTGAAGAGATGAAGCGGCACGAGACGGGCTACTACGACAACAAACCTGGCGCCTGGGAAGACGCCGCGAAAGGGCGCGCCGATCTGAAAGGCACCAGGCTCAAGCCGCCCTCCGTGCTTTTCTCGAAAGACTTGTTTTTTGACGACGGCAAGCATCGGGTAGAGCTCATGCACCTGGGAGTCGCGCATACGCATGGCGACGCCGTTGCCTGGCTGCCGAAAGAGCGCATTCTCTTCACGGGCGATGTGTGCGTGAACGGACCTTATAACTTCGTAGGCGACGGCGATGTAGGCAAGTGGGTGGTGACGCTGGATGCAGTGAAGAAACTTCGTCCGGCGACTGTCTGTACGGGCCATGGGCCGCGCTCGGTGGCGACCGTTTTGGACGATCAGCAGGCGTTCTTCAAAACGCTCCGGGACCAGGTCGGCGCCCTCATGGCCAACAAGGCTCCTGAGGAGGCCAAGGGTCAGATTGAGGCCATCCGCGCCACGCTGAGGGGCAACGCACAGATCGCGCGCTACGTCAGCGATCACGGTGCGGACGATTCCTTGCCAGCGCAAGTTGGAAAAGTCTACGAGGAGCTGACCGGCAAAAAACTTGCGGCCTTGACTGACCATCGGCAGTTCGCACGCCATGCCCACGCCCGAGCCCATGGTCTGGCATTCGTTTGAAGAATCCCCTCCTCGACGCAGGGTAGCGCTGACCTTCAGGTCAGCAGGCAGGCTAGCATGAAGAAGTTGACGATGCCGGCCTAAAGGTCGGCGCTACCCGTGAAGACAGATTGAGGTGACCATATGAGAAGGCCAGGAACTCCGCTGTGGCTTGTAATCTCCCTGGGCGTAGCGCTCTTCGCAGCGTTGCATGCTTCAGCGCAAACACCTTCGGAAGCGCTGCTGGTGCTCGCCAAGAGCGACGAATCGCTCGCCATTGTCGATCCTGTGAGCTTGCGCGTGGTTGGGCGTGCGCCGTCCGGTCCGGACCCGCATGAAGTTATCGCATCGGCTGACGGCAAGCTCGCTTACATTTCGAATTACGGAGGCTCGGACAGTGATCTCCATACCATCTCTGTGGTTGACCTAGTTGCGCAGAAAGCCCTTCCGGCGCTTGACCTTGGCGCCTTGCATTCGGCGCACGGCTTGGCATTCGCCGGCGGCAAGCTCTATTTCACCGTGGAGACGAACAAGGCCATCGAGCGCTTCGATCCGGTTGCGGGAAAAGTGGACTGGATATTGGGGACCGGGCAGGACCGCACGCACATGGTTTGGGTCTCCGAGAGCTTGGACAAGCTCGTCACCTCCAACGTCACCTCCGGCACCCTCAGCATCATTGAGCGAGTTTCACTGCCTGGTGGCGGGTTCGGGCCTCCTCCGGGCGGGCCACCCGGGGGCAGCCCTCCGCCCGGAGTTCGTCCACCGCCGGGTGGGCCGCGAAAGACCTGGGAAGTAACCAATGTGCGGTCGGGCAATGGATCAGAAGGATTTGATGTGTCACCCGATGGAAAAGAGATTTGGGCGGCCAACGCTCGCGATGCCACGGTGACTATTATCGACTTCGCCGCGAAACGCGCCACCCAGACTATACACATTTCGGTAAACGGCGCGAATCGCCTGAAGTTTACGCCGGATGGCACGCGGGTCTTTGTCTCCGGCCTCGGCTTCGGAGGCAGGTCGGGCAGCGATCTCGTGGTGATCGACGCTTCAAGTCGCAAGGAGATCAAGCGCTTCGACTTGGGTGGGGGCGCCGCTGGAATACTGATGGACCCCCGCGGTTCACGCGCGTTCGTCGCCGTGAGTGGCAAGGACTACGTCGGGGTCGTGGACCTGAAGAGCCTGGAAGTCACCGGCCGCATTTCCGCCGGGAGACAGCCCGACGGGCTCGCTTGGGCTGTACGCAAATAATCTCAATTTCCTCCAGCGTCAGGCGCGTCTGCCGGTGGCCAGGGGCTTCGCCGCCCGGCTTTGCGGGAAGGCTTCGAAGGTGTAAAAGACCCGACGACTGTCATCCTGAGCGAAGCGAAGGATCCCCGCAGTTTCCTATGCTTCAGCGACTTACGAACGACTGCAGGGATCCTTCGCTACGCTCAGGATGACACCTTCCGACTTTTTATTATCGCCGCGAAGACAGTTAGGTTATGCTGGTATTAATTCCACAGGGACAGACAAGAAAATCAACGGGAGGCGCAGATGCGTATTCTGGCGAAGTTTAATCTTGTTCTCATCGTCATCTTCGCGGCCGCTGTGGCCATCACCGGCTACATTGCTCACGGTTTTCTGGATCGGGACGCTCGCCAGCAAGTGATCCAACAGGCCGAACTGATGGTCGGGGCGGCGGGCGGCATGCGGTCCTACACCGCTGAGCAGCTCGACCCGCTGCTCGAAGCCAGCGAGCAGCATTCCCGCCGATTCATCCCCCAAACGATTCCGTTTTACAGCGCCACGGAGGTGTTCAATTACCTTCGAAAAACCTACCCTGCCTACACGTACAAAGAAGCCGCTTTGAATCCGACCAACCTTCGCGACCGCGCGGTGGATTGGGAGGCGGATATTATTCAGAGCTTCAGCAATCATCCCAGCAAAACCCAGGTGATCGGCACGCGCCCCACGCCCGAAGGCGAATCTCTGTATCTGGCCCACCCGATCAAGGTCGACGCCAGCTGCCTGAACTGTCACGGCGAGCCCGGCCAGGCGCCCAAGGCCCTGCTGGCGGTGTACGGCAGGGACAACGGTGTCGGTTGGAAAGTCGGCGACGTAGTGGGAGCGCAAATCGTGAGTGTGCCCATGGCTCTACCCCTCTCGGTTGCCGCCCGCGAGTTCAAGGCTTTGATGATTTCTCTGGGATCGGTGTTTCTCGCCACCCTGGTGCTGCTTGATCTTGCGCTCATCGTCGTCGTCATCCGGCCTGTATCAAAACTCTCGGCCGCGGCCGACGAGATCAGCAAGGGCAACCTGAATGTGCCCGAGCTTGCGGCCTCAGGTTCTGACGAAATCTCACAGCTTGCCCGGTCCTTTAACCGCATGTATGTGAGTCTCGCGAAGGCTATTAAGATGCTTGAGGAGGCGTAGCAGGCGGCTGCTAAGACTCTCGGGGTGTCATCCTGAGGAGCCCCTGGCGACGAAGGATCTCTGTAGTTCGCTGAAATTAGAACTGCCGAGATTCTTCGCTTCGCTCAGAATGACACGTCATTGGCGCGACTCCTAAGAAATGGGTTGGATCGCGAGCTAGGTCAAAACACGCGCGAGGCCAGAAATTTCTCGCGATCGGCCGGAGAAGGTATTTCCGCGGCCACGGATTCGTAGAGTTGGCGCAATGAGCCAGACCTCTTTGCTGCGCGAGCTACGATGATTCTGGCCATAGGACCGATGTACACCGCCAGATCCTTCTTGAGCTTTTCCAGGTCAGGCTCACCCAGAGATTTCACCGGTTGACTCGCTCGGAGGGCCCCGGCCGTCGCGGGCACGGCAGGGGCGGGGGCCGTTTCAACAAAATCGGCCGCAGGAATCGCCGCGGGCCTCGGCACGGCGTAGACCGGGACCGGCGGTGGAGTCACCAATCGAAGTCCGGACGGCGCCGGGGCGAGCTGCGATTGAAGCTCAACAAGTGCATTGCGGAAATCCTCGGCGCTTTGGAAGCGGTGTTCGGGCGCTTTCTCGAGCGCCTTCTCGATGATCCGCGAGAGCCCTTCGGGGATGTCCGCACTCAATCGCATCGGGGGCAGCGGCCTCTGTTCGAGGTGCCCTCGCATAATGGCATAGAAGCTATCCCCCTGAAAAGGATGGCGGCCGGTCACGCACTCATAAAGCGTCGCGCCCAGCGAGTAGAGGTCCGATCGTACGTCGAGCGGCTCGGCTTTGAGCTGTTCGGGCGACATGTAATAAAGAGATCCCAGCGCCGTTCCGGGGGCCGTGAGCTTGGGATCCCCCGCCTTGCTTGCGATGCCGAAATCTGTCAGCTTCACCACGCCACTGCTGGTAATGAGGATGTTTGCCGGTTTGATGTCCCGGTGAATCACGCCCAACCGGTGCGCGTAGGAGAGCGCCGCGAGCACCTGACAAGTGCAGTCCAAAGCGTAAAGGGGGTTGAGCCTGCCGCCGCGCAGCTTCTCATCGAGCGAGGAGCCTTCGACCAGTTCCATGATCATAATAAGCTGATCATCGACCTTAAAAGCCGTCCGCAGCGACGCGATGTTGGGATGCTCGAGGGCGGCCACCACTTTGATCTCGCGGAGGAAACGTTCAGATAGGTCGGGCGTTGCCGTCGCATCGTCCAGCAGCACTTTCATGGCTTCCACGCGGTCCGAAATCACGTTTCGAACCTTGTAGACTTTGCCCATGCCGCCGCGCCCCACGAGCGCGATGACCTGGTAGCCTCCCACCGTTTGCCCGATTTCAATGCCCATTTACAATTAAGATAGTCGATCCTCCAGGGTTCGGCAAGGGTACCCGGGCTCCACACCGCGAACATCTTCAGCCCCGAAGGGGCGACCCACGAGAGCCTAGGCAGAATTCAAGCCCTTCGGCTCCTCCCACGGTATTTGGAAACTTCTTCCGAGCGCGTGCCACGAGGCGTTCTACGAGCGCGTCGTCGCTGTCAGGGTCGTGGTGGAACAACACCAGTTGCTTCACTCCACATTCCCGGGCAACGCGCACTCCCTCCTGCCATGAGCCGTGCCCCCAGCCTTTCTTTTCGCCTTGCGACTGCCGGGGCGTGTACTGGGAGTCATACAACAGCAGGTCGGCATCCCGAGCCAGAGAGCGCAGCGCGCGGTCGTGAGCCGGAGAGCCGGGCTCGGTGTCGGTTGCCAGGACGAACACGCCGCCGTCTGCTTCGATCCGGTAGGCGGCGCATCCCTGCGGATGATTGAGGCGTGCCGTCTTGATCACTGCTCCGTTAATATTGATGCCGGTCTTTCCCAAGTGGATAAAGCGGCGCTTCGCCGCCATGCCGATCGGATAGTATGGGCTTCCCATCATGCCTTCAATGGTTCGCCGCAAGCGGGCGGCCGGCACCAACGGAGAATAGAAAAAAAAGGTGTTAAGTTTCTCGTAAAAGGGAACGAAATATGGAATACCCTGAATATGATCCCAGTGGAAGTGCGTCAGGAAAATATGAGCGAGGATGGGCCGGCCGGCGAATTCTTTTACAAGGCTCTTTCCCAGTACTCTTATTCCGCTGCCGCAGTCGAGAATGATAAGGGTGTTGTTGTCGAGCCTGACGTCGATGCACGAGGTGTTGCCGCCGTACCGCCCCGTCTCTTTTCCAGGGGTTGGCGTCGAGCCGCGCACACCCCAGAGCCTGACCTTCATGGTTCACCACCTCGCCGCCATCCGGGCCCCTTGAAATTCATAGCGTAGCAATCTCGCTTTCAGGTGTCTACAATGTTCCGGATCTGATGGAGCTGTCCTGATTTGATCGTAGCGCCGACCTTTAGAGCCTGCCCTGAGCGGAGTGAAGGGTCGGCAAATGCTGTCCTAAAGGCCAGCGCTACGACGAAATCCCACGGAGACTTGCCCTTGCCTCGCGTCGCGTGCTTGCCCGATACTCATTGGAGCCCGGTGCGGCTTTCATCCGCGGGCGACTCTTCATCGGATCAGGAGGCGATTGTGCGTCGAGTGGAATCTGGAATCTCGAATCTTGGATTGCTGCGCCAACGTGCGGCGGGCGGTTATTCTGCATTGGCTTGCCTCGTCTTCTGTTCTCTCCTGCGGGTTTCACCGGCGCGCGCTCAGCAAACCAATTTGGATGGGCTGGTCGACCGCGAAATGCCTTCGCTCTTATCCACCTACAAGTCGCTCCACGCCGCCCCCGAACTTTCTCATCACGAGCAAAAGACCTCGGCTTTTGTTGCCGGCGAACTGCGCGCCCTGGGATACACCGTCACAGAGCATGTGGGCAAATACGCCGGCCATCGCGAGTGGGCCGGCTACGGCGTGGTGGGCATCCTGAAGAACGGCCCGGGGCCGACGGTGTACGTGGGTACCGAGCTTGACGCTCTCCCCGTGGAAGAGATGACGGGCCTGTCTTATTCGAGCAAAGTCCGGACCAAGGACGACGCCGGGCGCGAAGTGGGAGTGATGCATGCCTGCGGCCACGATATTCACATGACCTCTTTACTGGGCACGGCGAAAATGCTGGTTGAAATGAAGGACCAATGGCACGGCACGCTGGTCATGCTCGGTCAGCCCGCGGAGGAAGCTATTAGCGGCGCCAAGGCTATGCTTGACGACGGTCTCTACACGCGCTTTCCGAAGCCGGATTACGTGATCGCACTGCACGACACGCCCGCGCTCGAGGCGGGCAAAGTCGGGTTCACGCCGGGTTATGCGATGGCCAGTTCCACCTCCGTCGAGGTTACGCTGCGCGGCGTCGGCGGGCATGGCTCAGCGCCGCAAGTGGCCAAAGATCCCATTGTCGAAGCCGCCGAATTCATACTGGCCATTCAGACCATCGTGAGCCGCGAAGATTCGCCCTTTGATCCAGCCGTAGTCACGGTCGGCTCGATTCACGGCGGCACACGCCCCAACATCATCCCCGACGAGGTGCATTTGCAGCTCACCATACGGACCTACAAGGAGGAGGTGCGGCAGCACGTTCTGGCGGCGCTCGCGAGAATTGCACAGGGTATTGCCGCGGCTCATGGAATTCCGCCGTCTCTTTCCCCTATTGTGACCGCAGATGAGAGTGACCACAGCCCCGCGCTGTATAACGACCCCCAACTTACGGCGCGGCTGGCGCAGGTCTTTAAGACAGTACTGGGCGCGGAAAACGTTGCGGAACTACCTCCCGTCATGGCCAGTGAGGACTTCTGCCGCTTTGCGCTGGAGGATCGCCAGATTCCCATCTGCCAATTTTCCTTGGGCGCGGTGGACCCGGCAAAGCTTGCTGAAAGCCGGCGCACGGGCGTGCCCGTGCCCGGACTACATTCGAGTTTGTGGGCGCCCGTTCCCGAGCCCACGCTGCGCACGGGCGTGAAAGCCATGACCAGCGCAGTATTGAATTTGATGAAGCAGTAGGAGGGAGGAAAATCTTGATGCGGGCAATTAGATTGGCTGTTCTCGCTTTGCTCCTGATGACTTTGGTGACCCCTTCTGCATCGGCACAAGGCCCATCACCCGTCCCGGCAAAACAGACGGTGATTCGTGCGGCGAGAATCCTGGATGTGAAGACGGGACAGGTGATTCGCGACGGGACAATCGTCATTGCGGGCGATAAAATCGTGAGCGTGGGTCCGGCCTCCGGCGCGTCAACCAGTGCCGATGCAAGCGTGATCAACTTGCCCGGGGCCACTGTACTCCCGGGCCTGATCGATGCTCATACCCATCTGACTTTTGGCACGAATTTCGGCTACGAAACGCTGGGAATCTCTGTGCCGCGCGAGGCGCTGATCGGCGCGCGCAATGCCCGCGTCACTTTGGTGGCCGGATTCACGACCGTGCGAAACGTGGGCGCCAGCGGTTACGCCGACGTGGCTTTGCGCGACGCGATCAATGCCGGCGATGTGCCGGGGCCGCGCATGCTGGTAAGCGGTCCGGCGCTTGGGATTACGGGAGGCCATTGCGACGAGAATCTGCTCCCGTTCGAGTTTCACTTCACAACCGAGGGCGTTGCCGACGGCGTGGAGGGCGTGCAGCACAAGACTCGCGAGGTCATCAAGTACGGCGCCGATCTAATCAAGATTTGCGCCACCGGCGGAGTGCTGTCGAAAGGAGATGACCCGAACGCCGCGCAATACACTCTCGAGGAGATGAAGGCTATCGTGAACGATGCGCACCGCCTGGGCCGAAAGGTTGCTGCCCACGCGCATGGCGCGCAGGGCGTGATTTGGGCGTCGGAAGCAGGCGTGGACTCCGTCGAGCACGGGCACTTGATGAACGACGCCGCCATCGCCACCCTCAAGAAGAACGGTACTTATCTCGTGCCCACGCTCTACCTGATGGATTGGCAGCGGGAAAATGCTCGTACCGCGAATTTGCCGGACTTCGCCAGGCGCAAGATGGACATGGTTTCGGAGCTTGGAAAGACTAACGCCAGGAAGGCATTCGAGGCGGGCGTAAAGATCGGGCTCGGCACCGACGCCGCCGTTTATCCCCACGGGCTGAACGCACATGAACTGGCGGTCTATGTCAGCATTGGAATGAGTCCGCTCCAGGCGATTCAAACGGCAACGGTCAACGACGCCGATCTCCTGGGCTGGTCTGATAAGATCGGAACCCTCGAGCCCGGCAAGTGGGCCGACATCATTGCCGTAGACGGAGATCCGCTTCAGGACATCACCGTGCTCCAGCATGTGAAGTTCGTGATGAAAGGTGGCGAGGTGGTGAAGGACGAGTATGGAAGGTGATCGCGCTTGCCTAAACCGGACGATAAGTGGAGTTTGTCAGCCTTCGCTGTTTGAAAACGTGTAGGGGTAGGGCTTGCCCTACCCTCGTCGGGGCCAGCAGAAATGCGGGGACGGCAAGCCGTCCCCCTACAAGCAGGTAAACGCCGTGTCATTCTGAGCGCAGACTTCATGATCCTTCGGCTCACCACTGTGCATGAAAATGGCTCTTTGGAGGTAACTCCTGTATTTTCAACAAAAGCTTCCGCCATTTTCATAGCAGCGAAGAATCCCGGCGGTTTGTTTCGGGACTTACGAACTGCGGAGGTTCTTCGCTGCGCTCAGAACGACAGTGTGCTCCAAGAGACCGCAACATTTCTGTAACATTCTCTTCACGCCAGAGTAACCTGCCTACCACACACTATTCTGAGTAACCTGCACCTTCAGAGGATGGCTCTCACAGGTGACGCTAACCCTAATGTTAACCTTCGCTTAATTCTCTTGTAAAAGGGCGGGGGCAAAGTGCGGGTGGAGGATAATACCCATGAAAAAACTGCCGTATCTCTCGATGGTTCTTCTCGGTACTGCCGTTGCTTTGATGTGTCTTGTAATATTCCAGTCTTTACCTACGACTGCCGCGCCGGCACCGGCCCCGGACTCGATCATGCTCAGCGCTACCGGCGCCACTTTCCCGTACCCGATTTACTCGAAGTGGTTTTCAGATTACAACAAGCTGCATCCCGACATTGAGATCAATTACCAGTCTCTTGGTTCTGGAGCAGGAATCCGGCAGCTCCTGTCGGGGACGGTGGATTTCGGCGCTTCCGATGCTCCCATGACTGACCAACAGCTTGGTCAGGCCAAAACTAAGATTCTTCATTTTCCCACGGTCTTGGGCGCGGTTGTGCCCACCTACAATATTCCCGGCGTATCGCAGGAACTTAATTTTACGCCCGATGCTCTAGTGGGCATCTATCTCGGCAAAATCACGAAGTGGAATGACCCTGCGATTGCTAAAGAGAACAAGGGAGTGAATCTCCCTGGTACAGATATCGTTGTGGTGCACCGGTCGGAAGGCAGCGGAACTACCTATGTCTGGACCGATTACCTGTCGAAAGTCTCCGCCGAGTGGCAAAGCAAGGTCGGGCGGAACACCTCCGTGAATTGGCCTGTTGGGTTGGGCGGAAAGGGAAACGAGGAGGTCACCGGCTTGGTTAAACAAACGCCATCGTCGATTGGTTATGTCGAACTCCTTTACTCCGTCCAGAATCACATTCCCTATGGCCGGGTTCGAAATTCTGCCGGGGTATTCGTCAAAGCGGACTTGGCGAGCGTGACCGCTGCTGCAGCTGCTTACGCGAAGAGCATGCCCGAGGATTTCCGCATTTCAATAACCAACGCTCCCGGCAAAGCGGTTTATCCGATTAGTAGCTTCACTTACCTGCTCATTCCCTCAAGGATTGAGGATGCCAACAAGAAACAGGTGATCAAGAATTTTCTCACTTGGATGCTCAACGATGGCCAGAAGGCTGCCGAGCCTCTGTCCTACGCGCGGCTTCCCAAGGAAGTGGTGGCGAGAGAGTTGAAGCAGATTTCGCTGATCCAATAAGACGCTAGTCAGGTGTTCCCCTCCTGGTTCAGGAGGGGCCGGGGGTGGTCGGCGCGCCGCCCTTGATCCCCTCCTCAGAGTGGAGGGGAATCTGATCGATCATTATGGCAGGCATTCCAATTCCGACCGGGCACGCCGCGGCAAAGCGTCGCGCCTCCGGGCTTGTTCAAGGCCTCCGAAGCGGAGATACCTTCGCCCATCTCTTCACGCTTTTTTGCGCGGCGAGCATCCTGCTGGTGACGGTGGCCCTCGTTCATCAACTTTATGTAAATT
>Ga0209517_10000400_pt1 | contig 75042 bp, 69 predicted proteins | sample PeaSoiMetSII2010_FD_187695 | JGI IMG/M metagenome (GOLD analysis project Ga0209517, IMG submission 187695) | Peat soil microbial communities from Weissenstadt, Germany - SII-2010 (SPAdes) (version 2) | ecosystem: Environmental > Terrestrial > Soil > Wetlands > Peat | place: Germany... | reverse complement strand
TGGAGTCTCCGGTATCACACCAGATTGCCACGGCGCGGAGGGCGTGCAAGTTACAAGGTGAATACCTGGGACGGCTGAGGGCGGACTATTGAACAGTTTCGGGGCCGGCGGCCAAGCGATCGGGGGTGCCGGCAAGCTCTTTTTCCATCTGCTGATTGAGCCAACCTTCGAGCTGTTCCTGAGAACTCTGGGGAACGTTATGAAAGCGGAACCCGGCGAGCCCTTTCATGTCGGCCCAGGCCACTTCGGATTCCACGTCCATAGCCAGCTTGATTTCCGGCAGGGTAAACTGCAGCCGGGGTGTGGCGCCCTTGGGCAGAGCTTCCTTTAACATCAGGGCGATGCCGCCTTCGCTGATGTTGGTACTGGTCGCCCGCAGCTCTCGTTCACCGAGGATGACTTTCACCAACATCTTGACTGGCTGGCGGAAATAGCGACGCCGCTCTTTCACCATGAAATTCAAGGCAGCGTTAAAGCAGCGCGAAGCGTTCAGCGCGCTGATCGGCTTCTGCAGCACGAAGTTGACTCCCATTCCGAAGGCTTCCTGGGTGGTGGTCCTCTTGCCGTTAAGAATGGCAAAGGTGACAGAATTCTTATTGCTGGGTGTAGCGCGCAGGCCCTGCAGGACCGCGAGGCCACCCTGCAAGTCGTCGCAATCAACGATGACGGCGTCAAACTTCTCAGAAATAAGGATTTCGGTCGCTTTGCGGGCCTCCTGGCAGATTTCGACGTCGATGGACAACTTCTCCAGGGTTGGGCGAAGGATGCGTAGAACCTCCGCATCGCGGCTCAAAATAAGGGACTCCAACTGCATATCGCAATTCTAGGGTCGGCGGTCACAGGCCGAAAGTGACAAAGGTAACGGGCCGAGCTTGGCCATGCGGACATCGCGAAGGATGACTTGCGCGTGGCTGGCCCCATAGGAGCGCAGTTTTCCGAACCGGAATCAAGATTCGGGAACGCGGGCATTTTTTTTGCTGGAAACTGGCCCGGTAAAACCGGACACTAGCACGCGGATATGCGCAACGCCGTTTATCTTTCCCTTGGCTCAAACGTTGGCGACCGTGAGGCGCACTTGCGGAACGCCATCGCGCGGCTGGAATCGGTGGGGCATGTGGTGGCGGTCTCTTCCTTCTATGAGACCGAGCCCGTCGAGTTTAGGCAACAGCCATGGTTCCTCAATTGCGCGGTGGCATTGGATACAACGAAGATGCCGAAGCAGTTGATGACAGCGCTGCTCCGGATCGAACAGCAGATGGGTCGAAGGCGCACGAAAAAGAAGGGTCCGCGCACGATCGACATCGACATTTTGCTCTTCGGGAACACGATCATGGATTCGGAGGAGTTGACGATTCCACATCCGGCGATGCACGAGCGGCGTTTTGTGCTGGAACCGCTGGCGGAGATCGCTTCGGAACGGCGGCATCCGGTGTTTAAGAGCACGATCCGGGAGATGCGGGATTCACTGCCCAAGGGACAGGTAGTAAGAAAAATCAAAGGCTCGCCACAGATCAACACGGATTAACACAGATCAAAATATCTTCTTGCCTCTGCTCGCACTTCTTGGTTATCCGTGGAATCGGTGAAGATCCGTGGCTGAGAACCTTGATTTCTACGGAACGATGATGCGGCTGCCGGCTTCTTGTGAGGTAACCACGGCCGCTTCTTTTTCGGGAAACTGCGCGAAGAGAAAATCGATGAAGGCGCGGGATCTGGGCCTTCCAGACGTGCGTCCTTGCGCGAGCCGCGCTAAAAATACGAAGGCCTTGAGCACATCAGAATCACGCAGGGTGGAGTAGCCGATGTGCTTCTGCTCAGCCTCGCGATACTGCTTCAGCATTTCTTCCACTTGGGCGATGATCGTATGCTGGGCTCCGCTGGCAAGGGGTTGCTCGTAGTGCAGTCCCGAATTGACGAGCCGTTCGTACTTGCTGCACAAGGTTGAGAGAGCGGCGATGAAGTCGCCGTCATTGAGGCTGCGGCCGGAGTGCGCGGCTTTGGCCAACGCGTAGGTAAGACCCATCAGGAGATGCTCGCGCTCGTAGGTGAACTGATCGGAAACTTCGACCTGCAGAAACAATGCCGCGGGATCGAGCTGGTCGGCCGAACGCGGCTTTTCGTGCTGGCGCGCCTGCTGGAGATACGGGCAATCGCTGGGACAGTCCAGCGTCACTTCCCGTTGCTCACCGCAGCATTGCGGGCAAATGCGGCCGTGGACGGCGGGACAGAAGCGTTTCTGCTTGCGGATCTCGCAGATGGCACAGCTCAACGCGTGGCTCTCCTTTTCAGCATTATGTCATCCCGGCGGCGCCCCCGCGACCGGACCGGATTTTCGGGGGATTCTGCCGGCACGCATCGCTACGCTGTTTTAGGAGATGCGCGTGCGAAACGACTTGTAAAAATGGCCTCCCAGACGTGCGTACTTGTGCAAACCCGCGTAGAATATGGGTGTTTTCCACAGGGCAGTGATTTAGGATAAGCCCTGACGGAATTAAATCGATTCTTCTCACAGGAGGAAGTATGGCTTCAGGTTTGACCAAGACGCAACTGGTCCGCCATCTAGCGGAGAAAACCGAACTGCCCAACAAGACTGCGGCGGCGTTTCTGGAGCATCTGGCCGACACCGCGATCAAAGAGACCAAGAAGAACGGCGTGTTTGTCGTGCCCGGGCTGGGCCGGCTGGTGAAGGCGCACCGCAAAGCCCGCGTGGGACGCAATCCGCAAACGGGCGAGCCCATTCAGATCAAAGCCAAGACCGTGGTGAAATTCCGCGTAGCCAAGGCTGCGAAAGACGCGATCGCTCCCAAGAAGTAGTTTGCCGCACGATCCGCGTGCAAAGGCCGGCGTGAGCCGGCCTTTGATTTTTGTACGATTCGTTTTGGGAGCGCCCATGCTCAACTGGATCATAGTTGGAATTGGCGATATCTCCACCCGGCGGGTCATTCCCGCCATCCAGGCGGAATCCAGAAGCCGTCTGCATGGCTTGGTCACGCGCGACCCGGCGAAGGCGGCGCCGTTCAGGGCGCGGGTGTGGACTTCTCTGGACGAAGCCGTTTCGGACCCGGCGGTGCAATGCGTTTACATCGCGACACCAGTTTTTCTGCATGCGCCGCAGACCATCGTTTCGTTACGCGCGGGAAAGCACGTGTTATGCGAGAAGCCGATGGCGATGAACGCAAGCGACGCGGGCGCCATGCTGCAAGCGGCGAAAGAATACGGCAGAACGCTTGGTGTGGCCTATTACCGCAGATGTTATCCCAAGCTGAAGCGGGCGAAAGAACTGCTTGAGGCGGGCGCGATCGGCAAGCCGGTGCTGGCCGAGCTCACTTGTCACATGTGGTTCGACGGGAAGGGCGACCGCAGCTGGCTGGTCGACCCGGCCCAGGCTGGAGGCGGACCGCTCTTCGACATCGCTTCTCACCGGATTGATGTGTTGAATTTCCTATTCGGCCAACCCCAGCGGGTGACGGGCCAGCTCTCTAACGTTGTGCACGCCGACGCTGTAGAAGACAACGCGACCGTCATTATCGAATACTTCGGCGGCATCCGTGGGATCGTGGATGTCCGCTGGCACTCCAAGGTGACCCGGGACGAATGCCGCATTCGCGGGACCGATGGCGAAATCGACCTCACGCCCTTGAATGGGCCTAAGCTCGTTTATCCCGGCGGTCACGAGAGCCTTCCGCCGCACGCGAATCTGCACTATCCGATGGTGGAGAACTTCGTCGACGCAGTGCTGGACGGAGCGCATCTGCGGGCAAGTGGAGAGTCGTCCATTTGGACGGATTGGGTCATTGAGCAGGCGCGGCTAGCGGGCTGAATCCTGCCTCGCCTCAGATGGCGAGCTGCGACTTCACTTCTCGGTGAAGTCGACGAACGAGGCGTTCTTGCCGAAATAGATGCGCAAGCTGCAGCGTGGCCCGACATGGGCGAAGGCGACATCCAGGTTCTCGGGGGGCTGGCTGACCTGCGCTGTATCCATGGTGGCGCGGGCGATGTCTTGCTTCTCATCGTAGGCGGCACCGGGCGTCACGTTCTTGTTGACCACCAGCGTCCACTTGTCTCTGCCAGGAAACGGATACAGCGTATAAGCGCCAACCGGGATGGTGGAATTGCCGAGAGTGAGCTGCGTCTCGGTGAACAGAGTCATGGGCGCACCACCCGGAGTCCAGGGTTTGCCATTGGAAATCTTTTCGTTTTTGGCCGGCACGGGGTTGTAGCGCACGTACACTTCGCGGCCATCTTCGAGGTTGCAGGAAGCGGTGGCCGAAGGCGGGGCCGCTTGTTGCGCGACGGAGACGGCCAACGGAAGGACCAGAAAAGAGACGAAGAAGCTAGCGCGAGGCATGCGAGACCTCCGGGGCAGAAGTTTAGCGCCGAAACAGGGCAGAGGGAAATATTGTTTTATCGGGGGTGACAGGCAGTTCTCAAGAATCGGGCTTGCGATGGATGGAAAGCTCGTTCGTCGCTGGTCTTCAGTGACGTTTTCCGACAGCGGGGCGGTTGCTACCGTGACCTTGCAGGTGCGGGTGTGTCAGGTACCGAGCGAGGAAAAACCATGTCGAAAGCGGGAATGCTGAAGATTCTTTATGGCGAAGGGGAGACAGAAGCTCAGGCAGCAGCAGCGTTAGCCTTTGAAAAGGCAGGATTTAGCGTGGAAAAGGCCATCGGGCGCAAGGAACTGGAGGAGGCTCTGAAAAAGGGTGGCTTTGACCTGGTGGTGCTGGGGCCGACGCTGACACGGAATGATCGCCATCACCTCCCGTATATGGTGAAGAAGGCCCATGCTGAAACCAGCGTATTAGTCATGCATACGGACGGGAGCAGGCATCCCTATGTGGATGCTTGCACGGATACCGGAGCCACTCTGGAACACGTAGTCGCCCGAATCCAAGGGATGAGGATCGCCGGATTGATGCCGGCCGCGGCGGCAGCAGGGGTGGGAAGGTAGGCAGTTCTCGGTTCTTAGTTCTCGGTTCTCAGTTCTCAGTTTTGCCGGGCGGCCTGCTGGCCGCCTTCTTTTCTTGATAATGAAGGCAGCTAACCCCAGACGGCGCAGGGAAGCTCAGGGGAACCATGTTTGACAAGAATCAAGATCGCTAATGCGTGGGACGATGGGCTGATACAGAGGCTCTGCGTCGCCTCCAGGCGAACCATCACGCGATGAAAGTGGAACTTGCGCTCGGATAAGACTGCATCACCGATGACGAACCAGCCTGGTAAAAGTGGAACCCTGGTGCGCGTCCCTCTCCGTTCTGGCTTGGACTTGCTATGATCGCCCGGGCAATCAACGTCCGAAGTGGCTGAATAGCGAGAAAAGCAGCTCGTGTCGATCGTCTGACTAAAATCGGGGGAGCGAAAGTCACCTCACCTACATCCAAACGGAGCGATAGTTTCTGTTGCATCAACCTTTGGAGATCAATTCTCGAGGAGGAATATGAGCGTAAGTGAAGGCGTACTTCAGGAATTTGATCAGGAGATGGCGAGCGTGCGTCGGACCCTGGAGCGCATCCCGGAGGACAGACTGGCGTGGAAGCCGCACGAGAAGTCGATGCTGCTGGGACGGCTGGCGGGACATCTGGCCGAGTTGCCGGGATTTGGCACTACTGCGCTGACCACTGACGCGTTCGACCTGGCCTCACGGCCACCGGATCGCAAGCCACTGGTGGCAGAGTCGCAGAAACACGTGCTGGCAGAATTCGACAAGAATGTTGCGAGCGCCCGGGCAGCCATCGCCGCGACCAGCGATGAGCAGTGGGGCAAGAATTGGACTCTGTCGTTTGGCGAGAGAAGAATCTACCACGGCACACGCGCGGGCGCGGTGCGGCGCATGCTGATGAATCACATGATCCATCACCGGGCGCAGCTGGGAGTGTACCTGCGTCTGAACAATGTGCCGGTGCCGTCGATCTACGGGCCATCGGCGGATGAGGGGCTGAAATAGACGAGCAGTTTCCTGGTGTCCGGTGCAGGTCTCGCCGCTAACCCAGTTGGCCGCGCGCGATGACGTTTCAGGGAATGCGGCGAGAGTCCGGCTTGGCGCCAGCAGGCTTGAAGTCCTTGGGGTAGACGACCACGCTACGGTGCAGGCCTTCGCCATCGCTTTCGGTGCGGAGATCGGCTTCGTCGCGCAGGGCGAGATGGACGATGCGACGCTCGCGCGAAGACATGGGAGCAAATTGATAGGGAGCGCCGGTCTGCCGAACTTTTTGCGCGGCGACCGAGGCGGCCATGCGGAGTTCCTGCAGGCGCATGGAGCGTTGATTCCGGCAATCAAACGAAATCTTTTCGTGCTCGCCGGAGGGAAGACGGAGCATCTCGAGCGCAAGGAGTTCGAGTGCGCGTAAGAGCTCGGCGCCACGCTCCAGCAGCAGGGCAGAGTCGGGACCGGAGAAGTCAACGAGGATCTCCGGCCTCTCCCAGTCGCGCTGGTCAGCCAGGGGCGGATCGACCGTGATGCGGTATTTGAGGTGCAGCGAGCCATGCGTGACCACGGCCTGGAGGAATTCGTTGATTTTGTTGGCGGCAGCGAGCTTGTCCATAAGGGAAGCTTTCAGCTATCAGCCGTCAGCTTTCAGCTTTTCAGCTTTCAACCGGGCCGATGCACTTCGAAGGTTTGTTTCACTCCTAGCGGTCTTAACTCAGTACTTTCCAAGACTCTCGTCGAGCCTTCCTGCTGCCGAAGGCTGAGAGCTGACGGTTGTTAGCTATTTCTCCTTCTTCCGGGCGCGCTTCTCCATCATCTCGCGCATCTCGCGGCCGAGCTTGGTGCGGTTCATGATGGCTTGCTGCAAAATCGAAATCAAGTTGCTCTCCGCGTAGTAAAGGTTCAGGCCCGCAGCGAGATTGAAAAAGATAAAGCCCATCATGAGGGGCATCATCCAGGTCATCATTTTCTGCTGCGCCGGGTCCATGCCCGCGGCCTGCGGAGTGATGCGCTGCATGAGCAGCATGCTGAGGATCATGCCGATGGCGAGAAAATGATCCGGAGCAGACAGATCGCGAATCCAAAGCCAGTGCGCGTGGCGGAGATCGAGCGCAACTCCCAGCATGCGGTAATAGGCGATGAGAAACGGGAACTGGATAAGCAACGGCAGGCATCCGCCGGCAGGGTTGACCCCTTCTTTCTTATAGAGGGCGCTAATCTCCTCGTTCATGGGCGCCTTGCGCGGATCTTTCAGGCTGTACTTCTTGTATTTCTCCTGAATCGACTTGATCTGCGGCGCGACGCGCTGCATCTTGAGCATGGACTTCATCTGCGAGATGCGCAGGGGCAGCAGCGCGATGGTAATGACCAGAGTCTGGAGCACGATCGCCCAGCCCCAATTGGCGACGACGTGATTGAACGTCCACTTGAGCCAGAGGAATAGCGGACGTGCGATCAGCCCCCACCAGCCGAAGTCGACGGTACCGCGCAGATCGGGGTGGTCATTCTTGATGGTAGGGACGTTGACCGCCTCGAGCGCGGCCAGCTCTTTGGGGCCGACGTACATCCGCTCAATGGTTGAGCCGTGAAGGCTGCCGACAGCGACCCCAAGGACATCGACGTGTGTCATCTCAGTGGAGCCGGGCTTCTGCGGGACCTGCAGGGGGTTGCGCAGCGTGACCATGGCTGCAGTGGCCGGATCGTCGGGGATAAAGATGGCGGTGAAGTATTGATCGCCCGGGCCCGCCCACTCGAATGGACCTTTGATCGTATTGCCACCGCTGATGTTCTTGATGGCCAGGCGCGAGACAAAGGTTGGGAAGATGTAAGCGGCGCGCTCGGTGGAAGCGTCATTGTGGTAGTCGAAGCGAGCGCCGGCGTAGGAGGCGGGAGTGGACTGATCTCCGAATCCCGCGGGCCAAGCGGGAGGAGCGAAGATCTCAGCGCCTTTGTAGGTAACGGACGTTTCGACGTTCAAGACGTACGTGTGATCGAAACGGAAAGTCTTGCGGATTACGAGATCCGGATCGGAGTATTCGAAGGTGACCTGAGCGGGGGCGGTGAGTTGGCCCTCGTTCGAAGCCACGTAGAGCGCGGAGTTGAGGCGATTGCGCAGAGCCTCGTCGTAGGTCCAGAGAGAGAGTGGGTAGCCGTATTTTTGAGCGGCGGCGGAGTTCACGAGATCCAGCGGGCCATTTTGAGCGTCATTGTCGAACTTTTTCAAAATCCACGACTTCACCTGCGCGCCGCGATTAGTAAACGCAATGCGGTAGAGATCATTCTCGATGACGGTTTCTATTTCGGAGGAAGCCCGCCTGGTGACAGCGGGCGGCGAAACGACTGCGGGCACGGTTGGCGCCGATGTTGGAGGGGCGACGGTAGTGGGCTGTTCCGTTGCGGTCTGCTTTTCCGGCGGGGGCGGTGAAGGGGCTAACTTTTTGAGCAGCGGCTGAAACGCAATGAGAACGACAAACGTCAATAGAAAAACCAGAAGCAGCCGCTTCTCGGAGCCGGGTTCCTGGTGTGGATTTTGGAAGTCAGGCAAAGTGTGCGTACCGTTTTGACTTTCGAACTACAGTTGGACCAATGATCGTGAAAATCTTTTTTCCGGCCAAGCCATCAACCCTTTGGCGCATGTATGCCGCAGCCTGGCCATGGCCGGGCTGCCGAGGGTCTCACCACGGGGTCATAGCCGCCTCGAGCCAAAGGATGACAGCGCAGCAAACGCGCCGCGGCCATCCACCCCCCGCGAAGCGCGCCGTAACGTTCGACTGCTTCCGCAGCGTATTCGGAGCACGACGGCACGTAGCGGCATGACGGCGGGAACATGGGGGAAACGGCACACTTGTAAACCCGCAGCAGTTGCCAGACAACGAGTTTCGCGAATCGACGCATGGGAAATCGGCTTTAGGCTTTAGGCTTCAGGCTTCCGGAAATTGCTCCTCTAGCAGCAGGCCTGGTTACCCCAGACTGCGCCTGGCCAGGCTTCACTGTGAGCTTCTCTTCAATCACTAAGAACGCGCGGCTGACTTCGTTCAATACCGCGGAGAAATCGCTGGCCAACAACGACTTCTTCGGGTTGATGACAACATCCACAGGCGGCCCGGCTTGTGGAAGAGACAGCCTGACGGCTTCGCGCAAACGCCGCTTCATGCGATTGCGCTGGACGGCACCGCCCAGGGCGCGACCGACGGTGAAGCCGACGCGCAGTTCCTGATTCGGCGCCGTGCTACGATCCGCGGCAGCCGTCTTCGGCATTTCCTGCTCCTGCCGCGTTAAATAGAAAACGGTCATCGACGCGGAAAAGTGCCGCCTTCCCTGTTTGTAGACGCGTTCGAAATCCGCGTGACGCAGAAGCCGCGCGGTGCGAGGGAAGCGGGCTGTCTTCTTTGGCGGCATCCATTTGGCCAAGGTCGAGGGCAGCGCGACCCATGAACTGACCGCTGCACGGCTACGCCGCGCAGCCCTTTGCTTCTCGTCTGAGGAAATCATTTCCACAAAAAGAGCTACTCGCGGAAACCGGGTTTCACGGAAACCCGTTTGCGCCCCTTGGCGCGGCGGCGGGAAAGTACCCTCTGGCCGCCCTGGGTCTTCATGCGCGTGCGAAAGCCATGCTTCTTGCTTCGCTTGCGCCGGTTGGGTTGGAACGTACGCTTGGGCATGAAAGATAGCTGCTCCTGATTGGAACGACGGTCTTAAGGCAAACTAGCAGTATAAATGAGGAGGCGCGACAGGAGCAAAGGGACGAGACGAGTTCTCAGTTCTTGGTCTCCGATTCTTCGCGCCTGTCGAAGTGAAGCGCCAGGAAAAACATCTGCCGGCGAGACTAGCAGCGTCTTCCATGTTGCATCATTCGCGCTGCAGTTACATCTTCGCTACTTGACAGGAGAACCGCTTCGCGTTCTGAATAGTGATTCGCAAAGAAATTCCAGCCGAAGATTTCCACGCGACGAAAAAAATTGTGCTACTATGCCGGACTGTTCTGGCTTTCGAAAGAATCTCATTCACAACGGCGAGAACGCCCGAAACAACGAACGAATTCCGCAGTACACTAGAAGTTCAATCAGCAGCTAGGTAACCAGCAGTTTTAGACAGGCGCCCTCAAACCAGCCGCCGGGCGCTGCGGCGAGCATTTCATAATATGTCAGCTCCAAGCACAACTCTCTCCTCCAATCCGTGGGCGCGCATTCTGGACGCGCTGGAAAAAAAGATCAATCGGCATTCCTACGACACCTGGTTAAAGCCCACGCGTTACAGCCACTCCAGCGGAGGAGTGTTGTTTGTGCGCGTGCCCACGGTGGAGTTCTGCCACGCGGGCGACAAATACGGCGACCTCATTCAGGAAGCGGTCGACAACCTGGGCCTGGAGTTCAATGAAGTGAAGTTCGTGACTCCGGAAGACGACCCGGCGGCCACTGTGGTGCGGCATGACGGAGGTCTTTCCGCGGCCGCTGCGGGATCCCCTCCCTCGCAGTCGCGTTTCGACTGGGATGGCGCCGCCCAGTTGAATCCGCGCTATACCTTTGACGCGTTTGTCATCGGCTCCGGAAACCAGTTCGCGCATGCCGCATGCCAGGCGGTGGCGGAGCGTCCGTCCAAGGCCTACAACCCGCTATTCCTCTATGGCGGGGTGGGCATGGGCAAGACCCATCTGATGCAGGCCATCGGCCACGAGATCAAGCGCCGGCAACCGCAGGCGGCCATCTGTTACGTGTCGAGCGAGAAATTCACCAACGACATGATCAACTCGCTGCGCTACGACAAGATGACCAGCTTCCGCGACAAGTTCCGAAACGTGGACGTGCTGCTCATCGACGACATTCAGTTCCTGGCCCAGAAAGAGCGCACGCAGGAAGAGTTCTTCCACACCTTCAACGCGCTGCACGAATCGATGAAGCAGATTGTGATCGCCAGCGACCGTTCACCCAAGGAACTGGCGGAGATCGAAGACCGTCTGCGTAGCCGGTTCGAGTGGGGATTGATCGCCGACATCCAGCCTCCCGATCTGGAGACTAAGGTTGCCATCCTGCAGAAGAAGGGGGAGCAGGAGAAAGTTACCCTGCCCACGGATGTGGCTCTTTATATCGCTTCGAATATCCGGTCCAACGTGCGTGAGTTGGAAGGGGCACTGATCCGGTTGGTGGCCCACTCGTCGCTGATCGGCGCGGAGATTACCCTTCCTTATGCGCAACAGGTGCTGAAGAACTTCATCGACTCACAAGCTCGGAAGGTGACGATCGAATCGATCCAGAAGATGGTGGCTGAGCAGTTCGGCCTGCGGTTGGTGGAGATCAAGGCGAAGAACAATTCGCGGGCGATCGTCTATCCGCGCCAGATCGCGATGTATCTGGCCAAGCAACTCACGGAAGCTTCTTTGCCGGAGATCGGCCGTCAGTTTGGCGGGAAGCATCACACCACCGTGCTGCACTCGGTGGAGAAGATTGAGACTGTCCGCAAGAATGATAAGGATTTGAACAGGTTGCTGAACAAGCTGACTGAGCAATTGGGCGGATAAATCGGGCTCAGGTGTTCTATTTCCCCGTGAGATATGCTGTCTTCCTCCGGTCCTGCTGTGAACCGCTTGTGGAAGCTGTGGAATGATGAGCTGGAATTAGAGGACGGACAAAGTTTTGATCAGACGCAAGCCAGTTCGGGACCGATTTCTAACATTAGGGAATCGCCAGGAACCCAATGAGAACACATGAGTTTGTCAGGTTTTCCACTTCTGCGAAACCCCTACTGTTACTACTGGTTTTACAGGTTTTGTATTTGATATAAGGGAAGTAATAAAAGTAGCACCGGGAGTACGGGCGTTACGGGGGATGAAGTTTATGCCGGTCGAAGCGGCCGTTGCTGCGGGAACAATGGAAATTACGGTCAGTAAGTTTGAATTGCTGCGGGAGTTAACTGCAACTCAGGGTGTGGTCGAGCGCAAGACCACCATCCCGATTCTTTCCAACTATCTTTTCGAGGCCGCGGACGGCAAGCTGTCTTTGACAGCAACCGACCTTGATCTGAGCCTGCGCACTTCGTGCAGTGCCAAAGTCAAAAAGGATGGCTCGTGCACGATTCCGGCTCGCAAACTACATGATTACGTAAAGCTGCTGCCCGACGCCGACATTACCATCAGACTCCTGGAAAACCACTGGGTCAGCATCCGGTGCGGGCGGTCAAACACCAAGATGGTGGGGATGGCGAAGTCAAATTTTCCCAGCTTGCCGGCTTTTCCGACTGCAGGCGCGGTAACGATTCCGGCGCAGGTGCTGCGGGGGTTGATCGCGCGCACCGTGTTTGCCATCTCGAATGAAGAGTCGCGCTACACGCTGAACGGTGCTCTGATGCTGCTCAAGCCGGAGTCGATCACGATGGTGGCAACTGATGGTCACCGCCTGGCGCACGTAGAGCGTGCGGGCGAGAAGTTCGAGGGCGTTTCCGGCGAAATGAAGACGCTGGTGCCGAAAAAAGCGATGGACGAATTGCGTTCGCTGTTGGATTCGACCGACGCCGAGACGATCGAGTTTGCCAAGGATGAGTCGACACTATTTTTCCGCATCGGATCACGGCTGCTGACCTCGCGGCAACTCACCGGTCAATTTCCCAATTTTGAAGCGGTCCTGCCCAAGGACAACACCAAGAGCATCACGCTGAACGCCGACGATTTGAATGCTGCGATCCTGCGCGTGGCGCAATTTGCCGATGAGCGTTCTCGGGCCGTGCGGTTGAAGCTGGAAAAGGGCGAGCTGAAGATTTCCGCATCGTCGACGGAAGCGGGCGAGTCCGAGGATTCGATTGAAGCGCCCTACAACGGGGACCCCCTCACCATCGGCTTCAATGCCGCGTATCTCGTGGACTTCCTCAAAGCTGCCGGCACCAGCGAAGTGCGCCTGGAGCTGAAAGACGCGCAGTCCGCGGGCCAGTTGCGTCCGGCTGAGGGCGATGATTACAAGTACCGCTATATCGTGATGCCGATGCGAATCTGATCGAGGCCAGGTTGCGGCTCCCTCCTGCACAATATCGGCGATAAATGTGCCGCCGCATGGAAATGCGTATTCCGTAGTTCCCAACTGCGCATTTTCGGCTCATCCAAAACAGCGCAATAGTCTTGACCTTCCCGCCGACGTGTCTTACAGTGGCGGCCATCCTAGAGGTATGGAGGGCGTTATGCTCGATGGCTTCAAGAAGTTCATCCTGCGTGGAAATGTTGTGGATATGGCGGTGGGCGTGGTGATCGGCGCTGCGTTTGGCGGTGTTGTGACTTCTCTGGTGAAGTCACTGATTGAGCCACTGATCGCGCTGCTTGTCGGCAAGCATGACTATTCGTCACTAGCGTTCCCGATCGGCGGGACCAGCTTTCCTTACGGTCTGCTCTTGACCGCGCTGGTGAATTTTCTGCTGATCGCGGCTGCAGTCTACTTCTTCGTGGTGACGCCGGTGAACGCGCTGGTGGCGCGCATGCGAAAGGACCCGGCGCCGGCCGATCCGACCACGAAGAAGTGTCCCGAGTGCCTGAGCGAGATTCCGATCGACGCGCGGCGCTGTTCGCACTGCACGCAACCGGTGATGGGAAGGGCAGCGTAGGGAGTGCGGTTAAGCTTGAATTTTTCCACTCAGGCAAGCTAGGCCGGTTTCTCTGGAGCAGCATGTCGTAACATTGCGGTATGCGGTTTCGCTGTTTCTCTTGTAGTGTGCTGGCAATGCTGCTGGCTGCCTGCCAGCTACGGGCGCAGGCGCCATCGCAGTCTTCGTCCTCATCCTCATCAACGAAACATGTCCGGAAACCTGCGTCGGTTGCGGATTCTCCATTGGACGCGGGCTCGGCCAGCAATGGGGTGTACCGAAATGCGACTCTGGGCTTTTCCTGCAAGATACCAGCGGGATGGGTCCTGCGGACGGAGGAGATGAATGAGCGCGAGGAAGAGGATCCCGCAGAGGCGAGTAAGACCGCAACGACTCCCGCGGGTCCCGGATCGCTGAAAGCAGAAGACAATCGAGCTGCGCTCGACCGGACAGCCGAGGGCGGCTGTCCCCACACAGCCGGTTGCGGACGCGTGCTGCTGGCCGCTTTTTCCCGGCCGCCGGAGGCGCGGGCCGAGGATGTGAATTCGTCGATCTTGATCGCGGCCGAAAGCGCGGCGGCGTATCCGGGGCTGAAAGAAGCGGCGCAGTACTTTGGACCGGTCAGCGAAGTTGCCAAGGCACAAGGATTCAAGGTGGTCGAAGAGCCTTACGAGTTTCCGGTGGGGACGAAGACGATGGTGCGGGGAGATTTTCAGAAGGATGTGGGCACGCGCGTGATGCGGCAGTCGACGCTGGTGATGCTGGCGCGCGGGTACGCGGTATCGTTCACGTTTATTGGTGGAACGGACGAGGAGGTTGAAGAGTTGGTGGCGGAGTTGAGTTTCGGGATGGGCGGAAAATCCGGGCGCTGAAGGCGTCGCAGTTGCGCCGGGTGCGTGAGGGTCCTATCGCTTCGTCCAGCGTGACGATCTCGTGAAAATGGAACTCCTAGGGCACTGCTGGCACGGCCTGTGCGATATCGATGGCAATGCGGGGGGGATGGAGGAGCGTGTTGTGGATGAGACAGTGGTGCACTGCAGCCTCAACACCCGCTCGGTGCTGCTCGTTCAGACCGACCGGAGCTTCGATCTCGATGCGGAAGTTATCAACTCGGGCAGGGTCTTTGAGTTTGTCGGCAGTGACGCGGACACGCGTCCCCTCGGTTGCCAACTTGTGCTTGCGCAGATATTGTGACGCGTAGAAACCGGCACAAGAGCCCAAGGAGGCGAGCAATAGCTCGGGCGGCGTCATGCCTTCGTCAAAGCCGCCATTCTCCGGGGGTTGGTCGGACGCGATGGTGTGCTGCCGGGCTTTGATTTCAAACTGGACTGCTCCGAGATGTTCCACGGTTACTTCCATAAGAGCCTCCATATAAGAAATTCAACAACTACATAGTTCCACGAGCGAGAGCCGCATCGAGATGCTTGCGCATTAACTCGCGGGCGCGGTGCAGGCGCGATTTCATCGCTGCTCTTGAAATACCCAACCGCTGTGCGACCTCGTCGCCCGTCAAGTCCTCGACATCGCGCAGTTCGTAGACTAACCGGTAGGCCGGGGGCAAGGCGTCCATGGCTTCGTTCAGAAGCTGCTTCATTTCCCGTTGAGCAAGCTGGGCCTCGGGAGGAAGTTCCGTTCCGGCGATCTCGCGGCCTTCGTCCTCCAACGTCGAGAGCTGCAAGAGCGGGAGCAATGATTCGCGCTCCTTGAGTTGCCAGCAGACGCGTTTCGCAATCTGCGCCAGCCAGGCGCGAAAAGCTGCCGAGTCCCGCAACTGATCGAGATGCCGATACGCCTTCAACAACGCTTCGATCAGTACATCTTCGGCGTCTTCCCGGTTGCCGCACACCCGGATCATCTGCCGATAGACCGCGTCCTTGTGCTGCCTGGCCAAATTGTCGAAGTTCACAGAACCATTTTGTCACTGCTGCCTCCGCAACGCGCTGGAGATTGCAGAAATCGAAGCCACTAAGGGCAAGCTTGGGACTGCTCTGCATTCGGGCCTCCGACCTTGCAGTGACTCACCGAGTTCCACGGCATCCTTGCCAGGAGAATTGCCATCGGGCAGAGGTCCGTGAGCCCCGCGAAAGTCAGTCCCAGACCGGCGAAGCTGGAGAGAAATATCCAGCGAGGATTGACGGTCAGCGCCAGGATCACGCCGATCAACACCAACAAGCCCGCGCCCAGGCGGACCTGGCGTTCCAGGGACCAGCGCGTTTTCACGCTCGCCACGACGGGAAGGCCGGCCTGGATCCAGGCTTTCGTGCCGCCTTCAAGAACCTTGATCTGCCGCTGGCAAGGCTCGAGCAGGCCGGCAGTCATGCGTGCGCGCTTGCCCGTCTGGCAGATGAGGACGATGGGAAGGTTGCGATCGAGATCATCGAGGCGGGCCTCGATTTGGTCCATCGGGACGTTAGCAGCGCGCGGGATGTGTCCGGCGGCAAACTCGGATGCAGAACGAACATCCACGAGATGGACGGTCGTGGATGGTTGACTATGCAATTCAGAGACTGAAATGGTTGCCGTCAATTTTCTGCCCTCTATACAGGAAGAGAGGCGTTTTGCGGAAAAGGATTCAGTTAACTATGAAGTTCTTGGGGTCGAAACGAGTGGGAGCCCGAGACCGTCGTTAGGATTCGCCTAGGATCGAAGGACGGTGGAACACGGTTAGTCCAGCGGTTCGGGCTGCAAGCTGATGTTCTTCTCGCCGGCGGCCTTTTTCTCCGCGTACTTTTTCATCCAGGCTTCCCAGCTTTTGCCGGCGGCCGTGTCGCGTCCGGTGAAGGCCAAGGCAGCGATGTCTGCGTACGCGATGGAGACTTTGTCGTTCGAGTCTTTGGGGAATAAACGGACGATGGAATCTTTCAGGGTGGCGGCGGAGCGGCGGTCGAAGAGGTAGCCTTCGATTTTCGATCCGTCTTTGCGGGTGATGGTTATGTCCCCGCGATAGTCGAAGGCTTTCTCCAGGGCGATACGGATTTCGTCGTCGGTGGCGAGTTGAGGAATCCAGCCTTCGAGTTTTTCGTGGATTGTGCCGGGAGCCACTTCTAAGGCGTCAGGATTTCCGGCGTTGGCGTGAGGAGGCGTCGCTTCAGCGGAGGCGTGATCGATGTGGCCGGCTTCTTTGCCTGTCATGACTTAGGCGCGGGTTTCCTGCAGAGACTCGTTTGGCGTCGCGATCTGTACCAGCGGATGCACCGGCGCGGGAGGCTCCTCCAGCAGCCGCAGCGCTTCATCATCGCGGTAGCTGGTGGACAGGGTTGCTTTCACGGTGGCCAGGAATCCACCCAGCGAGCTGAATGTGGCGTTGACCGCCGACGCCTCATAACCGCTGTGGACCATGCAGTTGGCGCAGGCGGGATTGCCCGATTCGGTGCCGTAGTTCTGCCATTCGGTAGTGGCCAGCAACTCGGCGAAAGTCTCGGCATAGCCGTCTTGTAGCAGGTAGCAGGGCTTCTGCCATCCGAAAACGTTGTAGGTGGGCATGCCCCAGGGAGTGCAGGGGTAGGTGCGTTTGCCCATCAGAAATTCCAAAAAGAGCGGCGACAGATTGAACTGCCAGTTCTTCTTGCGGTTCGAGAGGATCGCGCGGAACATGCGGCGCGTGCGGGCGCGGCCGAGGAAATGCTTCTGGTCGGGCGCCTTGTCGTAAGAGTAGCCGGGAGAAAGCATCATGCCTTCGACACCCAGGTCCATCATCTCGTCGAAGAAGGCGCGGACCGACTTCGGGTTGGCGCCATCGAACAGCGTGGTGTTGGTGGTGACGCGGAAGCCGCGCTTGAGGGCTTCCTTGACAGCGTCGACGGCGATGTCGTATCCGCCTTCACGGCAAACGGCGAGATCGTGCTCCTCCCGCTGACCGTCCAGGTGCACGCTGAACGTCAGGTACTTGCTGGGCTTGAAAAGGTGGAGCTTTTCCTTCAGCAGCAGCGCGTTGGTGCACAGGTAGATGTATTTCTTGCGGGCGACCAGGCCTTCGATGATCTCGCCGATCTGCGAGTGCATCAGTGGCTCGCCGCCGGGGATAGAGACCATAGGGGCGCCGCACTCGTCGACCGCGCGGAAACACTCTTCCGGAGTCAGGTCTTTTTTCAGGATGTGGGCTGGATACTGGATCTTGCCACATCCGGCGCAGGCCAGGTTACAGCGGAACAGGGGCTCGAGCATCAGCACGAGCGGATACTGCTTGCGCCCGGCGAGCTTCTGCCGAATCACATAGCTCGACACGGTCCACATCTGTGAAACGGGAACTGGCATTCGGTGTTTAAGGACTCCTCGGGTCTCTGTATCCTATCAGGCTCAGGAGGTTAGATGACAGTAGGAGGGCCGCGAGGTGCCGGAACTTGAAACGGCGAACTTGGACTTCAGGCGGGCTCGCAAAACAGCGCAGAAACAGGCCTAAAACGCACCAGTAACCGAGGCGATTCCGCTCCCCTGTGAGGTCGAAAAGAGGGCGCTACTGTGGTATAATTTCATTACTCGTCAAGCGGCCCTAAGTATAATAAATTTCAATAACTTGAAGTCGATTTGTGGTCGGCTTCGAGGGCTTGGGGTGAGACGATTTTTCGCCCTTGTTTTCGGTGCGAAACAGGACCCAGTTTCGGGGCAAAATCCGGGCATTCTTCACGGAGCGGAATGGCCACCAAAGAGATCAATACTCCCATCGTAGAAACCAAAACAAAAAACGGAAAAGTGACTCCGATCAGCACGAGCAACGGAGGCAACGGCGACTATACGGCCGACTCCATCAAAGTGCTCGGTGGCATGGAAGCGGTGCGCAAGCGCCCGGCCATGTATATCGGCTCGACCGGCGAGATGGGGTTGCACCACCTGGTGTATGAGGTCGTGGATAACTCCGTCGACGAGGCGCTGGCGGGGTTTGCCGACAAGATTGAAGTCACGATCCATCTCGACAACTCGATCACCGTGATCGATAACGGCCGCGGTATTCCCGTGGATGACATGGACATCGACGGCGAGAAGGTTTCCGCCGCGGAAGTGGTCATGACCAAGCTGCACGCGGGCGGAAAGTTCGACTCGTCGTCGTACAAAGTTTCCGGTGGGTTGCACGGCGTTGGCGTTTCCTGCGTGAACGCGCTCAGCGAGGATTTGGAATTGGAAATCTGGCGCGACGGGTCTACGTGGCAACAGGCCTACTCGGCGGGCGTGCCGAACGGCAAGCTGAAGAAAACCGGCGCCACCAAGCGCCGCGGGACCAAGGTTCACTTCATTCCCGACAAGAGCATTTTCACGACGGTAGAATACAGCTACGACACCCTGGCGCAACGCCTCCGCGAGCTGGCGTTTCTGAACAAAGGCCTGCTGATCACGCTCACCGACGAGCGCGCTACCGACGCCAAGACGGGCGAGCCCAAGCACTCCGACTTCAAATACAACGGCGGCATCGCCGAGTTCATCAAGCATTTGAACCGCGGCAAGCAGGTGCTGCACGACAAGCCGATCTACATGGAAGCCGAGCGCAGCGGCGTGGTCATGGAAATCGGGTTGCAGTACAACGACGGATATTCCGAGACCTTGTTCAGCTTCGCCAACAACATCAACACAGTGGACGGCGGGACCCACCTGTCGGGCTTCCGCACCGCTTTGACCAGGACGATTAACTACGCCGGGCAGCAGATGGGCTTGTTCAAGGACGTAAAAGAGAACCTGACCGGCGACGACGTCCGCGAAGGCCTGGTCGCGGTGATCAGCGTGAAGCTGTCGCAGCCGCAGTTTGAAGGACAGACCAAGGGCAAATTGAATTCCGATATTGCCGGCATCGTGACTGCCTTCGTGAACGAGCGGCTGGGCGCGTTCTTTGAGCAGAACGCGACCGTGGCGCGCAAGATCATCAACAAGGCGATCGATGCAGCGCGGGCGCGGGAAGCGGCGCGCAAAGCCCGCGACCTCACGCGACGCAAGGGCGCGCTGGATTCGGGCGGTTTGCCGGGTAAGCTGGCCGACTGCTCGGAGCGCGATCCCAACCGCTGCGAGCTGTTCCTAGTGGAGGGAGAGTCCGCAGGTGGAACGGCGAAACAAGGCCGCGACCGGCGTTTCCAGGCGATTCTGCCGCTCAAGGGAAAAATCCTGAACGTCGAAAAAGCGCGCTACGACAAGATGCTGGCGCACGAAGAAATCCGCGCCATGATCACCGCGCTGGGCACCGGAATCGCGAAAGACGATTTCGATCCGACGAAAGTGCGCTACGGCAAGATCATCCTCATGACCGACGCCGACGTGGACGGTTCGCACATTCGCACGCTGCTGCTGACGTTTTTCTTCCGGCACATGCAGGAACTGATCAAGCGCGGCAACGTATTCATCGCGCAGCCGCCGCTGTATTCGATCAAGAAGGGCAAGTCGCAGCAATACATCAAGAACGACGACGAGTTCGATAAGGTCATGCTGAAGCGCGCATCCGAAGGGCTGAGTGTACGTTACGGTGAGGGCGCTGCCAAGCTGGAGGGAGCGAACCTTTCCCGCTTCATGACCGTGCTCAAAGAATATCTGGGGTTCTTCGACAAGGTGGACAAGCGGTTGCGGGACGAGAGTGTTACCGAACTTCTGCCCAAGCTGGATTTGTCGAAGCACACTGATTTCGAAGGCGACAAGAAGACGCCGCCCAAGAAGATCGAGCGCCTGGAGCGGGAATTGAAGAAGCTGCAGAAGGAGCGCAACTTTAAGAACGTCGAGTCGCGCTTCGACGAGGAGCACAACCTGTGGGAGGTGCGGTTCATCAATTCCCACGGCGCTGAACACGTCATCAACTGGGAACTGGCTTCGAGCGCGGAGTGCCGACAGTTGATCGCGAAATTCAAGCAGATCGAAGAGTACCTGCAGCCTCCGTTCTTTGTGGAAGGCGTGGCCAAGGCCGCCGCGGTTAGCGGAAACGGCGACGAAGCCGTGGACGGCGAAGCTGCCGAGAAGGAAGACAAATCGGAAAAGAAAGCCGCGAAGGCTGTACCCAAGCGCAAGGCCGAACTGGAAACAGTGGAGAAGGCGAACGCCCGCGATCTTTTCGAATATGTGAAAAAAGAAGGCAGCCGCGGCTACGATGTGCAGCGCTACAAGGGCCTGGGCGAAATGACCGCACCTCAGCTCTGGGAGACCACGATGGATCCGGAGCGGCGCACACTACTCTCAGTGAAGCTGGAAGACATCGCCGAGTGCGAGACCATCTTCACCACGCTTATGGGCGAGGATGTGGAGGCGCGCCGGAAGTTCATCGAAGAAAACGCTCTGGATGTGAAAAATTTGGATATTTAAGACAGTGAGTGTTGCCAATGTCAGTAAAACCGTGGGTGATCGGTCTTACTGGGCCCTTCGGAAGCGGCTGCAGTCTTGCAGCGAAATACCTCGAGCACGAAAGAGGATTCACGCTCGTCAAGCTTTCTACGGTTCTCGATGAGAAGTGGAAAGAGCTCCATCCGGGTGGCGCAGTTGCACCTCGTTCTGACTTGCAGGCCCTTGGGGACGATCTTCGCAAGCAGAAGGGTCGGCAGATACTAGCTGAGATCGGCCTCGAAAAGGTCGGCCAGACTACCGAGAAGATCGTTGTAGACGGAATAAGAAATCCAGGCGAGGTAGACTGGCTACGCTTGGAATTCGGCTACCGTTTTACACTGATCGCTGTCCTTGCCCCGCCAACTATTCGATGGGATCGCATCGGCGCTCTGTCGTATCTCGACAGAGGTCTCACTCAAGAAGATTTTGCTGAAGACGATCGACGTGACTCAAAAGAAGACGTGAGTTTTGGCCAGCAGGTTACGGCTTGCATTGATCAGGCCGACATTCTCGTGGACAACTCCGATATTAAGCAAGGTGAATTCAAACAGAAAATTTTGGACTATGTTGACCTGGCTCTTGGGGTACGGTCTCGTCCCGCCCAGCCCTGGGAAATTCTGATGAACATGGCCTACTCGGCCTCACACAGCTCAAAATGCCTGAAACGACACGTCGGAGCGGTCGTCGTCGACACAGCTGGGAAAGTCGTGGGTGTCGGGTACAACGAAAATCCCATTGGCACCAAGCCTTGTATGGAGGAGCCAAAATAAAATTTCAAGTGCTACCGGGACATCGTTCGAAATGAGCTCAACGACTACAGCAGGCGAGAAGTGCATTGTCCCGTTTGCGGTAAGCCACTGTCACGTCAGGAGGGGCCGCCGTGGTACTGCAAGTCTTGCTCCGACTCAGGAAAAAAGACAGCGCTGGATGATCTCTTTTTCCCGGATCGCGCGATGAACTGGTGCACGGCGATTCACGCCGAGGTCTGGGCGCTCTTCGCAGCCGGAGAGCGAGCAAAGGGTGGAGAGCTTTACACGACTACCTTTCCGTGCTTCCAATGTGCAGAAAAGATAAAGCACAATGGAATTGCTACAGTGTGGTACACGGAAGCCTATCCAGATGCTTTCAGCCGAATACGGCTAGAGGTGTCAGGCGTGAAGCTCAGGCAGTTCGACGGCGTGCGCTCAAGCAGTTTTGAGAGGATTTTTGCTGTGAATCGTCCGACGTAGTGCCTTCCAGTTCGTCCGCGGTTCTTTGGAGCAAGGATCGTTCACGCACAGTGTCCTTCCCCCCTTCGGCTGCCCGGTTGTCCGAGAAAATCATCAGGTTCCCAGAACATCCTAGATACCGACGCGTCGAATTAACGATGTGCTGCATTGCGCCTCTTTTTCTAGTTACGATTTGATGAGTTGATTTATACGATCATTTTGTCTGTGAATACAATCCCTAGGAGAAATTTTGATGGCTCTCCAATTGCCCGGGGTTTACTTTTGGGATTCCCGTTCCCAAAAAGAGTCACAATTTTTTCTTCTTGCACACGCAAGCCGTACTCTAACCTCTTGAACTAGCCCTTGAATTCTATGTGTGAGAAATTTTGCAACGTACAAGGCCGCCTTTTTATTTCAACCCTTCCACCAGATACAAATCCGCCAGCATGCGGTGGTAGCCGAAGACGCAGGTCTTGGCGTCGGGGGTCATGTAGATGGGGCCGATATTTTCCACGCCGGCGGGATCGGAGGGCATGAGTTCTTTCCAGAGCGTGCGCTGGCTGGTTTGCAAGTCGAGTCGGTACACGCGGGCGGGCAGCTCGCCCGGTTGATAGATGTAGAGGGAGCGGCCGTCGGCGGCCCACGTGATGGGCTGCTCTCCCTGATTCAGGCCGGTAATCAGGCGCGGCTCGCCGCCGGCAACGGGATACAAGTATCCCTTCTGATCGGGGCCGATCGCCGCAATCTGCTGAGAGTCAGGGGAGATGGTGAACGCGGTGCCATTGACCCCTTCCTGAGAAATTACCTGGCTCTTGCCCGAAGCCAACTCGTAGACGTAGAAGCGGACTCCCTTGCCGGGCTCGTCGGCAGAAAACAGAATGCGCTTGCCATCCGGAAACCAGTGAGCCCAGCTGTGGTTGATGTTGTCGTTGGTGAGGTCTCGGGCTTCGCCGGAACGGGTAGGCAAAAGTTTGAACTGGGAGGGCGATTCCTGGGTCTGCGCGATCGCCCAGGTCCCGTCCGGCGACAACGCCACCGCCCCGCCTTCGCCCAGAAGGACTGCGGGTGAGCCATCCGTTTTGCGAATGTAGACTGCGTAGGTCAAGCCTCCGGTCTTGGAGTAAGCGAGCGCTCCGCCACCGCCTTCCTCATCAAACAGCAAAGTCTTTCCGTCGGCTGAAAGATCGGAGGGATAGGTGTAGTCGAGCCAGGAGAGTTCATGCTGCTTTGGGTCGTTGGCAAAGACTCCCAGCAATTCACGGCGCCAGGTCGCGCGGACCAGCAGCACCCGTCCATCCTTGGCGATGTCCAGAAGCATGAGGGCGCCGGGCAGGCGGGCTACGATCCGCTGCTTGCCATCGAGTGATGTGGCGTAGAGCGTGCGATCCGTGCCCGACTTGCTGGCGGTGAACCAGATCTCTTTGCCATCGGGAGCCCAAGCCAGCCCTTGAATGGTGAACCACTGGCTGGAAAGAAGTTTCTTGTTGCCCGCAAGATCCACAACCGAGAGCGAGCCGCTGTCATCGCCCTGCAGGGGGTGATCCGCAAAAGCGATGTAGTCTCCTTTGGGCGAGACTCGAGGGTGGCCGATCCATCCGCCGGTTTGGTACAAAGGCTTTCCTACGGGGAGTTCCAGGCGGTTGCGGCCACCCATATCGCGAACCACGGCCAGACTGCTGCCATCGGGGGCCCAGTCGGCCCACTGCACCTGCTCGAGCATTTCGCGCGGAGCGCCGCCGGAGAGCGGCGCGCGCGCCAGCGTGCCCATGCTCACCCAGGCCCCGATGGCCTTGCTGTTCAGCAATACCGCCATTTCGGAGCTGGGAGAAATTGACATGAGCTGGGTGCGGCTGAGGCCCATGGAGCGCGACTCAGGGGCTTCCGGACGCGCAGTGAATACATCGACTGGATTGCCCTGCCAGGCGGCGCTGTACAGGATGGTTTGGCCGTCCGGGGCAAAGCGCGCAGAGCGGATGCTGCCGCGGCGGAAGGTGAGCTGACGGTAGAGGGGAGGCTCCAACGGAGCGGAGGCGAAAAACAATTTGCCCCCGTATAGGCCGGCGCCGGCGGCCAGAAGCAAGCCGAACGCGAAAATCAACGCTGCCGGAGACTTCTTGCCTGCAGTTGGACCGGGCGTAGAAGTGACCACAGTCGCGGAAGACGCGGAGGGGGCTGCCTCTGAGACGACAGAAGTCCGGGAGGAATCGATAGTCCGTTTAAGGCGCCTCAAATCGGCACGCAGTTCGGCCGCCGTCTGACACCGCATGTCGCGGTCTTTTTCCAGAGACTTGCTGATGATTTCCTCGAGCTTGGGAGGAAGCTCTGGAACCAGCCGCGTGGCAGAAGTCGGTTGCCGGTTCAGAATGGCTTCGGTGATGACGGCAGAGGTCTCTCCGCGGAAGGGGAGGACGCCGGTCGCCATTTCGTACAGCACGACGCCGAAGGAGAACAGGTCGGTGCGTCCGTCGAGTTCCTTGCCGCGCAGCTGTTCCGGCGACATGTAGGCTACGGTGCCCACTGCGGTTCCGGGGCTGGTCAGATCCAGGCTGGTAGCGTCGGCCATGGTTTGCGAGTCGCCGCTGGTTGCTCTGGCAGCGCGGGAGATTTTGGCCAGTCCGAAATCGAGAATCTTGGCGTTGCCCCGGTCGGTGACGAAGATGTTGGCGGGCTTGATGTCGCGGTGGACGATTCCCTTGCTATGGGCGGCGTCGAGGGCATCGGCAACTTCGATCCCCAGCGTCAGCAGGCGATCAAGTTCCATCGGCCTGCCTTGAATCAGGTGCTTCAGAGTCTGCCCGCTGAGGCATTCCATCACGATGAACAGATGGCCCTCGTGCTGGCCAATCTCGTGGATGGTGCAGATGTTGGGATGGTTCAGAGAAGAAGCCGCGCGGGCTTCGCGGCGAAAGCGTTCCAGAGCCTGGGGATCCTGGGAAGAATCGTCGGGGAGAAACTTCAAGGCGACAAAACGGCCGAGGAGAGTGTCTTCGGCCTTATAAACCACGCCCATCCCCCCGCCACCAAGCAGTTCGAGGATGCGGTAGTGAGAGACGGTCTGGCCAATCATGGACGAAGCAGTCCCCAAGCCCGCGACCCTGAGGGGAACGCGGGTCGAGCCATCTTAGGGCGAATTGTGGAGCTAGTCAATTTCCCCGTGCAAGCGCGGAGTTAGTCGCCGTTCTCCTGTTGGAGAGAGGAACATGTCCACGTCTGAGGCGTTACTGCGAAAACCGGTTAGAGGCTGGCTGATTGGATTGGCAGGGGTTGCGGCGGTCCTAATCGTGGTTGCGATTAGCACCCCAAACTTGAATCACAGCCGCATGGCAGCATATCAAGCCCGCGAATACGCGATGCAGAGGCCGGTAGTGGAGCAGGACAAAGCGATGTCCTACCAGGCCAGAATCCACCAGGCGGAGCTGGCGTCAATCTCAACTGCGCTGGAGCCGGCCGCGGGGAAGGCTTCCTTCGATTCGGCGATGGATCGCAAGATGGTCCGCACCAGCTTGATCGACTTGGTGGTGCAAAAGCCTGGCGAAGCCGCCGAGAAGGTCCGTGCCCTTGCCGAAGGCATGGGCGGTTTTTTGGTGAGTTCGGAGATCAGCGGCGGGCCGGATGCAACCGGTTCGCTGACTGTCCGCGTGCCGGCCGCGCGGTTTGAGGAGGCTCGGCAAGAAATTCGCAAGCTAGGGCTCCGCGTGGAGAGCGAGAAAGTCGAAGCCCAGGATGTGACTCGGCAGTACGTCGATCAGGACGCGAACCTGCGTAACCTGCGCGCGGAAGAGGCGCAATATCTGGCGATTCTGAAGCAGGCACACACGGTGAAGGACACGCTCGAAGTCAGTGAGAAGTTGAGCGAGGTGCGAGGCCAGATCGAGCAGCAACAGGCAGAGTTCGACGCGCTGTCGAAACAGATCGAAACCGTGGCAATCACGGTTTCGCTGCGGGCGGAGGCTGAGGCGCAGGTGTTCGGCTTGCACTGGCGTCCGCTGTATCAGATGAAACTGGCACTGCGCGACGGTCTTGACGCGGTGGCGAGTTATGCGGCGACGATGATGTCAGTTGTGTTCTATCTTCCAGCCGTGCTGTTATGGCTGGTCACGATTGTGGTTGGCGCAGCGGTAGGATGGAGGGTGTTGCGCTGGGCGGCGCGAGTGTTCTTTGCGTGGCCGAAACAGCCGGCAGTGCAAAACGGCTAGCGCGTCAACACCCTCCGTTCCGCAAACGAACGCGAACACTGGGTCAAGGGTTAGGAGCGACCAACGGTTTGCGAAGCGAGCCAACCGTGGCCGCCAACGCCAGCAAGGCGATAAGCGAGATATCTCCGAGCGAGATGACGCAGTAGATGCACCACACGCCGAGAATGCTGGCTTCGACGTGCGCGAGGTACAGAGAGAAGCCCAGCCCAACTAGCGCCGCGGCCAGAAGCAACCGCCAGGAGCGCCGCCAGGCGAGCACGCCCATTACGATATATCCCACTATACCGAGCACGGCCACCGGAATAGGCCCCAGCATGGCGTAAGGACTGTGATTGACGATGCCGCAGTCCCAGTGATCGTTGATGCTGCAAGGCGAGTCACCCTCGCGGAAGTGCTCGCGCAGGGCGAGGGCGGAGACCGTGATCCCGAGAATCGTGAGTACGATGAAAACGTATCTCATGTGCGCTCCGTTCTCTCTCGTCAGCTGGCAGGGTGCGCGGCAGCCGCGGCGTCCTGCAGCAAATCGGCGGCCTGCCACTCGCTGCCGTGGTACCACTTGAAAATCCTGCCATTCGGAGAAATTACCGCTGTGCTCAGAGAGTGAGTGATCAGCCCGCCTTCTTCTTTGTAGATCAACCCGAAATAATCGGCAACCTGGGGCAATTCGGCGGCTGGAATCACGGCAAACTCCCAACGGGAAAAAAGGGCGGGATCTCCACTTCCGGCGCACGAGAAGCCATATCCGCGCAGGACCTTGAGCGTGTCATGCGCGGGATCGAAGCTGATGCTGAGCAAATGCGTTTTGCCGTAACGGGCCGGCTCCGCCCGAAGCTGGCGGTCGATGGCGGCGAACTCGTGGCTCACGCGCGGACAATAGTCGGGAAACGGACAGCGGGTGTAAATGAAGGTGAGCAGCAACGTGCCACCCTGAAACTGACGAAGAGAAATGCGCTTGCCGTCCTGGTTGGTGAGCGCGAAATCTGGAACTAGCTCGCCGGGAGAAGGCATGTGCAGAGTCGCGGCGGGCTTTGGGGCGGGAGAGCTTCCATGTTGTGTGACGGTGACGTTCTCAAGCCAGTAGTCCTCGCCCTGCACGACAACCTCGGCAGCGATCGAATCCCCCGGCTGCAGTTGATTCAGTTCGGCGGCAGGTTTGATGGCGTAACCCATGACCATGGAGTCCATGAATCCGGGGATGGGTTCGTTGTCAATGTTGGCTGTGCCCGTCTGCTTGTCGATGGAGACAACCTTGCCCTTGAAGGGATAACGCTTCGCGCCGGATTGCGCGCCGGCTGCGCCTGGCTGCGTTTTCCCGTGATTGCAGGCTGCGCACAGCATCAACAGGCTTAGCAGAAGCGTGGCGGTGTGAATCGCTTTGTATTGGCCGGACATATTCAATTCTTCTATTCTCTCCCATCAGTAATGGAAGCGATAGCGGAACTCAACGAAGATCTCCCTGGGATCATTCCAGTGAAAGCCACCGAAAGTGACGCTATTGTCCAGCTCAACGCGTCGGTTGGCGACGTTCAACGCATTGAGAGAAGCCGAGAAACGCTCGCCGAAGCTCTTGCCCACCGTCAGATCGAATGTAGTGTGTTGCGGCAGGTAGTTACCCGGATACGGCCGGCCCGGGAAAGCATTGCTGAAGCCGGAGCCGTAGTAGACGTTGGTGGAAGCGTAGGCGCGCCAGGGAAGGCTGATATCGCCTCCGACGTTCAGCGTGTTGCGCTGATCGTGATCGAGCGGCCCCCAGGGCAAAACTGAGAAATTAGTGAGACCGCCGTTGATCAATCCTCCGGCCCAGGCAACCTGGTTGGAATAGGCAAGGTGAATCTGGCCGCGGTGCGCGATGCGGGGAGACCGCAGCGTGGCCTCCCAGCCGCGAATGATGGCGTTCTGAATGGTGATGGGGAAGAAAAGGTTGGATAAGCCGATGTTGTTGTGGTCGAAGAAGTTTGCGGCCGTGGTGCGGAAGGTGTCGGCGTCGATGGTCCATCCGCTTAAGGGGATGGTCACGCCGAACTGATGTTCTTCGTCGCGCTCCCCGTGGAGCGGAATGAATCCCAGATTGTTTGCGTTGGCAAATTGGACTAGCGGACCAGAAGCCGTGATCAGCGGCGGCGCCTGATAATAGTGCCCGTAGAAGGCGCGGAAGGTCCAGTTGAGCCTCGGGACATTGAGTGCCACGCCGAAGCGTGGGCTGATTGTGTTCTCCGAAACCCCGCCCGAAAAGTGAGTAGGACGCACGCCCGCGGAAAGCGTAAGCCAGGACACAGGCTTGAATTTGTCATCAATAAAGAAGGCCGACAGGCTGCCGGAAAGATGCTCGGCGTCGGTAAACGGATTGCCGCTGCCGTCGTTGAACACGGCGCCGAAAAGCTCGTCGTCGCGCTGGTAGAAGCCGTACAAGCCGACCTGCAGATTATTCTTTGCCGTGTTAGCGCTGAAGTTTACTTGCCCGCCACCGTAACTCGAGGTGCGGTCCTGGGTGGTAGCGACAGGAAAGTCGTTGGGCGAGCTGGCGTAATCAGCGGCGTTGCGGTGAAAGAACGGTGAGACCGTCAGCAGCAGTTTGGAATTGAACGTGTGCACCCAGGAGAAATTCACGATGGCGTCGGATTCGTGGTCCCCATCGCGAAGATCCAGGCTGGGGTATTGTCCAGTCAGCTTGCCATTTACCAGATTGTTCTCGATGTCACTCGGGAAAGGATCGTAGGGAATCTGGTAGTAGTCCTTGCGCAGAGAAATCACCAGGCGCAGTTGGTTGGACGGATCAACATTGAAGATCAGCGAGCTGAAACCGCCGTAGCCATTGGCGGCGTCGTGAACGACCTGCGGCACAGGCGTCTGGATGCCGAGATCGCTGCGGTTGCCATTCACGCTCACATAATAGGCGAAGCGCTGGGTGTGGCTGCCGAAGCTGAGGGCGTCGTTGGTCTGGTAGAAATTGCCCGCGCCGAGAACGAGTTCGGCCTCGTTGTTGCGTTCGAAGCCGGTACGGGGAACCACGTTGAAGACCCCATAGGTGCGGTCGCCGAGTGCGGCCCCATAGCTGCCGCGATCCGCCTCCAGATAGTCGACGTCCTTGGGATCAAACTGCGGGCCGAGGTTGGAGGCGATGTTGGTGTTGGGCACGGGAACCCCATCCACCAGCCAGCTGGTCTGATGGCCGCCGCGAATATGGAGCTGGTCGTGGGTGACATAAGCTCCCGGCACATAGTCGGTGATCATGGCGAGGCTGTTGGTGCGGTCGGCGCCGGGAGTGCGTTCCACGTCAACGCGGCTCACCAGGGTTGTAGGAGTGGCGGAGTCCGTGGGCGCGGCTTCCGGTGCGCCGGAGACGGTCACGGTTTCTCTCGTCGTGGTTACGCTTAGCGGAAAATGCAAGACCGGCTGTGACCCGGAATTCACCACCACTCCCTGCTCAGCCTGATTGAAGCCCGGGGCGGCGACCGTCACCGTGTACTCACCGAGAGCAACAGCATTGAAAGTAAACTGGCCAGCCGCGTCGGTATTGGCGGTTGTGGCCCAGTCCGAGTTCTTGGAGCGCAGCATCACCATGGCGTTTTCCACGGGTCGATGCTGGGGATCGTGGACGATTCCGCGCACCGAGCCAAAGATCGTGGCGAACATCGCCACGGGTAGCGCCAGGAACGGCGCAAGCAGCGCGAAACGAATGAAGCGCATAGAAATCTCCCGGACCTGAAGGCCGAAGCCGAAGGGATCTCGGTGAACCCAGGTAAATCCGTCGGAAACACGTGCATGACCCGTCCCGAGACAGACCGAGTGCGGGCAAGTTTTATGTCAGGCGATGGAAGATTTTGGCGGTGCGCGAGACGGAAGGAAACGGCCGAGCTCCGTCGTGGGAGCCTCAGGATGCAGCCGAGCAAGAGGATCGTGGTAGTCCGGGGCGAACGCGTTGGTGGATCCACGGCGCAGGCGGGCCCACCGCACAGAGGTCAGGGCGCGATAACAACCGCCGTTGCAGCAACTGCGGCTGCCAATGGCCAACTGTTCGGTTTCGGAGTCGTGACAATGATGTACTGCCTTGCGCACGCAACAGGCATGCGGCGGCGTTGCACTGGACGCCAGCGCTATCGGGGCGAGGTTTCCCACGAAGGCGAACAACAGCAGCAGTCTGGCCGTCAGGCGATGCATGCGTTTGTTTGAATCCGGAACCCCAGGAACGCTGGTCAAGCTTAGATCAGAAGTCGATAACTGGGCAAACTGAGAGGCGGGCGAGGGCGCCCGCCCCACACAAGACCATCTACCGGCCGACGATGTCCCCCTTCAGTCCCGAGATGGCGCCCAGGACTTCGTTCTTCTCCTTGTCTGGGACCTTGAACTTGTCGAGAGTTTCGACTAGGTGTTTCACGGAAAGGTTCCAATCGTCGTCCGTGATGCCCAGGCCGGTGTGGGCGGTCTTCATATCCTGTCCGGTGTAGGCGCAGGGCCCGCCGGTTGCGTTGCACAGGAAGTCGATCACGTGCTGGCGAATTCGCGTCAGCCCTTCTTGGTTGTGTCCCGCAAAGAAGCGCTTGATCTGCGGGTCGGTAGCCAGACGGCCGACAAAGTCGTCGGTGACGGCGGCCAGGGCGTCGTATCCGCCCAGGCGGTGATAAAGGGAGGTTTGCTGCTGGGCGAAAGCCTGCGGCGGTGCAACGTAAAACGGCGCGACCGCGGCAAAAGCCGCCAGGGTGCAATACAGAAACGGCGTCAGTTTTTTCATTTCCTCATCTCCTGAATCGAAGGTGGCGGAATTGCCACTCGGGTGTAAGTACGCTCAGGCCCGGAAAACGGATTTCCCAGATCTGGCTCGGCACTGTGGCAGGAGATAAGTGTGTGACTCAGGCCCGCCCGTGGATCTTGGCCCACCACCAGCGGACGCCTACAAACAAAAAGCGCCAGTCGTGGAAGAACTCAGGCGGCTTGCCTTCAAAGGCATGACCGACGAACTGGAAGATCCATCCGACAACAAACAAAGCCAGCGCATAAGGCCACACGCGGTGGGAGAACATGCTGGTCAGGAAAAGCGCTACTGACAGAAGAATCAGAGGAATACCCAGTGTGTGGCAGGCGCGGTTCACCGGGTGCTGGTGGCTGGTGGCGTATTGCGCAACCCACTGCTCGCTCGTGCGGTTTCCCAGCATGACGCAGAAAGAATACACCGGAGAGGACTTCCAGGCCACCGACTCCCGCAGATGGACAGGGAGTCCAGACATCGTCTCCTCGTGAGTTGAGGCGCCCGCTTCCCGCGTGGTAGCATCCTAGGTTTTGGCAGGTGGGGTCGACGGAATACGTCGGGCTGGACCCGAGTTCCTGTCCTAATCCTCTTGGCCGTTTCCTTCCGACGCCTGCTCAAGGAGCCTATTCGTGAAAACCTATTCCGGGGAAAACATCCGTAATGTAGCGCTGGTGGGGCACGGGCATGCTGGGAAGACCTCGCTGGTATCGGCCATGCTTTATACGGCGGGGGCAACGCCGCGACTGGGACGCGTGGACGATGGCTCGTCTACCACCGACTACGACGAAGAGGAAATTGCCCGCAAGATGTCAATTTCGACCGGCGCGGCGGTGGTGGAATGGGGCAAAACGAAGATCAACCTTCTGGATACTCCCGGCTTCAACATGTTCGTCCACGAAGCCAAGATGGTGCTGCCGGTGGTGGACGCGGCCATCGTGGTCGTCGATGGCGTGGCTGGCGTGGAAGTGGTTACGCAGCGGGTCTGGAACTACTGCGAGGAGTACAAAACCCCCCGGCTGATTGTGGTGAACCGCATGGACCGCGACCGCGCCAATGCCGAACGCGTGCTGGAGTCGGTGGAGAAAGTATTTGGCCGCGACGTGATTCCCATCGAGCTGCCCATCGGCGCGGAGAAGAATCTTTCGGGCGTGATCGATCTGGTGCGGATGAAGGCTTACACCTACGAACTGGGCGGGAACGGCAAGGGAAAAGAAGCCGAAATTCCTGCCAATCTGAAGGAGCAAGCGCAGTCGGCGCACGAGCGGCTGGTGGAGCTGGTGGCCGAGGGCGACGACAAGCTGATGGAGAAATTCTTCGAGGCCGGAACACTCGGCGAAGAGGATCTTATTCCGGCTCTGCACAACGCCATTCGTGAAGATAGAATTTTCCCCGTGATCTTCAGCTCAGGCCTGGGCAACGTCGGCGCGGACCGGGTGATGGACTTTATCGTCGACTACACGCCCGCGCCTTCCGAGCATGAGTGGGTACAGGGCGAGGCCGCGCCTTCCGGGAATGGCGACGTCCCCAAGAGGCATGAGTCCGATGCCGAGCCCGTTTCGCTGTACGTCTTCAAAACCGTGTCCGATCCATTCACCGGACGGATTTCGTACTTCAAAGTCTTCTCCGGCGTGGTGAAGAACGAAGCCACAATGCAGAACTTCCGCAGCGGCACCTTGGAAAAGCTCTCGCACATCTCGAGCATGCAGGGAAAAACGGCCGTCCCCGTGCCCGAGCTGCATGCGGGGGACATTGGTGCGGTCGCGAAACTGAAAGATACTCTGACAGGCGACACGCTCGGCGACAAGTCAGCGCCCATTCAGTATCCGCGAGTGAAGCTGCCCGAGCCGGCCATCACGTTTGCCATCGAGCCGAAAAGCCGCGCCGATGAAGACAAGCTCGGACCGGGCATCCACAAGCTCATGGAAGAAGACGCGATGCTGCGCTTCTTCCGCGATGCCCAGACGCAGGAGTTTCTGATCGCAGGCACCGGACAACAGCACATCGAAGTCATCGTCGCGAAGCTGAAAAAGCGCTATCACACGGAAGTGGTTTTGAAAGCCCCGAAAGTTCCGTACCGCGAGACCATTCGCGGCAAAGCCGATGTTCAGGGACGGCACAAGAAGCAGACCGGCGGGCACGGTCAGTACGGTGACTGCAAGATCAAGATGGAACCGCTGCCGCGCGGCGGGCAGTTCGAGTTTGTGAACGACATTTTTGGCGGCGCGATCCCGCGGAATTATATCCCCGCGATCGAAAAAGGCATTAAGGACGCGGCCGGACGCGGGTACCTGGCTGGCTTTCCCGTGGTGGATTTCCGGGTAATTTTGTATGACGGGTCGTATCACGACGTGGACTCAAACGACATGTCGTTCCAGATGGCAGGGCGCATCGCGTTCAGAAAAGCGATGGAGCAGGCCAAGCCCACGCTGCTGGAACCCGTCATGGTGGCCGAGATCACGGTGCCGGACGAGTTCGCAGGCTCCATCATGGGCGATTTGAACAGCCGCCGAGGACGCATCCAGGGCATGGACAACAAGGGCGGCAACACCATCGTCAAGGCCGAAGTGCCCATGGCCGAGATGCTGACCTACGGCGCCGATCTGACCTCAATGACGCAGGGCCGGGGCAGCTTCAACATGGAAATGCATCACTACGACGTGGTGCCGGGGCAACTGCAGGAAAAGATTATCGAGAAAGCCAAGGCGGCGCGCGGCGAGGTCAAGGAAGAGGAAGAGTAGTTTTCCGATCCCAGGACGCTGACCACCGAGTCTCCGCACAAACGGTCAGCCGGGCGTCTACCGCCACACAAGCGTGATAACATCCGGCGAGTGGCTACCGCGAAGAATAATCCCAACCTGAATTACAACCGCGAGCGCCTGGTGTCGGCGGCGCCGGTCGAGGATGATTCCTCCTTTGAGCTGAAGCTGCGGCCGCAGCGGCTGGGCGAATTCATCGGCCAGGCCAAAGTAAAAGAGAATCTTGCGGTGGCGATTGAGGCAGCGCGCTCGCGCGGCGAGGCCATGGACCACGTGCTGTTGTATGGTCCTCCAGGCCTGGGCAAGACCACGCTGGCCAACATCATCGCCAACGAGTTGGGCGTGCATTTCCAGCCGACGGCTGCACCCCTGCTGCAGATCAAGGGCGATCTGACGGCCATCATCACCAACCTGCAGGACAAGCAAGTTTTGTTCATCGACGAAATCCACCGCCTGCAACCGGTCCTGGAAGAGTTGCTGTATTCCGCGCTCGAAGACTACAAACTTGACATCATCATCGGACAGGGGCCTTCGGCGCGCACGCACACGCTGGAAGTGAGACCGTTTACCTTTATCGGCGCGACGACGCGGGCAGGGCTGATTTCCGGGCCGTTGCGCTCACGCTTCGGAATCGTGCTGCGGCTCGAATTTTACACGCCAGAAGATTTGCGCGTGATCGTCGAGCGCTCTGCGGAGATACTCGGAGTGTCCGTCGACAAACCCGGTGCAACGGAAATCGCCAGCCGTTCGCGCGGCACTCCGCGCATTGCCAACCGTTTGCTGCGACGCGTCCGCGATTACGCGCAAGTGCGAGGAGCGGGCATGATCGATCAGCCGACAGCGCAGGCAGCCCTGCAGATGCTGGAAGTCGATCAGTACGGATTCGACGAAGTAGACCGGCGGCTGCTGCTGACGATCATCGAAAAATACCAGGGCGGACCGGTCGGAGTGAACACCCTGGCCGCTGTTCTCGCCGAGGAACCCGACGCCATCGAAGAAATCTACGAACCGTTCCTGATGCAGATCGGGTTTCTGAATCGCACTCCGCGGGGCCGGGTCGCCACGCAGTTGGCGTACGAACATTTCGGCATTAGTCCGAATCGACGCCAAAGTTCGTTGTTCTAACTTTATTCGACGTCAGCCAGGACTTTCCATCTGCTCCAGCGCTAAGCCTCACCCGGCGATTGTTCGGCAAACCTGCCAACATCCTTTTCCTGTGATGAGACAGCGGGGGATGGTGTATCTTGCTTGATTCCTCGTTGAGCGAGAGGAGTTGTGAGGGCGCTTTGAGTGCGGGTCGAGGTTGGGGCTTTCCACGCAATCGGTTTGTGAAACTTTTCCTGCTTGCGGCAATGTTGCTGCCGGCGCCGATTTGTGCCCTCGCCTTACCATCCTCCCAGCAGAAGCCTTCCGAGGAGAAAGCCGGGCTGGCGCCGCCCGCATTGACCATTCCGCGCCTGACGCGAGCCCCGGCTCTCGAAGATTTCCTCAGCATGAAGCCCGAGGGCGAAGTGGCCCTGCAAATGGCCAGGGTGACCGGTTTTGCCCAACGCAATCCCCACGATGGAGAAAAAGTTTCGGAGGAGACGGAAGCCTACCTCGGCTATGACCAAAAGAACTTCTATGCGGTCTTCGTGTGTTTCGATGATCCGAAGAAAGTGCGGGCGCGGATGTCACGGCGCGAAGACATCTACGACGATGATGAAGTCGAGGTGATGCTCGACACCTTTCACGACCGCCGCCGTGCTTACGCTTTCCAGACCACCCCGTTGGGTGTGCAATGGGACGCGATCTGGACCGAGGCCTCGCGCGAAGAGGAGACCAGCGGGCACTTCGATACCTCGTTCGACACCGTATGGGATTCGCGCGGCAAGGTAACGAATCGTGGTTTCGTCGTCTGGATTGCCATTCCTTTCAAGAGCCTGCGTTTTCCCGCCACCAGGCAGCAGGATTGGGGAATCATTTTGTATCGCGGCATTGTTCGCAAGAACGAAGATTCCTTCTGGCCTCACATTTCCTACAAAATGGAAGGGCGTCTCGGACAGGCAGCGACGCTCTACGGGCTGGAGGGGATTTCGCCCGGCCGCAGTGTCGAACTGATTCCCTACGGTGTGATGCGCGGCTTCCGGGCGCTCGATACGCTGAACAACTCGGGTACCCCGTTTTTCCAACAGGCGACGGCGCAAGGGCAACCCGGCTTGGATGCGAAGTTCGTGCTTCACGATCACTTCGTGGTGGATATGACGGCCAATCCGGACTTCAGCCAGGTGGAGTCCGAAGATCCGCAGATTACAGTGAACCAGCGCTTCCAAGTTTACTTTCCCGAGAAGCGCCCATTCTTTTTGGAGAACGAAGACTACTTTCGCACGCCCATCGATTTGTTCTTCACCCGCAACATTGAGGATCCGTCGGCGGGAATCCGGCTCACGGGAAAGGAGGGACCCTACTCCGTGGGCCTGATGGCAGCCGATGATCGGAGTCCCGGGCTCGGCGTGCCCAACAATGCGTCCCTCTTTAAGGAGCGATCTTATTTCACCATCGCCCGGGTCAGCCGGGATATCTCTAAGCAGTCCAGCGTGGGAGCGCTGTATACGGACTGGGAATGCCCGCAGACGGGCGAGTTTAACCGCGTTGGCGGAGTAGACACAAGGCTGAAGTTCGGATCCAACTGGACCCTCGATGGGCAGGCCGTGGCAAGCTCCAGCCATCTGTTGGGCTTGAATCCCTCAATCAGCTTGTTCGACACCTGCGAGGCGAGCCTTTACCCGTTCAGTTCGGGGAATCTGAGCCGTGCTGGGAATCACGACTACTACGCTGGTCCGGCGGACAAACTCGAACTGCAACGCAGCGGCCTGCATTTCAGCTACGACGGCGTCTACGCGGATGTGAGCTCCGGATTTGTGACCGTGCCGGGATTTGTGAACCGGGTCGATACGCGCGGGCTTTACCAAACCGTGGACTACCGCTTCCGTCCGAAGAAAAGCTGGGTCGTGGATTGGGGGCCCTCGCTGAATCAACGCTACGTTTTCGACCACACCGGACTGCGGTTGGACACCTACTACCAACCTTACTTGGCGCTCGAGGGCCGTGGTCAAACCTTGTTCATTTTCGTTCCCTACGAGGAGTTCAGGGAGCGTCTGCGGCCCGAGGATGCTTCAGGACTGACACAGAACCAGGACTACCACGAACATCTGAGCGGAGCTTCGATCCAGAACAGCTATTTTCCGAGAATGACAGTAGGAGCGAACTACTACTGGGGAGATGGCGCAAATTTTGTGCCTCCCGCAGGCGTGGCCCCGTTCGTGGCGCGGCAGGATACGGCTGTCGGAATGCTGACACTTCGTCCAGTGAAGCCGCTGAAGATTGAGAACACCTACCTGTTTGAAAGGCTGCGCGCCACCGAGAGCAATTATCTCTCCGCCGTGAGCCAACTTCAGCAGTTAGGTATGCCCGGCACGATCGGCAAGGGCATCTTCAACGACCACATCATCCGCAGCAAGTGGAACTGGCAATTCACCCCACAGCTTTCCCTGCGAGTGATTCTGCAATACAACGCGTTGCTGGCCAATACCCGGGGGAACGCGGTGTTTCCGTACACGTTCTTCCCTACCGAAAAGCAGTTTAATGCGGACTTCCTGATCACTTACCTGATCCACCCGGGAACGGCGATTTATGTCGGCTATAACAGCGATCTGCAGAATCTGGATCATGGGCTGGTGCCCGATCCGTTAGGCTTGGCCGGGCTCTACACCTCGAAAGGTTTTATCAACGACAGCCGGCAGTTCTTCGTGAAGGTGTCATATCAATTCCGGTTCTAAGGCTCCAGCGATTGGCCAGCTTCCCTTCAGCCGCAGGAGGGATTTTGTTTGCTGACGGCAGATAGGTCGCCATTGCTGAATCCTGCGCCAATCCGGTAGAATCTAATGACTCGAATTGAGGTTGGAACCCTATGAAAGCAGCCATTCATCCCGCTTACAGCGAAGTTCGCGTGCATTGCGCCTGCGGCAATACGTTTACTACCCGGTCAACTCATAAGGGCGATATCGCCGTGGAAATCTGCTCAGCCTGCCACCCGTTCTTCACCGGCAAGCAGAAGCTGATGGATACCGCCGGCCGCGTGGAGCGCTTCCGCCGCAAGTACGCCAAGAGCGATGCCGCCAAGGCCGAGCCGGCGAAAAAGTAAGACTTTCGCCACGGAACTGCGCGGATATTCACCTACAATTTCAGCCCCCGCCAAGCGGCGGGGGCTTTCGTTTTGCGAGGCCAAGTAGAATAGAACCGTGAAGAAGGTCTGGGATACCTCGTGTGGGGCGGACACTCTTGTCCGCCAGGCAGCGCCTCTGAAGCCAGTTCCCGCGAAGCTCTGGATCGGCGGCGTCGAGATAGCTCCCGCCACCGTGCTCGCCCCGATGGCGGGCGTCACCGACACCGTCTTCCGCCGCTTTATCCGCAACCTGGGCGGCTGCGGCCTCATCATGACCGAGTTCACCTCGGCCGACGGCGTGCTCCGCAAGAAGGATCAAAAGGCCAAGCGCTACCTCCATTTCTACGAGGACGAGCATCCGATTTCGGCTCAGCTTTTCGGCAGCGATCCGCGGGTAATGGCTGAGGCGGCGCGCATGGTCGAGGGCCTCGGCTTTGATCTCGTGGACCTGAACCTGGGTTGTCCGGCCAAGAAAGTCGTGAAGTGCAACGGAGGCTCGGGGCTGCTGCGCGATCTGCCGGCGATTGGGAAGATTTTCGAGGCGGTGCGGGCCGCAGTGAAGATTCCGTTTACGGTGAAGTTCCGTGCCGGATGGAACGACGACGAGATCGTCTGCGCGGAGCTGGCCCGCATGGCGGAATCCTGCGGGCTGGCTGCGGTAGCGTTGCATGCCCGCACGCGCGAGCAGGGCTACAGCGGCCAGGCCCGCTGGGAGTGGATCGCTGCGGTAAAAGATGCGGTCAACATCCCGGTGATCGGCAATGGCGACATCCGCACCCCAGAAGATGCCTGCGCCATGGTCACGCAGACCGGCTGTGACGCCGTCATGATTGGCCGCACCGCCCCGTCAAATCCGTGGATATTCAGGCAGATTCAGCAGTACTGCGCGCCGATGGGCCGGGAAGCGCACGACTTCAGTCGTGCCGAAGACGCCCCACCCTCGCGAGCGGCTTTAGCCCCTGAAGGTCAGTCCTACGACCACCCCAGCGAAGCCGACCGCTACCAGATGATCCGCACCTACTTCCAGATGCTGATCGAAGAAGAACTCCCCGACGCCGTCGGCAAGATGAAGCAGTTCGCCTCCTGGTTTACTCACGGCGTCCCCGGCGGAGCGGCGCTGCGCAAGGCAATCTACGAATCGAAAAGCGCCCCTGAGATTCTGACCCGGGTAGAGGAATTCTTCGAAGCAAGATTGTGTGGCGCGGGCGCCCTCGCCCGCGAAACGGTCTAGAGTGCTCTCGCCACCATCTTCCCCGCCTCATCCTTCCCCACATACGCCCACGGCGTCTTTGGGTCGTGGGTAAAAACCGTCAGCCACTTCTCCGGAATCGCCTTCACGTAGTACTGCTTCTTGCTCTCGATGGTTTGCAGCGGGTAGAGATCGAAGGCCATGCCCCAGGTGAGATCGATGTGCGCCGTGGTGGGCATCAGGTCGGAGATGTAGCAAGCGGTCTGTCCTCCGCTCTGCACGATCACGGCCTGCAAGTGTGCAGTGTGGCCGGGGAAGGTTTTCACCGAGATGCCGGGGACGATTTCCTCGCCGCCTTTGAGCAGCGTCATCTGGCCGCTCTCGACCAGCGGATCGTAATTGCCTGGGATGTAGCTGATGGCATCGCGCTCGCTGGGCCGGCGCGCGTACTGCCATTCTCCCTCCGGCGCGTAGTACTTCGCCCGCGGAAAAGCTGCGACGGCCTTGCCATCTTTGTCGAGCACGGTATTCCAGCCGCAGTGGTCGAAATGCAGATGCGTGTTGATGACGATGTCGATATCTTCCGGCAAAACTCCGCCCGCCGCGAGATTCGCCAGCAATTGCGCCGGCTGCCCGTAGAACTTGATCATGCGCTCAGAAAGCTTATTGCCCATCCCGGTTTCGATCAGTACATTTTTCTTGCCCGTGCGGATGAGCAGCGAATTTAGCCCGGCCCGGATGTAATTCTTTTCGTCGGCCGTAACTTTCTTAGACCACATGACCTTGGGCACGACGCCGAAAAACGTTCCCCCATCGAGGGGATAGGTGCCGTCAGAAAAAATGGAAAGTTCGAAGTCACCGAGGGTTAGGTTGGGCATGAATTCAGTGTGCCACAAACGAAAATTTCTTCGCCGCTGATTCACGCGGATCAACACAGATCAAGAACAAGGCATTTCAATCCAGGGCTCGGCCGCCGCCGATCGGTTGCCATTCCCCGCCATGTGCCTGAGAATCGAGCATCATGGAGCGGCCGACTGGCGTCACGGCGATTGCAAATCTCTTCTTGATGGCGGCTACCTACCTGTGCGCCGTCGGCTTAGTCATGCTGCTGTCGCCTGGCACCGCCTCGATGACACTGGGAGCGCCGCTCCTTCACGGCCTGGAACTCGCCGGGCCGTTCATGTTCCTGCTGGTTGCTGCAGTCGGCGCGCTGATCGGTTGGGGTTTGTTGCGGCTCAACAACTGGGCACGGCGCGTGGCCACGATTGCGGCCATGGTCGGCGTGATCATGCTGGTGCCGAGCGTCTCCGCAGCAGCCGTAGATTTTCGCTGGCCACTCCTATGGGGTGGGCTAGGAATCATCGTTCGAGTGGCGGTTGCGTGGTATTTGTGGCAGCCGTTTGTGGCGGAACACTTTGAGAAAAGACACGCGGGCTAAGCAGACGCTGCGCATCGCCGACTCAGGCGGCCAGTGTTGCTGCGGACGCTGCGACTGACAAGCCCTCGCATATCCGCGTTAATCCGCGTCGATCTGTGGCCAAGATGTTACCTCTTCGCCTTCGCTGGTTCTTTCTCTCCCACCCGCTTGCTCACCTCGAACACCATCTTGCCGGCTTTCTTGTCGGCATCGACGATGACATGGTCGCCGTGGAGCACTTCGCCGTCGAGAATCTTCAGCGCCAGCGGATCCTGCACCAGTTTCTGAATGGCGCGCTTCAGTGGACGCGCGCCGAAGTTCGGGTCGTAGCCCTGCGTAAAAAGCAGGTCCTTGGCGGCGTCCGTAAGCTCGAGTGAAATCTTGCGATCAGCGAGCAGGCGCCGGACATCCTCCAGGCGCAGTTCGATAATCTTGACCAGCTGTTCTTTGCCCAGCGGGCGGAAGACAACGATGTCGTCCACGCGATTCAGGAACTCAGGCCTGAAGTGGCCATGCAGCGCCTCCATGACCTGCTCGCTGGCTTTCTCGAAATCTTCCTCGCTACGCAGATTCTCCCCTTGCAGATAGCTGGAGCCGAGATTTGACGTCATGATCAGAATCGTATTCTTGAAGTCCACCACGCGGCCTTTGCCGTCCGTGAGGCGGCCGTCGTCCATCATCTGCAGCAGCACGTTGAAGACGTCGGGATGCGCCTTTTCAATTTCGTCGAACAGAACCACCGCATAAGGCCGGCGCCGGACCTGCTCGGTGAGCTGGCCTCCTTCTTCGTATCCGACGTACCCCGGAGGAGCACCGATGAGACGCGCGACCGAGTGCTTCTCCATGTATTCGGACATGTCGATGCGCAGCAGCGCGTGCTCGTCGTCGAACAGAAACTCGGCGAGCGCCCGGGCGAGTTCGGTCTTGCCGACGCCCGTCGGACCCAGGAAAATAAACGAGCCGATGGGCCGCTTGGGATCGCTCAGGCCCGCACGTGAGCGGCGGATGGCATTGGCGACACGCTCCAGCGCTGCCTCCTGGCCGACCACACGCTGGCGCAAGCGCTCTTCCATGGTGACCAGCTTCTTGACTTCGCCTTCGAGCATCTTCGAGATGGGGATTCCGGTCCACTTGGAGACAATGCGGGCAATATCTTCCTCGTCGACTTCTTCTTTGAGCATGCGCGCGGGGCGGGCGCCCTCGCCCGCCGTTTTCTCCGTCAGCTTGGCCAGCTCCTGCTCGGCCTGCCGGAGCAAGCCGTAGCGAATCTCTGCCACGCGCTGCAGATTGCCCTTGCGTTCTTCCGCCTGCTCTTCAATTTTCAACTTCTCGATTTTCTCCTTCAGCTCACGCGCACGGGCGATCAGATCTTTCTCTTTTTTCCAATTGGCCTTGAGCGTATTGGATTTCTCGCGAATCTCGGCCAGCTCCTTCTCGATGACACCGAGGCGCTCCCGGGAGTTTGGATCGTCTTCTTTCTTCAGCGCCTGTTTTTCGATCTCGAGCTGGGTGGCGCGGCGTTCGAGCTGATCGATGTCGGTGGGAAGCGAATCGATCTGAATGCGCAGCGAGGCTGCAGCTTCGTCGATGAGATCGATAGCCTTGTCGGGCAGGAAGCGGTCGGAGATGTAGCGATGTGACAGGGTCGCGGCAGCGACAATTGCGGAATCCTTGATACGCACCCCGTGGTGGACTTCATATCTCTCTTTCAGGCCGCGCAGAATCGCGATGGTGTCCTCGACGTTGGGCTCGCCGACGAACACAATCTGGAAGCGGCGCTCCAGTGCCGCGTCCTTTTCGATGTACTTGCGGTATTCGTTCAGCGTGGTGGCGCCGATGGCGCGCAGTTCTCCTCGCGCGAGCGCAGGTTTCAGCATGTTGGAAGCGTCGATGGCTCCTTCGGCGGCGCCAGCTCCGACCAGCGTGTGTAACTCGTCGATGAAAAGAATGACCTGGCCTTGCGAGTCTTCGATCTCTTTCAACACCGCCTTCAGCCGGTCTTCGAATTCGCCGCGATATTTTGCTCCGGCGAGCATGGCGCCGAGGTCGAGCGCCACCACCCGCTTGTTCTTCAAAACCTCGGGCACGTCCCCGGAGATAATGCGCTGCGCCAGGCCTTCCACAATCGCGGTCTTGCCCACCCCCGGTTCGCCGATGAGCACGGGATTATTCTTGGTGCGGCGGGAAAGAACCTGCACCACACGGCGGATCTCCTCATCGCGCCCGATGACCGGGTCAAGTTTGCCGCGGCGCGCCTGCTCGGTCAGGTCGCGGGCGTAGCGGTCGAGGGCTTGATACTTTGCTTCGGGATTCTGGTCGGTCACCTTCTGTGAGCCGCGCACGGTGGTCAGGGCCTTCAGGATCGCATCGTAGCTTGCCCCATGGCGGGCGAGAATCTGCTGCGCCGCATCCTGCTTGAGGTGGGTAATGGCCAGCAGCAGGTGCTCGGTGGAGACGTATTCATCCTTGAAGTTGGCGGCTTCCTTGAACGCTTGTTCGAGCAGCTTGTTGGCATTGTTCGAGAGGGCGGCCTGGGTCGCGCTGCCGGAAACTTTGGGAAGCTTTTCGAGTTCCTTGTAGAGCTCGGCCAGGACCGCCTGCGGACCGATGCCGATTTTTTCCAGCACAGGCGGGACGATGCCTTCCTTGTCTTCGAGAAGCGCTGCCAGCAGATGGATAGGCAGCACCTCAGGGTTGCCGTGTTCCGAGGCAAGGTCGTTCGCGCGCTGAACTGCTTCCTGCGCTTTCACCGTGAATTTATCCCAACGAATCGCCATGGCTAATCCTCTACGCTGCTTGCCGGTCTAGTTTTCTTCCTTGTCATTCTGAGCGAAGCGAAGAACCTATGCAATCTTGCCGGCGGCGGAAATGCTCTGGTCCCCTTCGACTTCGCTCAGGGTAAGCTTTCGCTTCGGTCCGGATAACAAAGCCTGTTGGGTTTCAAAACAACGCGGGAGGCGGTCACCTCTGCCGCCTCCCGCCAAATGCAATCGAGCTTGCTTCGATAACCGGGTCAGAGACCCGGTCCCACACAAGCACGCCCGCTTATGCGGCCTTGCTGGGGCTCTTGCCTTCGATGGCCTTCTCGCTGCCTACGTTGACCTTGATCTGATTGGGCTTGGCTTCGGCCTTCTTGGGCAGAGCGATCTTCAGCACACCCTTGTCGTAGTTCGCCGATACATGCTCGGAATCCACGCTGGTGGGCAGGTTGAAGGTGCGAGTGAAGCTGCCATACTGGCGCTCCACACGGCGATAGTTCTCTTCTTTCTCTTCCTTCTCGATCTTGCGCTCGCCGTGCACGGTGAGGGTGTTGTTCTCCACCCGAACGTCGATGTCCTTCTCGTCGATTCCCGGCACTTCGATCTTCAGCGTGACCTTGTGCTCATCTTCGTAGACGTCGACAGCGGGAGCGAAACTGCTGGTGGTGAGGGACTCATCCCGGCCCGCTTCACTAAAAGACTCGCGGAACAATCGGTTCATGCGGTCCTGCAGAGTGGAAAACTCGCGGAATGGTTCCCAGCGTGTAAGTACAGTCATGACAATCCTCCTTTAGAAATCTTGGGGTAGAAATTTGGCGAGAAGCCCATCTAGGCACATTGCCAAGCTTCAGTCACTACTTTCGATGCTGTAGTGATTACGAAAGAAGCATAAAATATGAGTCTGTTATTGTCAAGCACATTAACTTATTTCTTTTCAATTTGTTGCACTACAAATGATGCACTTCAGGTAGGCAGTTTCTGGCACCCCAAGGAGCATCGGATGGTCCTTGGCTTGGCCCCTTACTTCGATCAGGCGCAGCGTGCGATGGGCGTCACAGGCCGCCTCGGCCAGCATCTCGAGAAGATCCGATTGGCTGACGTGATACGAGCACGAGCAACTCACCAGGATTCCGCCTGGGTTAAGCATCTTCAAGGCGCGCAGGTTGAGCTCTTTGTAGCCGCGCATCGCGGAGTCAAGGTCTCGCCTGCTCTTGGCGAAGGCTGGCGGGTCGAGCACGATGGTGTCGTACCGGCGGCCGGCCGAGGAGTAGTCCTTGAGCAGGTCGAAAGCATTGGCCTCGATCCATTCCACCTCGCGGTGATTGAGTGCCGCGTTCTGATCGGCCACTTCGAGCGCGGGCCGCGAGCTGTCTACTCCGGTCACGTGCTCGCAACGCGACGCGAGGTGAAGCGCAAAGCCTCCCTGATAACAGAACACATCGAGCGCCTCTCCGTGAGAATACTGCGCGGCAGCGGCATAGTTCTCCCGCTGATCCAGGAAAGAGCCCGTCTTCTGGCCTTCCAGCGCGTCGTGGCGAAATTGCACCCCATTCATCGTGAACATTGTGGCGGTTTTTTCGCCCCGGACGACGGCTGACGTGCGCGGCGGCAGCTTTTCCAGTTCACGCACGCGCGGGTCGACACGCTCCACAATCGATGCCGGATGCAGGCGATCGCTCAATTCGGAGATGACAGCATGGCGAACGGCATCGACGTCCATGCCCTGCGTCAAAACCTGCACGGACAGAACGTCGTTGTAACGATCGACGATCAGGCCAGGCAGGAAGTCACCCTCGCTGAAGATGACGCGGTACGCGTCGGCGTCACGGACGATCAACTCGCGATAGGAGATGGCTTGTGCAATGCGCTCGCGAAGCAGAGCCGAAAGGTCGTTGACCTCCCCGTGCGAGATCAGTCGGATGGCGATCTGCGAAGCGCTTGAGTAAAGAGCCGTGCCCAGCGGCTTGCCACGGTGATCGGCAACCGCGACCAGAGACCCGGGAGGAACTCCATCGCCAGAAACGATGTCGGATCGATAAACCCAGACGTGGCCATCCTTCAGCCGGGATGCCCCACGCCGAGAAACCGTCACCGTAGGGATGGAACTGGAGGCTTTCGTCCTTGGAACCATCTTTGGATGTTAAACGGGCTTGTTTACGGGGTGGGGCTTTTTGTATTGAATCTAGTGAGACGCTTCGAGTTCTAAGTATTCGGGCTCGACCCAAATCGTTTCAAGATAGGGTGCTTTCCCTAGCACGTGTCCCACGTCAAGCTGCACAAGCTGGTACGGCAGCCCCTCGACAGTCTCAAATCCCGCAACAGTGAAGGTCTCTCCCAGGCACTTCTCGAACAGCGTGAGAGTCTGCAATTTCTGATTGTTGGAGAGATCGGGAGGAATTCCGATAAGCTTGACTTTGTCCCCGGTCTTCACGCCGCCACTCCCGTCGATTCTGTCTCCAACAATTCTGTCCGGACGGGGGGATTGATAACCAAGGGGGGAATCTAGCTCGCGGCGGAGTGTTCCGATGAAACCGGCTGCGCAGTCGCGGCAGACCGGGCATGCATTTCGGCGCGCGCTGCCTCGAGGTCGAAATGCAGGGAATCCAGAGCCACCATCGGCATTTCCGTGCCCCACCCTTCAAGGTCGGCTTCGCTCCAGCCGCCGTTCAGGCGGATGGCGCCGGTTATGTCTTCCGGAAACGCGTGGCGATAGTCGCCTTCACGAATCAGAATGTCTCCAAGGAGCCGGCCCGTATGCATATCGTAGACGCGGCGGCTAGCCTGGCCTCCAGCGTTGGTCAAGCAGATCAAAACTTCACCGGCATCGCCGAATTCTGCGCGATAGTACCAGGCTTGCGGAGCGTCGATCTTGGGATGATGGCGGCGTGGGCGTTTCACGTCTGATTTGTCGATGGCTAGCATCTCGTCCGCCGGATTGAAATACAAGATTCTCTGGCACGACTCGCAAACCACGGTCTGCTGGCCGGTTCGCACGTCGTTGTAGGTCTGCGGACGCAACATCACTTGGCACGCCATGCACTTGTGCTCCCGCACCTCGGAAATGCCCGTGCCGCGGAACTTCGAAACGCGCTCATAGTGCCGCAGCAGGTCGCCATCGACGCCGGACCGCATCTGGTCCCGCTTGGCGCGCCATTCGGCCAGTTGCTTTTCATCTTCCGCGGTCCGTTGCCGGGCATCGGCTTTTTCTTTTTCGATCTCAGCGGTCTCAGCCTTCAGCTCCGCTTGCGCGGCTTTTACCTCCTTGTCCCGCGCGTCGGCGTTGACCATGATCTCGAGGATCTTGTCCTCGGTGGCGGCGATTTCCTTCTCCGCAAACTGGATTTCGTGCAGCAGCGCCTTGTATTGGTCGTTGGTCTTGACGTCGAGGGATTGATCGCGATACTTGGAAATCTTGCCGCGCAGATCGGTAATGGCAGTTTCGTGTTTGCGCCGGGCGCCTTCGTCGGCTTTGATGGCGGCCTGCGCTTTTTCCAGTTGGGCTTTGGTTCCGGCCAGCTTTTGTTCGATGGCGGCGACCCGCCTCGGCAGTTCGGCGATCTCCTCGTGCAGGCGGGCGATTTCCTTGTCCGCATCTTGCAGGCGCAACAGGTTTTCTATGTCGGGAAGCATCCGGGGCAACGGCTCTTATTGATTCTAGCACGCGAAAACGCCGATTCCCGCTTTCCAACACGCAACCACCGGCCCGTAAGTTCGTGTCCACGCTAGTCCGCCTTGGCGGCGATGCGCCGCAAGGCTTGCCCGGTGTACACTCGTTGATTCGCGCGCCTGCGCGCGATCGCGCCTATTTCTCCCCTTCGAGGATGCCTCGTGAAAAGACTGTCTTTTCTTTCTGTTTGCCTGGCCCTGTCCGCTTTCACCCTCAGCAACGTTGCCCCCACCAGGGCGCAATCGACGCCCCCGCTCAAGCCGCTTACCATCGAGGCGATCTATGCCCCCGGCGGGCTTGGCGGCCGCGGCCCCGAAACCATGGAGTGGAGTCCCGACGGCACGAAATTTTCCTTCGTCCAGCGCGACGACAAGGGTGAGCAAGGGGAACTGTGGTACGTGGACGCGGCCACCGGCGAAAAGAAAGTGCTGGTCAGCGCGGCCAAACTCGCATCTCTGGCCCCGGACTACACCAAGGTAAAGGACGAGCGCGAGAAAGAACGTCTCACCCGCTATCATGTCGCCGCCTACCTGTGGGCGCCGGACTCCAAGCACCTGATCTTCGATTCGCAAGGACAACTCTGGCTCTTCGACTTGGCCACGAACACGGCGGTGCAATTCACTTCGGCCCCCGATCCCAGCGGCGATCCCAAGTTTTCCCCTGATGGCAACCGCGTCGCCTACGTGCGTAAGCATAACCTCTATGTGCGGCCCGCGAGCGGCAAGGGCGAAAAACAGCTCACCAAAGACACTGGAGACAACCTGTTCAACGGTGATATTGACTGGGTCTACGCCGAAGAACTGGCCGTGCGCAGCAATTATTTCTGGTCGCCCAACAGCAAGGAAATCGTCTTCCTGCACATGGACGAATCCAAGGTACCGGTTTATCCCATCACCGACTGGATACCCACTCATCCCACCGTCGACAACGAAAAATATCCCAAGGTCGGCGACATAAACCCGGTCGTAAAGCTGGGCGTCGTCGATGCCGACAAAGGTAAGATTCGCTGGCTTTCGTTGACCTCCGACGAAGACACCTACATTCCCCGTTTTGGCTGGGTCCGCGATGGGATCATATGGGCCGAGGTGCTGAACCGCACCCAGGACAAGATGGACCTGTATTTCGTCGATGCGAAGTCGGGAAAATCCACAAAGGTTCTGAGCGAAACGACGCCGGGCGCCTGGATCGACGTAAATGACGACTTCCGCGTCCTGAAATCAGGAGACCGCTTCTTGTGGTCGAGTTGGCGCGACGGCAACACACAGCTTTACCTCTACAGCTTCGACAAACAGAATCCGCTCGCGGGGGAGGCGAAGCTGGAACGGCAGCTAACCCAGGGCGACTACGAGATGCAGGGAGTCGAGGCGATCGACGAGGCTGCAGGGGCCGTCTATTTTTCCGCCAACAAAGACGATCCGCGCCAGCGCCACATTTTTTCGGTGAAGCTGGATGGATCGGGCTTCCAGGCACTCACCCCCGAAGAAGGTCTGCACTCCGCGAATTTCGCCGACGACGGCAAGCACTTCGCCCAAACCTTCATGGGCCCCCAAATTGCGCAGCAGATTTCCCTCTGTGCCGTGGGTGGCGCTTGCACCTCAGTGTGGCAGGCGCGAGACGAAGTTGCAGAGTACGGACTGCGGGCCCCGAAATACCTTGAGTTCAAAGCGGAAGACGGGACAATTCTCTACGGACGCTTGCTGCTTCCTCCCGACCCGCCCGCCAGCGGCAAGATTCCTCTGATCGTGAACGTTTACGGCGGGCCCGCGGGACAGATGGTGCTGAAAACACCCCCGAATCCCTTTGATGAAATCCTTGCTCGCAAAGGGTTCGCCATCTTTGCCGTCGACAATCGCGGCACCCCCGGGCGTGATCGCAAATTCATGACCGCAATTCGCCACGAGTTTGGCGCGATCGAATTGATAGACCAGTTCACGGCGCTCGATCAGCTTCTGGCCCAGTATCCCCAACTCGATAAGGACCGTCTAGCGATATGGGGCTGGTCGAACGGCGGCTCAATGACGCTCTACGCTATGACCCACTCCGATCGCTTTCGCGCGGGCGTCGCGGTCGCTCCCGTCACCGACCAGATCAACTACGACACCATCTACACCGAGCGCTATATGGGCCTGCTCAAGGACGACCAGAAGGGTTACGAGGGCTCCGACGTAACCAAGTCCGCCGATAGGTTACACGGCGCGCTGCTGCTGGTTCACGGCACCAGCGACGACAATGTGCACTTCCAGAACAGCATTCAGATGATCGATGCGTTGATCAAAGCAGGCAAGCAGTTCCGACTGATGATCTATCCCAACAAGACCCATAGCATCGCGGGGAAAGACGCGCGGATTCACCTGTTCAACATGATCGAGGATCACTTCGAGCGGGAGCTGAAGTGAGGGATTTTGTGGTGTGGGGCGGGCGCCCCCGCCCGCCTTGCGGAAGAATTCGAGATTCGTATCAGGATATTCCTTCAGGCATACCGCAAGGCAGGATTGTCATTCGCGCCTTCAGGCGCTGAGGGGCAGCTACCTGTGCTTCGCCGTATTCTTCGACGAACTGGCCTTCTGAGAACTTTCTTTTGAAGAGCTTTCCTTCACAGAACTTTCCTTCGCCGAACTTTCCGGCTTAGACTTCTCGTCCTTCTTGGCCTCCTTGCTTTCTTTGCTGCCGCTGTCAGAAGACGCTGGCGCGTGAGATCCCTTCGCGTAATCCGTCACATACCAGCCCGATCCTTTGAACTGCACCGCCGGGGCGGAGATCATCTGTTCGACGGCCCCGCCGCATTCGGGACACTTCTTCACCATCTTGGCGGAAAACAATTGGATCTTTTCGAAGCGGTGACCGCACTTCTTGCACTGATATTCGTAAAGTGGCATGGGCGGATGACTTGGAAGCTCTCGTGCAACAATCGCTGCTCTGGTGTTTGATTCTAGGGGTGCGAGTTGAATTGCGTCAATCGAAGGGGAACATGTGGCGATGGCCGCCTGGGCCGTCCTGCCAGGGCGAAGCCCGGCAGTTCGTGAGGTTAGCGTTGCTCCGGGAATTGTTCCCTTAGCTTCTTCGGCGCCGTGTTGCGCCAAGCCGCGTGAATAGCTTTGCTCAGTATCTCTTTCTTCGCGGTTTTTAGCTGCACGCTGGTGGCTCCCTTTCGTCCCCACGCGCCTTTTACCGGCACAAACACATCGGGGTAGTCCTTCGAAAAGTAGTGCTGCTGTTCGGGTGAGAGCTTCACCATGCCCCGAGAATTGTTGGGATACCCGAGCGTGGCGAAGATCTTTCCGCCTACCCGGAAATCGGGATGGTTCATGTGCGCGTGTTCTTCGGTCCCAGGAAGGGCGAGGGCCATGCGGCGGAAGTCTTTGGCAGTCACGGTAAGGTCCTCCCAAGCTCAAAATGTGCCCGTGTAATGCTCTCTGGTGCAAGTACGGCTCGCATCAGGGTTTGTATCAGGCTATGCCTTCAGGCATACCGTAAGCGCCGCCCTTTCAGTAGCCTTCAGGCCCTGGATTTGACTGCAGAAGTTTTTTCCACGTTTCATAAGCATAACCGCCCGAACCCCGCGAGGTTACGGCCGCAGCGGTGATAGACTTCCCGCCATGAGCGCGTCGGAGCCGCCGGACAGTGAAGGGATACCAGCGGGGCGCACCCTGGATGCTCTGGCGCCAGCGCTCTATCTCGTCGCCACTCCCATCGGCAATCTCGAAGACATCACGCTGCGTGCCCTCCGCGTGCTGAAGCAGGTCGACCTGATCGCCTGCGAGGACACACGCCAGACGCAGAAACTGCTCAACCATTACAACATCACGACCCGCACCGTCAGCTACCACGAGCACAATGAGATGACGCGGTCGGCAGAGCTGGTGAAAGATCTGCAAGAAGGCGCGAGCGTCGCGCTGGTGACCGATGCGGGCATGCCCGGAATTTCTGATCCCGGATTCCGCCTGATTTCGCTGGCCATCCGGCATCATCTGCCGGTCGTGCCGATTCCCGGAGTGTCGGCGTTTCTGGCTGCGCTGGTGGCGAGCGGCCTGCCCACGGATTCGTTTCGCTTCAGCGGATTTCTTCCCGCAAAACGCGGTGAGCGGCGTGCGGTGCTGGAGTCGATCAAGTCATCACCGCGCACCCAGGTTTTCTACGAAGCTCCGCACCGGGTAGTCGAGGCGCTTGCGGATGTGGTCGAGGTTCTGGGAGAAGCCCGGCATGTCGTGATCGCCCGCGAAGTAACCAAGCTGCACGAAGAATTTTTGCGCGGTCGCGCAGGCGAGGTTCTGGAGACCTTAAAGTCACGCGATGGAGTCAAGGGCGAAATCACGCTGCTGATCGGGAAAGCGGAGGAGGGGAATTCGCACCCTGAGCCGCCGCAGGTGAGCGTTCGCCAGAGAGTCGAGCAGATCATGGCCGAGGAGAAGCTCGACGAGAAAGCTGCTCTGAAGAAAGTAGCGAAGGAGCGGGGCATCTCGAAGAGCGAAGCCTACCGCGGGTTGCAGCGAAGTAAGAGATAGGCTTTCAGACACACTCTCCCTACTTCCCCGCCAACGCCCGCTTCACCGCCTCGCTGACCATCTTCCCATCCACCCGCATCCCCGTTGCGGAGAAGCGCGCCATGGCGTTCTTCATTACCGTGCCCATGTCTTTCATGGTGGGAGATCCCATCTCTGCAATCACGGCTTTCACTCCCGCGATTATCTCAGCTTCGCCCGCCGCTTTGGGGAGGTAGGTTTCGATCAGCACGATCTCGGCAGCCTCTTTGTCGGCCATCTCCTGGCGTCCGCCCTTGGTGAACTGCTCGACCGACTCCTTGCGCTGCTTGATCAGCGTGGCCAGCACGGCCTGGGATTCCTTCTCGTCGAGTGGCGCCATTTTCTCGACCTCGCGAAGCTTCAATGCGCTCTTGACCATGCGCAGCGTGGAGAGGCGCTGCTCATCGCGCGCTTTCATCGCGGTGGTCATGTCTTTCTGGATCTGTTCGACAAGGCTCATTAGGCGATTATAGCCGCTAGGTCGGAGGTCAAGCGGCTCAGTCGGTAGCGCGAAATTGGCTCGTTCCCGGTTTCTCCGCGCACTCTGCGGCCGTTCTCTGCGACCTCTGCGATTCAAGATTCTATAGCTGCCGAAATCTGATCAAACCCCTAAGACGCAGAGACCGCTGAGAACAGCCGCAGAGTATCCGGAGATACCATCGATCCTGAGGATCTTCCACCTCGGCGAAATTGAGCGTGCCCGTCGCTCCTGTGACGTGGATCACGGCAGCAACGCGCGACAAAATTTACTCTCAACCATCGTGACCGCGGACGTGCTCCGCGGCCCGTGTTCCGGTAGACTTATGGTTTCTCCCCACATTAAGGATTACTACGATGCTGCGTAAGAACCGTCTCTTTACTCCCGGCCCCACGCCGCTGTTGCCCGCGGCGCAAACGGCCATGGCTTCCTTCACCGCCCATCACCGCACCGCCGACTTCCGCGCGCTGTTTCAGCGCGTCCTGGCCGGCATGAAGGAATTCATCGGCACGCAGAATGACGTTCTCGTGCTGGCTTGTTCGGGCACCGGCGTGATGGAAGCGTCTGTCTCGAACCTGACTTCGCCCGGTGACAAGGTCCTGGTCTTGACCGCCGGTAAGTTTGGCGAACGCTGGACGGGCCTCGCCAAGGCCTTCGGCTGCAACGTCGACGTGTTGAGCAAGCCCTACGGCGAAACGTTCTCGCTGGAAGAAATTCGCCCGCGCGTCACGCCCGAAGTTCGCGCTGTTTTCGTGCAGGCCACGGAGAGTTCCACTGGCGCGCGCCACGACATAAAGGCGATCGCGAAAATCGTGCGCGAGCACGACGACATGCTGCTGATCGTCGACGCCATCACCGGCCTGGGCACGACTCATCTCGATGTCGACGGCTGGGGCGTGGACGTGATCATCGGCGGATCGCAAAAAGCTCTGATGATGCCTCCCGGCCTCGCCTACTGCGCCGTCAGCGAGCGCGGCTGGAAGCGCATGGAGACGACGACGTCCCCCCGCTATTACTTCGATCTGCGCAAGGAGCGCAAATCGGCAGCCAAAGGCGAATCGGCCTACACTCCCGCGACCTCGTTGTTTGCCGCCATGGACGCTGCACTCGACTTCATTCGCGAGATGGGCAATGGAAATCTCAGCAGCGGACGGGAAGCTCTAGTGAACAATGCCGAGCTTTGTGCGGAAATGACGCGCGCCGGAGCTCTGGCGCTAGGCTTGAAACTCTATGCCACTTCGCCCGCGGCCGCGCTCACCGCGATTTCCTCACCCGACGGGCTCGACTCCGGAAACATCGTAAAAGAGTTTCGCGAGTCGTTCGACGCCGTGATCGCCAACGGCCAGGGCGAGATGAAGGGCAAACTGTTTCGCATCGCGCACATCGGATACTACGACTTCCTGGACACCATCGGCATTCTGGCGGCTCTCGAACACGTACTCGCCAGAACCACCGGCAGGACGGTCGACTATGGCACGGCGCTGCGGGCAGCCCAGAATGCCTATGCCCGCAGCCTGTCCGACAAGCGACAACTGGTTGGTGCCTGAGGAGCGCCCGGCATGCGCTCCTCAAGACTATGTGTAAGTCGTTCGGGAAGGGCACGACTTCAGCCGTGCCGCCCAGAGCCAATAGAAAAGCAGGCTTTAGCTCCTGAGGGTCCGGCAGCTGCCTTCAGGATGGCTGCTAGTTGATGGTGAAGGTCATGCTATTGGACGTTTCCGGCAAAGTGCCGCCGCCGTATATGCCTCCCGGAGTGCCAGGGTTCGTCACCGTAACCGCTGCCGTGCCTGCGGTTGCAATGGCCGAGGCCGGAATGTTGGTGGTCAGCTGGCTTCCGCTCACCAGGGTTGTAGTTTGTGCTGTGCCGTTCCAATTGATTTTCGCATTGCTCGCAAAGTTTGTGCCGTTTACGGTAAGCACGAAAGCTGCGCTGCCGGCATTCGTATTGTCGGGAGCGAGCTGAGCAATGTTCGGCATGGTTCCAGGTGCTGCGGGAGTGCTGGCGTGCGAGCCGTAGCCGCAAGCCAGGCCCACCGCGATAAGGCCGGCGAGTAATACTGTCTTCGCAATTTTCATAACTTTTCTCCTACGGGTCGAGGGGCCCCGACTGAGAGAAGTCTAGGAGAGGGGCGCGGCAGGGGTGTCAGAAGGGTGTCATTTTCGTGTCATTGTTTTGTCAAGGTAAACGCCCTACTTCAAAAGGACCAATTCTCCCTTGAAAATCATCGTTGCAGAGAAAATCTCAGCCGCCGCCGTCGAGCAGTTGAAGGAACCCCACTGGACCGTCCTCACCGCAGATCAACTGGACGGTAAGCTTCCCGAGCACCTCGAATCGGCAGACGCGCTGATTGTGCGATCCGCAGTGCAGGCGGACGCTGCCCTGCTCGAACATGCAAAAAAGCTGCGGGTGATCGGGCGTGCTGGCGTCGGCGTCGACAACATCGACCTCGACGCTGCCACCCGCAAGGGCATCGCGGTGATGAACACGCCCGGCGCCAACGCCGTCGCCGTCGCCGAGCAGACCCTGGCCATGATGCTGGCCATGGCGCGCCATCTCTGCCGCGCCGACGCTCTCATGCACGCCGGCAAATGGGAGAAGAAGTCCCTGCAGGGCACTGAACTTCGCGGCAAAACGTTGGGCATCGTCGGCCTCGGCCGCATCGGCGTGGAGGTTGCCCGGCGCGCACGCGCCTTCGGCATGGCCCTCGTCGCGCACGATCCTTTCGTTTCTGTTGCAGTCGCCAAGGAGCAGGGCATCGCCATGGCAGAACTCGATCGGCTGTATGCCACCGCGGACTACATCACCCTGCACGTTGGCCTCACGCCTCAAACCGCCGGCATGATCAACCAGGCCTCGATCAGGAAAATGAAGCAAGGGGTCCGGCTGGTGAACTGCGCGCGCGGCGAACTGGTCAACGAAGCGGATTTGGTTGAAGCGCTAAAGCAAGGGCACGTGGCCTCCGCCGCCCTCGATGTTTTCAACGAAGAGCCTTTGAAAAGCTCGCCATTCCATGCGTTGGAGAATGTCATCCTCACGCCGCACATTGCCGGCTCCACGCACGAGGCCCAGGATGCCGTTGGCGTCCAGATTGCCCAGCAGGTCAAGGAATATCTGAAGCATGGCGTCATCCAGAACGCCGTCAATGTCCCGTCGGTCTCGGCAGAGGAGTATGCCGAGATGCAGCCCTACATTATTCTGGCCGAGCGCATGGGATCGTTTCTTGCCCAGGTTTCCGAAGGCACGCTGGAAGAAATCTCGCTGCGTTACAGCGGACACATTGCCGAGTGGAAGACAGAACTGGTTCGCAACGGCGCAATCAAAGGCATCCTCAACCAGGCACTGGAGGAGAAGGCCAACCTGGTGAACGCCGCCGCCATTGCCGACTCGCGCGGTCTGCGCGTGCACGAAGCGCACAAGGCCAAAGCTTCGGCCGGAGGCGCGGGCAGTGTCCTGTCCATTTTTCTGAAGTCTTCCGCCGAAGAGCACTTGGTGAAGGGTGCGGTCCTTCACGGCAGCGCACCGCGGCTGCTGCACGTGGATGGCATTGATGTGGAAGCGCCTCTCGAGCGCAACCTGATCTATCTGCGCAACCGCGACGTCCCCGGAGTCATTGGCAAGGTTGGCACAATCCTCGGAAAAGAGAAGATTAATATCGCCGACTTTTCTCTCGGCCGGCGCAGCGCCGAGGCAGGAACAGGCCCCCGCGAAGCCATTGCCGTAGTCCACGTCGACGGCCGCGTGCCCGACAATGTGCTTGTCAAATTGAAGAAGATCCCGGCAGTGCAACAGGCCAAGGCTGTGAGACTGTTCTAGGAATCGCCAATTGCCAAGTTCCAATCGCCGATTGTTCGGAGGTTCGGCTTGCATGGGCTCTCAATTCGACAGAATTGAATGGGTTGGGATGCAATCGGCCGGGTAAGGTGAACATATCGCTTCCCCCTGCTGCCGGGAAACTAGGGCAACGCGGGAGAACCTCACGACTATCTGCAGTGACGTGGAAGAGCGGCGCTTCAGCGCCGCGTAAAACGTCCAATAAGATCTGGGCTTCAGCCCCTGAGGGAACGAGAGGAGGCGCGCTGATCTCGCTGGGACCTGGCCAATTCGTTGTGTCGAGGGCACAGGGTGCAAATCGGAAATTCCGGTTCACATGACCATTGACTCCAAATCGTTGTCCGTTTTCTTCCGCGATCAGGGCATTTATCTCTTCATTGCGCTCGTGGTCGGCGCGACTTTCTGGGCCATCGGCCAGCCCATAAATCCTTTCACCGTCATCTTGTACTCGCTGTGCATTGGCAATTTCGTTTCCCCTCCGGTGCAATGGCTGCACGTCCTGTACGAGAAACCGTCTCCCTATGACTGGCTGATCTTCCTGATCGTGCTATGCGTCGTGATGTTTCCCGTTTACGCCCTCAGCAGCGTCATTGTCTGGTGGTTAGCCCCGCCGACTCCGCAATCACTTGGGCACTTGCTCGCCACCGGCTGGAAAATGCCGTTCCTGATCACCTTCGTCTACGGTGTGATGAATTTTCTCTATAACAAAACGAGGACGCGCCTCGAGCGCCGCAACGTCGAGCTGCAGACCATGGTCAGGTCGGGCGCCGCCCGCCTGGAAGTCCACGAACAGGAGCTGCAACGCGCCCGCGAAATCCAGCAATCGCTTTTGCCCAAGGAAATTCCGCAACTTCCTGGAATTGCCATAGCCACCGCCTGGCTCCCGGCGCGCGCGGTCGGCGGAGATTACTTCGATGTGCTGCGGCTCGATGGCAACCGGCTGGCCATCTGCATTGCGGATGTCTCCGGCAAGGGAATTCCCGCTGCCCTGCTTATGGCGAATGTCCAGGCCAGCTTGCGCGCATCCGTGCACGACCTCGACAGTCCGGCGCGCGTGTGCGGAATCGTGAACGGCATGCTGTGCGAAAGCATCGCTGCGAACAAGTTCGTGACGTTCTTCTGCGGCGTTCTCGACGCCAGTACACGCACGTTTCGCTACTGCAATGCCGGCCATCCCTATCCCATTCTCGTTTCAGCGGGTGCTGTGCACATCCTGGATCAGGGTGGCGCGGTGCTCGGCGTTTTTCCCTCGTGGAATTACCAGGACTCCAGCGTCAATCTGAAATCCGGAGACCGGCTGCTTCTATTTACCGACGGCATCACCGAAGCCGAGGAGGCGCTAGGCGAGGAGTTTGGAGTGGAGCGGGTCGCCGCATTCGGCAGGGCGCACGCCGCCAGTTCCGCTGCCGAGTTGAACAAGGAACTGATGACGCGGGTGTCGGATTTTTGCGGAGCGCAATTCCAGGACGACGCGACCTTGGTGGTTCTCGCCGTAAATTAAGGGTTAGAACTCCTGAGCCCTTACGATTCCGGCTGGTCCCGCCGCAGCTTCCGGCTCTCTGCCAGCAGCGCCATCGAGTGCATCAGGTTCTGCAGAGTAACGATCCCCACCAGCCGCTGGTCTTCCACCACCGGAATGATGCTCAGGTTGCGCGCCGTCAGTTTGCGGAATGCCGACGACAGCGACTCCTGCCGTGCGGAGGGCTCAAAGATCTTGTTCATCACCGCCTGCACGTATCCGTTGCCTTCCATGCGCAGCGTCTCCAGAATGCGCTGCTTGGAAATCACCCCCACCATGTCGCTTCCCCGGACCACGGGGAAATCATCTTGCAGCGAGTGCACGGCCTTGTCCAGCGCGTCTTCCAGCGTGTCGGCGGGCGAGAGCGTCGCAAAATCTGTGAGCATGACCTCTTCCAGACGGACATTATCCAGCACCGACTGGAACAGGACAGCCCGCTCTTCCAGCTGTGCCGCGGAAAAAATGATCACGCCCACCATTGTGATCCACGTGTCGCTGAACAGCCCCGCCACCATAAGAAGCATTCCCAGCGCGTTGCTGATCGAGACGGCGCGTCGCGTCGCCATGGCCGCATCGCCACCGCGAGCGAAAAAGGCCCGCAGAATGCGGCCGCCATCCAGTGGGTATGCAGGCAAAAGATTCAAGCCTGCCAGGTACAGGTTGGCCCAGACGAGGCTGCGCGGAAGGTTGCCGGGTTGCAGAAAAGGCCACTTCCAGAGTTCGACTCCGGGCACTGCGCTGAGCAGTACGACAGCCGCCACCCCCGCAAGCAACAGATTCGCCAGAGGCCCGACCAGCGCTAGGCGAACTTCGCGCTTCCAGGCTGCCGACGCCGACTCTGGCTTTTCCCCGCGGGATTCCTCGTATAGCGTGACTCCGCTCAGCGGCAGAAGAATGACCGCCTTGGGAATCATGCCCGCGCGCCGGGCCACCAGCATGTGTCCCGCCTCATGCGCGGCAACGCAGCCGAGAATAATCCCCACCAGCGCCAGGTCCCGACCCCCGTTGGCCGTGCCGTGCACGCTGTATTCCGTCCAGAACACGAACAGCGGCAGGATCAGAAATGTGAGGTGAACCCGAACTTCGACGCCGAACAAGCGCCCAATCAGGATGGACCAGCTTCTCATATCGGTGGCTACTACAGTTATTCTACATGTACGGATATATTGATTCCGGCACTCGAAGGTACAGAGCCATGCGGGTGATCGCAGGCAAATACCGCAGCCGGCCCATCCACTCCATGCGCGGCGTGGACGTCCGTCCCACGTCCGACCGCCTGCGCGAGACGCTTTTCAACGTTCTGACCGCCGGCAATCCCAACGCCCTCGAGGGCAGTGTGTGGTTCGATCTGTTCGCGGGCACCGGTGCGGTTGGCATCGAGGCTCTCAGCCGCGGAGCCAAGCAGGTCTACTTCGTCGAGACCTCGCCTCGCGCCGTGGAACTGATCCAGCAAAACCTCCAGAGCCTCGGCATTGTGGATGGCTTCAAGATTCTCCGCGACGATCTTTCCGGGATCATTTGGCGCATGGAGCGGGAGCACGTCGCGGCCGACGTGGTTTTTCTCGATCCACCCTACCGCATGCAGGACCTCTACCGGGAAACCCTCCGCTCCCTGGCTGATTCATCCTTGGTTTGGGCGATGTCGCTGGTGATTGCCGAGCACGAAAAGAAATTTGATCCCGGCGCCGAGTTCCGGTCGCTGCGAAGATTCCGCAAACTGACCCAGGGAAGCGCGGCCCTCAGCTTTTATCGCATAGGGGGAACTCCCGACCTGACTGGATAAAGGGGGACGGCAGGTTGCTGCCCGGGTCTACATCAGGAAGTCGCTGGGGCGCCGGAAGACCGAGTGCTGCATTTCCTGGAGATCATTCTTCACCATGTTCAGGCCGTACACGCAGCCCTCGAAGTCTCGCGAGAGATGCGCGAACAGGGGCGCCACTTTGGCGTATTCGAAGTCCTCGAACTTCGACACGATGTAATAGCTTTCTTTGCCCGCCTTCACCCACTCCACAAAACTCTCCAGCCGTTGGCGCCGCGGGCGGAGGTGATTGATGCTTTCGGGAAACATTCCCGCAAAGAAAAGCGTGTAGTCACCGATGTGCTTGCGCACCTGGCGCTCGCGATCAAACGAAGGCGCGGGACCGTACACCGGATCGGACTCCATCAGCATTTCTCCCACGTCGCTCAGTGGGCGATCGCCCGCTCCGTGAATCTTGAAGAGTTGATCGGCTTCGCAAAACTCGGTAAGCAAGTGCGCAACATACGCTATCACCTGCTGATCGCGAATGCCGATTTCCTCCGCGTAGTGCCTTCCCACCAATTCCAGGAAGAGCTGCTGCAGTGGATGTGACTCCGGAATCATGTTCTTCCGTGGCCTCTGAACTCCGTGCTGAGCACGGCGTTTCCTTGCCTTGCGCACTTGATATCTCAGTTCGCTTGCGAATGCAAGTGACTTTTGTTATCACGTCCGCAAATTCTTCTACACATTAGACGTGGCGTGGCCAACCAAGGTTTCCTCCGTCGAAATACTGGCAGTCGAGAGTGTCGGCTGCTAACCAGCGATGCGAAGAACACAAATTCTGCTACCCGCCATCAGTTTTTTTGCTACAGCCGCTCCACGAACAAAACGAGGTGCCCGCCAGTCGGAGTCTAGGGCAGGGCATGTAGCATCGAACCCATGTGGCACCCAACCAAAGATGAGAGGATCTCCGATGCAACGCCAAAACATTTCAAGCGGCACTCCCTGGGAACCCATCGTCGGCTACTCGCGCGCAGTGAAGATCGGCTCGCACGTCCATGTGTCGGGAACCACCGCGACCGGACCCGACGGAAAAATCATTGGCGTCGGAGACGTTTACGCTCAAGCCGTGCAGACTCTGAAAAATATTGATTCGGCCCTGAAGAAAGCGGGCGCCAGCATGAAGGACGTCGTCCGCACTCGCACCTACGTCATTAACATTGCCGAGTGGGAGAAGGTCGGCAAAGCGCACGGAGAATTCTTCCGGGACATTCGCCCCGCAACTTCGATGGTCCAGGTCAGTGCGCTGATCTCTCCGGAAATTCTGGTCGAGATTGAAGCCGACGCCGTGTTGCCAGAATGAGCACGCGCTGCGCTAACCCAGTGGCTTCGACATCTCCACGAAGTGGCAGGGCAGCGTCGTCGGCACGCCTGCCGTAAACGGAGCCGTTCCGGTCTCGACATATCCACGCCGATGATAGAAGTCCGGCAGTTCTTTCCGCAGATTGACAATCTTGATATCCATGAACCGGCTCCCCGCCTTTCGGCAATGATCCTCGGCCGCGCTCATCAACTTCGATCCCAGTCCTGACTTCTGAGCCTTGGGATCGACCGCAAGCAAACCGAGATACGACCGGTCACCTTTCATCTCCACATACACGCAGCCGCTAATCCCTCCGTCCCGCTCGGAAACTAGGAATTCCCCCGTGAGCAGCAGCGACTGCACTTTCTCCAAATCCATGCGGTCGCGCTCAATAAAGAAGCTTTCCGCCTGGCGGAAGGCAGCGTTGATGACATCAGTAATCGCCTTCGCTTCTGGTATTCCCGCAATCCGCACCACGGCGACGTCCCTCCTCCACCGCTTTCGCGATTCCAGCCTAACTCACCTGTTGGCTAAGGGTATAGAATCCTTCCCGCCAAATCATCCGCGCCATATTCGGCGCAATGCTGCAAATTGCCAGTTTCCTGAAATCTCCTTTAGGAGAACAAACAACGTGAAGAACTTCTCTTGGATTCTTTTCCTTGCCGTCTGCATCAGTGTTTCAGCTCAGGAATCCACTCTTCCGAACTCTCAACCAGTTACCGCGATCCGTGCCGGAGTGCTGATCGATGGTAATGCCAACCCGCCTCGCCACGATCAGGTCATCATCGTCCGCGGCAACCGCATCGAAAGTGTCTCCGATGCAGCCAGCGCGAAAATCCCCTCCGGCGCGACCGTCATCGATCTGTCTCAGGAAACGGTCCTGCCCGGCCTCATTGATTCGCACACCCACATTTTTCTTCAAGGCGAAGACCCAGCCGAGGGCGGGTACGACGTCAACATTCTGAACCCGCCCCTGGCCCTGCGCGCGGCGCGAGCCACAGTCGCCGTCCGGCGGGCCCTGGAGCAGGGTTTCACCACCCTGCGCGACGTTGAAACCGAAGGCGCCGGCTACGGCGACGTCGGAATCAAAGAAGCGATCGAAAGGGGCTATATTCCCGGTCCCCGCCTGTTCGTCTCAACTCGCGCCATCTCCACCACCGGCGGCTACATGCTGGAAGGCTACGCCCCGGAGCTCGACATGCCAAAAGGCGCGCAGATCGTCGACGGACCGGTCGAAGCCAGAAAAGCCGCGCGCCAACAGCTCGACCACGGCGCCGACTGGATCAAGGTCTACATGACCCACCGCTCCTGGGTTGGCAAAAACGGGGAGCTGGTCTCACAGCCTACGCTCACGGTTGAGGAACTGCGCGCCATCGTCGACGAAACTCACGGCTGGGGAAAGAAAGTCGCCTGCCACGCCTATGGCGGCATCGGCTTGCGTCGCGCCCTCGACGGCGGCTGCGATTCCATTGAGCACGGCCTCGATCTCGATGATGCTGCCATCGCCCAGATGGTGAAGCAAGGCACCTGGTACGTACCGACCATCAGTGCCTACTACCACGATTGGGCTCCGGCGGGCACTCCCGCCGGACAGCGCGACCGCCTGCGAGTCTCTCTCCACGAGCCCTCGTTCCGGAAAGCTCTGAAGGCCGGCGTCAAGATTGCCTTCGGCACCGACATGGGCGGAATTCCCTGGTCCGAACCCATTGCCCAGGAGTTTCCCCGCATGGTCGACCTCGGCATGTCGCCCTTAGACGCGATTGTCAGTGCCACTTCGCGCGCCGCCGCCATGCTCGACATGGACGGCAAACTCGGCCTGGTCGCCCCCGGCGCCTTTGCGGACATCATCGCCATCCACGGCGACCCGTTGCGCGACATCCGGCTGCTTGAAAACGTCCAGTTCGTAATGAAGGACGGAAAGGTTTTCAAGAACGAAGCGAAGTAAGGCGAATGCTCGGTCGCCAGCGACGGCATTCATTAGCCCCGCACGTAAGTGCGGGGAAAGCAGGGGGAGAAAAGAACCAGTCCCGTCAGGGACGGCACTATAAAGAGTTGTCCGCTATGAAACGAAAACCGTACTTCTGCTTGCTTGCAATCGCCTTGCTGTCGGCGTCTGCCTCGGCCCAGATCCTGCAGATGGCCGAGCTGAACACCGAACAGATCCGCGCCCTGGACCATGCGAAAACCGTCGTGCTGATTCCCGGCGGAATCATGGAGGAGCATGGTCCTTATCTTCCCTCGTTCACCGACGGCTACGCCGACAACGCCTTCACCCAGGATCTGGCCCGGGCCATCGTGGCGCGTCCCGGATGGACGGTTGTAATATTCCCGCAGATTCCCCTGGGATACGGCGGGGCTAACAACATCGGCGGCAATTGGAGTTTTCCCGGAACCTACACGGTCCGCATGGCCACTCTGCGCGCCGTCTACATGGATCTGGGCAACGAGCTGGGCGAACAGGGCTTCCGCTGGATTTTCCTGGTACACAACCACGGCGATCCGGCGCACAACCACGCGCTCGATCAAGCCTCCGATTATTTCCATGACACCTACGGCGCGACCATGGTGCACCTGTTCGGATTCGAGCCCGTGATGAACTGCTGCGGAACCGCGGACAAACTGTTCACGCCCGCCGAGCAGGCCGAAGAGGGATTTACCGTTCACGCCGGAGCCGATGAACATAGCCAGATCCTGTTTCTGCGCCCGGAACTGGTCGATCCCGCCTACAAGAAAGCGGCTTCGTTTACCGGCAAGAACTTTGACGACCTTTACCGCATGGGCGCAACCAAGGGATGGCCAGGCTACTTTGGGGCTCCTCGGTTGGCTAGCGCGGCCTTTGGCGCGCTCGCTTTCTCCGACCAGACGCGCCTGTTGAATGGCCTTGCCCTCAAGATCCTCGACGGCCTCGATTACCGCAAGATCCCGCGCTTCGCTGACGCTCTCGATCCTCGCGACGCCATCGGGGAAGCGGCCGAGTTGGATCACGACCGCGTGCAGGAAGAGAAAGAGCTGGATTGGCTGAAATCCCAGAAGCACTGGCCTTAGCTCCCATTTCGGCGCGCTCTCCCGCCAGATTTCACAACACTCGCCCTCAAATCACTTGACATCCGCTTCCCGGCGGGCATAATGCCTCAATCACTTCCGAACTCGTTTCCAGAAGTGCATTCGGTCCGCCCCCCGCGGGCCGGGAGGTGCCCATGAGCTTGCTGGAGCTTTGTGATCGGGAAATTGCCGCTGTTCCGCTGGATGCCACTGTCGCCGACGCCATCAACAAGATGCTGGATCATCACGTAGGAGCCGTCGCCGTCGTCGACAGCGAATATCGCGTCGCCGGAATCTTCACCGAGAGGGACGTTCTCCGCAAGATGGCGCTTAGCCGCACGGATCCGCAAACCACCTCCGTCCGCGATCTGATGACCACCCCGGTGGAGATGGCCACTCGCAACACGGGTGCAGGGGAAGCGTTGACCACCATGCTGGAGCGCCATTTCCGCCACCTGCCTGTCGCCGACGATAACGGCAAGCTGCTCGGAATTCTCTCCATCCGCAACCTGCTGGAGTGGCGCGTCGACGACCTGAGCCGCGAACTCGAGTCGCTCGAGCAATACGTCTCCAACGATGGCCCGGGCGGATAGAGCTCCGTGGGAGGGACGGCCGCCAGCTGTCCAGTCGGGATGTGGGAACGGGCGCGTCGTGAGCCTGTCTCAAGCAAAGCCGAACATGTGGGAACGGGCGCCTCGCCCGTTCAGCCGAGCGCAGCGAGGCGTCGGGCAGCAAGGCAAGCTCTGAGGTGACGTGCTTTTGGGTGGCGCAGCCCTTCAGCGCCGCGATAAGAGCGAAGGTGGCGCAGGCCTTCCAGGCCTGCATTAAGACGCACCAGGAATCGACGGGCTTCAGCCCTGAGGCACCAGACTTTTTCAGCAGCCAGATCATGAAGAAGCTTCTTTGTTGTTGTGCTCTCGCAGTTTCCTTAGTCGCGACCCTCCCTCTCGCCGCCCAACAGGCCTCCAAACCCGTCTCCGTCCACGCCGGACACCTGCTCGATATCAAGACCGGAAAGCTGCTCTCCGACCAAACCCTCATCATTGAAGACGGAAAGATCGTAAGCTCCGGGCCGTCCGCTGAAATGAAGACGCCTGCCGACGCCACCCGCATCGACCTGCCCAGCGCCACCGTTCTGCCCGGATTAATAGACGCCCATACCCATCTGACCTCCGACCCGAAATTCGGCTACGAGCGGCTCGCCATTTCCAAGCCGCGCGAGGCGCTCACCGGGGCCAAGAACGCCCGGCTCACCCTGCAAGCCGGATTCACCACCGTCCGCAACGTGGGAGCTTCTGGCTACACCGACGTCGCCCTGCGCGACGCCATCAACGCCGGCGATGTCCCCGGCCCCAGAATGCTGGTCAGCGGCCCCGCCCTCGGCATTACCGGCGGCCACTGCGACAACAATCTTCTGCCCTCCGAGTATCACGCCACCGGGGAGGGCGTAGCTGATGGCATCGCCGCCGTGCAACACAAAGTCCGCGAGAACATCAAATATGGCGTCGACCTGATCAAAGTGTGCGCCACGGGCGGAGTGCTCTCCATGGGGGACAATCCGCAAGCCTCGCAATATACCCTGGAAGAAATGAAGGCCATCGTCGCCGACGCACACCGCCTCGGCCGCAAGGTCGCGGCCCACGCCCACGGCGCACAAGGAATCGTCTGGGCCACGGAGGCCGGCGTGGATTCCATCGAACATGGCTCCTACATCGACGATGCCGGCATCGCCGCCATGAAACAACACGGCACTTATCTAGTACCCACGCTTTATCTCGGCGACTGGATGATCGACAACGCCGAGCGCACTCACCTGCCTGCCCCTCTGCTCGCCAAAGCCCGCGAGGTCATTCCCGCGGCGCGCACCAACATCGCCCATGCTTTTGCCAGCGGCGTGAAGGTCGCCTTCGGCACCGACGCCGCGGTTTATCCCCACGGCCTCAATGCCCATGAATTTGCCGTGATGGTCAAGCTGGGATTGACCCCGCTGCAGGCCATTCAAGCCGCGACCCTGAATGCCGCCGACTTAATGGGATGGTCCGGCAAGGTCGGCACCCTCGATCCCGGCGCCTGGGCCGACCTCATCGCCATCGATGGCGACCCGCTCAAAGACGTCACCACCCTCGAACGCGTGAAATTCGTGATGAAGGGCGGCGAAGTCGTGAGGAACGACTACGGAAGATAAACCACAGACCCGGGGGCCAAACTTTAGCCCTAGCTCATTCGTGCCCCCCATCTTCCCCCGAATTGCTGTAAACTCCATTAAAGCTTCCGCCCCTCTGGGCGGATTTCTGGGGAAACGGGATGTTCATGCCTCACCCCAATTTGAGCGATGAGATCAATCGCAGCATTATCCAGTCGGAAATTGAGGGAGGCGTTTCCCTGTCGGATCTCCCGCCTTCTACCGTCCTCGAGATTCAGACCCTGCATCACTGCTACACCGCCGTGCTTCTCGGCGGCAACGAGGCTCTCATCTCCGGCCATCCCGAGTTTTGCCCCGAGCCCGTGCAGGTCGCCATTGCCGGCTCGACTTGGGGCGGCTCCATGCTGAAACTGCAATTTGTGGGGCGCGGTATGCACCTTGAATTTCACCACCCCGAATATTCCACCCCCATCATTACCTCTCCCATCCAGCAGATTCGCGACCGCCTCCCGCGGTCCGCCTCCCAGGCCCTCACCCGTCCCGCCATTGACTTGCCCTCCGCCACCCACTAACATTCCCGCCATCGGCCCGCAGTGGGTGCAGTGAAGTCCCCGGCCGCCATCAACCCTGAGGTCTAACCTTGAGCGTCAACATCACCACTCGCGAAGTCGATCACGTCACCGTCGTGGATATTACCGGCCGCATCGTCCTGGGAGACGAAATCGGCGCCCTGCGCGATACCGTGCGCGGCCTGATCACGAAGGGAAAGAAAAAAATCGTACTCAATCTCGCCAACGTCGACTACATCGACAGCTCCGGGGTCGGCGAACTCGTCAGCAGTTTCACCACAGTCCGCAACGCCGGCGGCGAGCTCAAACTTCTCAGCCTCACCAAGAAGGTCCACGACGTCCTGCAGGTCACCAAGCTCTATACCGTCTTCGATATCAAGGATGACGAGTTCACCGCCGTCAAGTCCTTCGACTACTTCTTCGCCAAATAGCGCGGGGTGGAGCCCCATAAGTGCTAAGTTAGGGCAAGGTTTTCTTGCGGGAGCCGGTCAAACCATCCCGGCGGAAATCGGCAGGCCCTTGACTGCCTGGCTCCCCACAAGCCGACTTGGCGGTACTAATCTTCGCCGGGCAAGCCGGATAGCTTCCGGTTAGCCGACCAACCGAACGGATTTGTAGCACATCCTCTTCAACTGCGGCACAGGCTATAATTGCGCCCACGCATGGGGCTCACGTCGGGGATCAAACTCGGTCCGTACGAGATTGTCTCGCCGCTTGGTGCGGGAGGCATGGGCGAAGTCTACCGTGCCCGCGACACCCGTCTCGACCGCACCGTTGCCGTCAAGATTCTCCCCGCCCATCTTTCCGAAAGCCCCGAGGCCAGGCAGCGCTTTGACCGTGAAGCGCGCGCGATTTCCTCTCTGAGCCACCCCAACATTTGCCACCTCTACGACGTCGGCCAGCATGACGGGATCAGTTACCTCGTGATGGAGTACCTGGAAGGCGAGACGCTGGGCGAGCGCCTACTCAAGGGCAGGCTGCCGCTGGAGCAGGTGTTCCGTGTTGGGGCGGAGATATGCCACGGGCTGGAACAGGCACACCGCAGCGGCGTAGTCCATCGCGACCTCAAGCCGGGCAACATCATGCTGACCAAGTCGGGAGCGAAGCTGATGGACTTCGGATTGGCGAAGCCGCCGGCGGCTCCCATGGGGACCTTGTCTGGGTCAAACTTGCTGGCCACCATTTCGCAACCGTTGACCACGGAAGGAACGATCGTCGGCACCCTCCAGTACATGGCGCCGGAGCAACTGGAGGGCAAAGAAGCGGACAAGCGCAGTGACATTTTTGCCCTAGGATCGGTCTTGTACGAAATGACCACCGGCAAGCGCGCGTTTGAAGGCAAGACAACGGCCAGCACGATTGCCTCAATCCTGGCAGCCGAACCCAAGCCGCTGAGCGCCATGCAACCGCTGTCGCCGCCCGCTCTGGAGCACGTGATCGCCACCTGCATCGCCAAGGATCCGGAGGAACGCTGGCAAAGCTGCGCTGATATTTCTCGGCAGTTACAGTGGGTTGCGAAAGAGCCCAAGCCCGCGGAGCTCTCTCCGCACCGCGGAAGGCTTCTCTGGATGCTGCTGGCGGCAGGGGTATTGATCGCCGCGGCGTTTTTGCTGGGCACACGTTGGGCGAAGGTTCCGGGGCGCGTGAGCCAGTTCGAAGTGAATCCGCCGCCCAACACCTACTTCAATTTTCGCGGCCTCTCCGGCCCGCCTGTTCCTTCGCCCGATGGAAGCAAGATCGCGTTCGTGGCCTTCATGCAGGGTAAGGCCGGAACCGCCGGTCTGTGGCTGCGCTCGCTCGATTCGACGGATGCCCGTTTCCTTCCCGGCACGGAAGGGGCTCTGTATCCGTTTTGGTCGCCGGATGGAACGTTCCTGGCGTTCTTTGCCGGGGGAAGACTGAAGAAGCTTGATTTGTCGGGCGGAAGCGCGATTCCTATCTGCGATGTGATGGAGGGTCGCGGCGGAACCTGGTCGACCAACGGTGTGATCCTGTTTGGAGTTCGCGCGGGCAGCCTTTCCCGGGTGGACGCATCCGGTGGCAAGCCCGTCCGGGTTACCGCCCTGGACGAGGCGCGGCATGAGATCAGCCACCGCTTTCCGCAGTTCCTTCCCGATCAGAAACACTTTCTGTTTGTTGCGCAGGCTCCGCAAATCCCTACTGCCCGCGCCTTTGTCGCTTCTCTGGATGACCCCAGACCGGTCATGGTGGAGGATGTCGTCACTCGCCCGGTGTTTTCCAATAACCATCTTTCTTATGTTCTGGACAACAGTCTGCTGATTCGCGGCTTCGACCCGGGGACGCTGCGTTTTACCGGCGAGCCCGTGGTCGTCGCCGAGCACGTGCAGAATGATCCTCAATTCAACTTCGCCGCTTTCTCCGTATCGGGCTCCACTTTGATTTACCAGACCGGCGCGGTAGCTGCGGGAACGCGCCTCGTCTCTTATGACCGCAGCGGGAAGCAGACCCTGCTGAGTGAGGAAAAGGATTTGCTTCAGACCATCGCCCTTTCCCCGAACCAGGATCAGATGGCCGCCTCTCTGGGGATCACCTCCGGCCAGTTAAATGACGTTTGGGTCTTCGATCTGCGCAAGAACACCAACGCCAAGCTCACTTTCGACCAGCACTCCTTCATGCCGGTGTGGTCGCCGGACGGCAAGAGACTGGCTTTCGACCGCGTCGACAGCGACGGAGACGTGATCGTCGCCAAGGACGTATCCGGGAGCGTCGCGGAGGAAGTTTTGTTCAAACTCCCGACTCAGAGGGGGAACGCGGGAGGAGAGTCCACGCCCCAAAAACTGTACCCCATCGCCTGGAGCCCGGATGGGAAATACCTGATCTTCCGTGGTCCCGATGAAGTCAGCGCGCTGGCGCTTGACGGCAGCCGCAAATTAAGTCCCCTGTTTCCTGCCAAGCTGGGAACCTTCGGAGTGGCAATGTCTCCGGACGGGCGATGGCTGGCCTATTCCTCGAATGAGTCGAGTCTGCCCGAAATTTACGTCGTGCCTTTCCGCACCGCACCGGATGCGACTCCATCGATCGCAGGCGGCAAATGGCAGGTCTCGAACGGAGGCGGGACGTTTCCGGTCTGGCGAGGGGACGGAAAAGAGCTGTTTTTTACCAATAGCTCATCCAACACGCTGATGTCGACCAGCGTCAGCATTACCGGCGATCATTTTCAGAACAATAAGCCTCAACCGCTTTTCGATCTCGACGCGCATCCGGTCGGGAACTATTATGCCGTCACCCGCGACGGGCAGAAGATCTACATGACCACCTACGGGGCAGGCAGCACGGCGCCTTTCACGGTCACGACGAACTGGTTGGACTTGGTAAAGAAATGAGCCTGCTTGCGAGGTACGTCTTTGCTGAGTAACGGACAAGACTCGGTCCCTATGAAATCCAACCCGCGTTGGGGCGGCGCAGATTCATTCGGCGCAAACCTTCGGAGTTCGATTCCATTCGCCCACTGGTCCAGTTCTAGAAGTCTCTTGCGGGAGGATGACGGGCGACCTGTACGTTATCGGTTCGTCCTTCAGATAAGTACCGAAACGCCCTTGAGGAAAGTTGGCAGGCCGCTCCAAGCATCAGGCTTAAGTAGCGCTTACGGGGCGGAGCCCCGAGTGTGGCGCGGATACTCCCATCCGCGAATTCTGTTCAGTTTTGACTGAACCCGCCGTTCCGCTGCGGCAACCGAGCGCAAACTCGACCGGTAAACCACTGGTCACTGATCACTGGCCACTGCCTCACCTCCCGTACTCCCGCACTTCCCCATCCACAGCCACGGCTACATATTTTTGAGTCTGCAGATCCCGGAACTGCACTACCTGATGCCCCTCCCGCGCCAGTTGTCCCCACCGGCTTGGCTTCTCCGCATTCTGTTCAATTGCCTGGTACTCCCTTCCGCCCGTGGCAAACCGCACCGTCCGAAACCTCCCTCGCCCCGTCCGCGTCACCCGAAACACACTCCCCTCCACCGCCACTTCCGGGCTGCTCATCAACTGCTCCGCCACCGTCTTCATTACCGCCGGATCCAACATGGTCCACTCCACATTCGAACGTCTTCTCGTTGCTCGCGTTCCCCAACAAGCCCACACCCCGAGACCGAATCCGGATACCCTACAGTCAGTTACACGATCGTAGAAGCCCCGGCTGCAGTCGCCGCCGCCCCCCCCACGACTGTCCTAGTAGGATCGGACTAGTGCGTATGGAGTCTTGCCCCGGTCCGCCGCGCCCAACGATCATATCGAGGACGTTAGCTTGGAACCTTCCTCCCCCAAAGCCTTAAGGAGGATACTAAATGCGCCAAACCACACTGCTGGTGATCTGCGCTCTCATGGCAGGTCTACTCGCTACAGCCGCATGGGGCATCACAACGCCCCCGGCGGATACGTTGAAGGTTGACTATTTCTCGAACGCGAACACAGCAGGCGCCCCGGATGGAACGGTACGTGTCACCAACCCCGGTACCAGCGGCGGCAGCCTTTATGCCGCCTTCTACGTGTTCGATCCCAACCAGGAACTGACGGAGTGCTGCACCTGCCGGCTGACTCCCGATGGTCTGCGTACCCTGTCGGTGAACTCGGACTTGACCAGCAACCCGCTCACCGGTGTTACCCTGACCACTGGGTTGATCAAGATTGTCTCCAGCACCAGTCCCAGCGCGTCAAGGCTGGTTCCGACGGCTGCGATTCGTTCTTGGGCTACTCACATCCAGAACAGCAATTTCTCTGAGACCGAGACGGCGTCGCAAGATGCCACTCTCAGCGCCACAGAGCAGGGCCGTCTGCAGGGCGAGTGCGCCGCCATCCAGATCGATGGCAGCGGCCACGGCATCTGCAGCTGTGGCACTGGAGACTAGTCGATCGCTTTAACTTCTGTAGGGACTTGCTTACCGCTACCCTCAGACGAAGCCAGACTCGCCGGGCAACCACGTGTTGTCCGGCGAGTCTTTGTTTACTCCCCTGGTTACTTCCCTTTCTCCTTCTTCCCCGCCCACGAAGTTCTCAGAAGCGCGCCATCAGGGCTGCTGCGGCCTCATATATCCTGCTTCGCCATCTCCCTCTAGTCGAATCGGACTAATTCAAATGGAGACTGGCAGACGCGCAAACTGCGGATAAAACTGCCACGCCCCATATCATAGGAGCCGGACCTCCCCCAAAACTCCTAGCTCGAGGAGGATGCTGAATGCGCCAAACTGTAGTTCTGGTGATCTGTCTTTTATGCGTCGCGGTCTTGGCCCCGACAGCATGGGCAGCCACAACCCCACCCCCAGCGGACACACTGAAGGTGGATTATTTCTCCAACGCAAATACCTCGGGCGCCCCCGACGGGACCGTCCGTCTCACCAACCCGAACACCAGCGGCGGCAACATCTGGGCCGCCATCTACGTGTTCGATCCCAACCAGGAAATGAGTGAGTGCTGCGAATGCCGGCTCACTCCCGATGGTCTGCGTACGCTTTCGGTCAACTCGGACCTGACCAGCAACCCGCTGACCCCGGTTACCCTGAGCACCGGTCTGATCAAGATCGTGTCGACCACGGGACTCAGCGCTTCCAAGCTGTTCCCCGTGGCGGCGATTCGCTCTTGGGCTACGCACATCCAGAACAGCAACTTCGCCATCACTGAGACCGCTTCGCAAGATGCCACCCTCAGTGCCGCCGAAGTCTCACGTCTGCAGGCCGAATGCGCCGGCATCCAGCATGACGGCAGCGGTCACGGAATCTGTTCCTGCGGCACAGGGGACTAGTTTCACAGTTTCTGTGGGCTCTACATCGCCGCCCTCAGACTGAGCCAAGACTCGCCAGGCAAGCACCCTTCAGGTGCAGCCTGGCGAGTGTTTTTTGGTCGGGAAACATTCCGAGGCGCTGGAAAGTTTCCACGAAGCGCGCGGTGGGGCTCCGGAACTGTGCGCAACCGTGGAAGAGCGGCGCTTCACCAGCTTGCCCTGAGCGAAGTCGAATGGACCGCGTTAGGCCATAAAACGTGCGGGCTTTAGCCCCGGTGCCCTGCTGCCTCTCTAATGGGATCAAGTTAGTGCACATGGGGACTGGTAATCGTGCGCACCACCGATAAAATGTTGACGCCCCACAGTTTCAGAGTTTTATCCTCCCCTAAAACTCCGAGCCTACAAGGAGGATTGTGAAATGAATAAAAACGTATTTCTGCTTATTTGTGTTCTGTGCATAGCGGTGCTGACCCCGGCAGCATGGGCAACGACAACCCCGCCGCCAGCGGACACGCTGAAGGTGGATTATTTCTCCAACGCCAATACCGCCGGCGCCCCCGATGGGACACTGCGTCTTACCAACCCGGGCACTAACGGCGGCAATATCTATGCTGCCATCTACGTGTTTGATCCGAATCAGGAACTGACAGAGTGCTGCGAATGCCGCCTCACTCCCGATGGTCTTCGCACCCTGTCGGTCGACGCAAACTTGACCAGCAACCCGCTCACAGGTGTGCTTTTGACGAATGGTTTGGTCAAGATCGTCTCAACCACCGGAGTCAACGCATCGAAGCTGTATCCAACGCCCGCGATTCGCTCTTGGGCTACGCACATTCAGAACGCTAATTTCGCCGTCACTGAGACTGCATCGCAGGATGCCACTCTCAGCGCCTTCGAGCAGACCCGTCTCAGCCAGGAGTGCTTTGCCATTGAACTCGATGGCAGCGGCCATGGCATCTGCAGCTGCGGCACGGGAGACTAGTTCCGCTACTTCTGCAGGCCGGCTCTTGTAGTCGGTCCGGCAGAGCCTACAAACACTCGCCGGGCAGCCAGCTTCACTGCCTGGCGAGTTTTTTTCCCAATGCACTGCGCCTCGATGGTGTGAGGCGGACACTCTTGTCCGCCGCCCTTGACGTTGATTCTTCAGTCTGAACTTCCGACGACTCCCTATGGATGCCCCTGATAACTGACTCAATCACGTTTTACTTCGGTTATCATGTGGCAGTTTGAGGAGGTTCCCCTTGACATGCCGCCATCTCCCTTCTCGCGTCCTCTGTTTACTCCTGTTCACGCTGATCTGTGTATCGCCCGCGCTATGCGCAGAGCGCATCGCCGACCTGACTGCCTCGGACGGCACGAAGCTCAAGATCACCTATTTTGCCGCAGCCCAGCCTGGCCCGGGAGTCCTGCTCCTGCATCAGTGCAACCGCCAGCGCAAGGTTTGGGACGGCTTGGCGGGGCAACTCGCGGCGGCGGGAGTCAACGTCCTCACCCTGGACCTCCGCGGCTTCGGCGAAAGTGGCGGCGACCGGTTCGATCAGCTGCCGCCGGAGAAACTGGCGCAGCTTCAGGAGCACTGGCCTGGCGACATCGACATCGCGCTTCAATACCTGGAGTCCCAGCCCGGAGTTGAACGGGAACTGATCGGCGTGGGTGGCGCTAGTTGCGGCGTGCAAAATTCCATTCAAACCGCGCGGCGCCATCCCGAGGTCAAGTCCCTGGTCTTGCTCTCCGGAAGTACTGACTTGCAGGGCCGCCAGTTCCTGCGCGACGCAGCAAAGCTCCCCATCTTTTTCGCCGTCGCCGATGACGATGAATTCCCTCCCACCGTGCAGACGATTGAGTGGCTGTACACCCTCTCAGCCGACCCGGAAAAAAAGTTCGTGCACTATGCCACCGGCGGCCACGGAGCCGATATGTTCCCCGTGCATCCCGAGTTGCCGGGTCTGATCACCGACTGGTACGTGACCACGCTCATCAAGACGCCAGGACACGCGCCCGTTCCCAAGGATGCTCCGGCGATACCGCAGGAAGTGCTGACCCTCAATCTTATCGACCAGCCCGGTGGAGCAGCCAAAGTTGCGCAGAAACTGCAAGAAGCCCGGCAGCACGATCCCAAAGCCACGACGTTTCCTGAAGCTATTGTCAATTTCATGGGATACGAGCGCATGCAATCCGGAGACACCAAAGGCGCAGTCGAGATCCTGAAGCTCAACGCTGTGGCCTATCCGAACTCGCCAAATGTCTACGACAGCCTCTCCGACGCCTACCTCGCCGATGGCCAAAAGGACCTCGCGCGCCAGAACGCCGAAAAAGCCCTGCAACTGCTGCCCTCCGACACCGCAGACCCCGAGCAGCGCCGCAACGATATCAAGGCCAGCGCCGAACAGAAACTCCAGCAGCTCAAAGATCCAGCAAAATAGCGTCAAAGCGTGCTTAGGTGGGGACAGCCGCCTCGGCTGTCCAGCCGAGCGCAGCGCAGCGTTCTATGCAGAGCTAGCGGGGTAGGCCATTCTACCGCCGCTTTAGCGCCTCCAACTCCTCCAGAGTCCGTGGCCAGTCCGATCCCAACAGCCGGGACAAACCCCGATCCGCGAGCACTTTGCCTCCGGTCTGGCAGCGCGCGCAGTAGTTCGTTTCCTTGTCGGCATAACGAATCCGCAGAACTTTATCGCCACACCTCGGGCAAGGCAGCCCGAAACGGCCATGAACAGCCATGTCTTTACGAAACGCCGTCACCTTCTCGGGAAAGGCCGCTTCGGCCTCAGCATGAAGCCGAGTGATCCAGAGCTGGAGAGTTTGCCGGGTCGCCGCGAACAGCCTCTGCGAGTCCTCGGGCGCAAGCTTGTTGGTGAGCGTGATCGGAGAGAGCTGGGCGGCGTGGAGGATCTCGTCGGAATAGGCGTTGCCGACGCCGCTGAGCAGGCGCGGATCGGTCAGGGCCCGCTTCAACGTATGACTTTCAGCCGTCATCACTGCGCGAAACGTTTCTAGATCAGTCGCAAAGACGTCGATCCCTCCAGCGTCGAAGGACCGCAGGCTCTCTTCGCCGCTGACCAGATGGAGCGAGGCGCGATGCTTGGTCCCGGCTTCCGTCAAGACCAGAGATCCCTGGGGAAAGTCGAAGGCTGCCAGATTCTGACGGCCGGCCAGCTTCGCCTCTGGCGGGCGCCAGTGCAGGCGGCCCGCAATCATCAGGTGAAG
>Ga0209517_10000399_pt1 | contig 75055 bp, 49 predicted proteins | sample PeaSoiMetSII2010_FD_187695 | JGI IMG/M metagenome (GOLD analysis project Ga0209517, IMG submission 187695) | Peat soil microbial communities from Weissenstadt, Germany - SII-2010 (SPAdes) (version 2) | ecosystem: Environmental > Terrestrial > Soil > Wetlands > Peat | place: Germany... | reverse complement strand
CAGGATGAGCGTGTAATAGGGTTTTTGTGCCTGCCGACAAAACCGGGCTCGTTGCACCCGAACCAGGAATATGCCATCTGGTACCTGGTCAGCGGCCCAGCGATCCGCGGCGTGCAGGCCGGTGATCTGGCGTTTCATGCAGCACCTTCTTTCTGGCCGAGATAGCTGTTGAGCTGGCAGACGAGGGCATTGCGGTCTCTCTCGGCCCAGTCGGCCAGTTGCTGCACGAAGTTCTCCACCTGTTCGCGGGTGGCATCGCGCAGGGTCTTGGTTCCGCAGAAGTCGACTGCGTAGGCCTTGACGAGTTCGGGATCGAGCTTGTGTTGGCGGATGATCTGGCAGAGGCGGTCCCGCACTTTGGGGCCGCTGCCATTCCCGTTTCCATTCGCGTTTTGTGGAGGAATCTTGTCAAGCGGAGTCGGAACCGAGCCAATCTCATCGACGGAGCAGATGCCGATGCCGTAGGCCTTGCGCAAGGCTCGGTTGACGGCGCGAGTCTCGGCTACGCGCATCTCGGCGCCGTGGACTAGCGGGGAGACGTTGGACGGATCCGCATCGCCGTAGCCGACGAAGCCGGAGGAGCCTTTGGCAGGGAAGACTCTCGCCTTAAGGACGAAGCGGTTCGCCCCGGAATCACACAGCGAATCGATGGCCTCAACATCGATACCGCAGCATCTCTTGCGACGCGCCAGCCGTAGCAGTCCTGTGTGCGTTACATACCAGTTGCTGTTGATAATCTGGAGATCGCCGCCTTTTAGTGAAAAACTAAACTCTCGCGTCAAGGTTTCCAGCCAAGCCCTGGTCCGCGATGCTAAAGCTTCACCGAGCGCCTTTTTCGCCATGTTCATGTTTTGTCTAAGCAGCTTGCGCGTTGCTTGGTCATTGGAAGGTGTTTTGCTCTTTCGGCCCTCTGGGTGCTTCATTTTCGCCTCCTGTATCGCAAGTATAACAAGTATGGCATGTATTACACAATAGCGATTTGTATTGTTCACAGTCCGATTGCAAAGCTATATTTCAGAGGTGGCGAGAACAGGTTTTTTGGTATTCCGAGTGAACCCACAACTGCGGCGCGACATTCAGCAGATTGCTGATGAGGAGCAGAGGACCATCACGCAAGTCTGTGAGATGCTGCTGTACGAAGGCGTCGAGGCCTACAAGAAGGAAGGGCCCAAATTCATGCAGCGCCTGGTCGCCAAGCAGAAGACTAGGGTCAAGGACTGATGACCGACGCGAGAAAGCGGTTCGCCATCAATGGGCGAACTCGTGTTGGTTGCGAAAAATGGCGTCACTAAGCGATTGATGCGAAGGTACTTCCAATCCTTGACTTGCCTGTTGCAACCGGTCTAAAGTACCCGCAGGTCGGCACGAAAATGGGCCGATCCCTCTTGGGTATGCCAATACCTGAGAGCCTAGATAAGTAACCCTTCGATGAGATAAGTACGCTTCAGATGATAGGTGTCATCGAACGCATCTTGCTAAGGCTCTGAATCAGTTCTCAATTCCTGCGAACTAGTTGTATGGCGCTCCACGGCTGGTCAACTCGCGCCTGAGGCCCCGAACCGGGCTGACTGGCGGAGCAACTGCCCTGCCCAAAATTTCGCAACAAAGGAGAACAGTTATGAGACACGAGAGAACAGTGACGGACGCCGTTCGAGCCGCCAATAAAGCGAACGCGCAATCTTCCAAAGGTCCTAGGACCGACCGAGGAAAGGCGCATTCACGCAACAACGCTCTCCGACACGGCATACTCGCGCGCAACGTGGTACTGGACACTCACGAACAACGGGCGGAGTTTCGGGAACTGCAGCATGTCTGCAAAACAGAGTTTAGTCCGGAAGGGCTGCTCGAGAAGTTTCTTGTGGAGGAGATCGCTACCCTATTCTGGAAGCTCGGAATTACAGAGGGCCTTCAAGCCCAGGAACTTTTGCTGCGTCAAGAGCTTTCAGATCACGTGGGCAGCATTTTTCACAAAGATCTTAAACTGCCCATTAGCGGCCACGATCTTCCGCTTAATAGAGGCTGGGACTGTGAGCGTCTAGTCGTTCGGGCTGTTTCTGGCAAAGACACGAGTTACTCCAGCGCGTCGCGAGGCCCGGCAGTTGTTCAGGGCCAGGTGGTCAACGCCTTTCAAAACTCTCAAAACTCCAACAGCCAGAACGCTGGTCACTTAGAGTTTGAGGCTGTCTTGGGGAATTCCCTTGCGAACATGACCCGCTACCAATCAGCACTGAAGCGCGATCTCTACCGTGCAATCGAAACGTTGCACAAGTTGCAAATGGAAAGGAGGGAACGAGAGAACTGACACCTGCCCTATACCGAGCGATCGATATGCTGCGCGTCCTGCAAACGGGAAGACGCGAACCGGAAGGGCGTGATTCCTGAACGTAGCGACTGGGGGACACGTTTTGGAGGGACATTCTTGGGAGACCCACCAAAGATCGCTCAGAAGACGATTTTGCCAAACGAACCCACCAAGTCCTTTCTTTTCAACAGAAGTTCGATCCGGTTCACGTCTAAGTGATGCTCACTTCCGAATACATTTCGCACACGTGCAGCGCTGCGCAGATTCCGCCTACCGTGGCATAGGCGCGTACGGCTCCAAACAATTCCTCCACACGACGGTCAGTCGAGAGCCCTCGTCGCAAGCGGCCGGTTTCTGAACGCAGACTTCAGGCTAATCGGCGAAACGCTCTTATGGCTTCGTTGCGGAATAGTGCATCTGTGCTGGACATCCGGGAGAGTTCGGCGGTTGTGTCACCCAATAATATATCGTTGAACGATATTAAATAGACTCTGTACTGGAGAGCATAGCGCGGTTGATCGAGGACGTTAACTCGGGCTTCCCATGGTCCTGCGGCCTACCCATGGGGATGAAAGCGCATTCCTAAGGCCTATTGATTCCAAACGGGTTATGCGCGACTTCCGACGGAGCGTAAACGCCTGTGGCGACTGCTCTCCGCAGGCTAGACGAATACTTCTCCGGGCAATGCCGTCAAGGTTCGCGAGACGAGCGTGTTCTGAATAGTCCGCCTCGGTGGTTCCGCTGTCTCCGCGTCAATTTGCTTGCGTTCCATTCTTAGTTGCAGACTACGCTCGATGTGGCGCAACTCCAGCACTTCGGCTCCTGCGACCAAGGTTGACGCGCGACCTTGCAACCCGGCTCTGCCGGTGCGGCCCACGCGATGGATAAAATCCTCGGCCATCTTGGGTAGATCGTAGTTGATCACATGGGCCACGTCGTCCACGTGCAAGCCACGGGATGCGATATCAGTAGCGACCAGCACCTGGAAGCGGCCTTCCTGAAATCCGCTCAACGCTCCATTCCGCTGCGACTGTGAGCGATCGCCATGAATCATAGCCGCGGCGAAGCCGTCCCGAACCAGTTCATTGGCCAGGCGCTCCGCGCCACGCTTCGTGCGGGTGAAAATCAGGGTTTGCCCTTTTTCCGAATAGAGCAATTGACGCAGAACGTCGAGTTTCTCTCCCGGTCGAACTTCGTAGGCTTTGAGCTGTACGCTCTCGGCGGGCTTGAGCACCGAGCCCAAAGCCACGCGCACCGGTTCGCGCATGTAGTCATTTACCAATCCGGCAACGGATTGTTCCAGGGTGGCCGAGAAGCATAGGGTCTGCCGCTGCTGCGGGAGTGCCGAGAGAATGCGCTGGATCGCAGGCAAGAAACCCATGTCGAGCATTCGATCGGCTTCATCGAGCACGAGCATTTTGACGTAGCGCAGATCGGCGAACTTGCGGCTCATCAGGTCCTGCAACCTTCCCGGCGTGGCAATTACTAGTCCGCAGCCGGCACGGAGACCTTGAATCTGCGCCTTCTCCGAAACGCCGCCGATGACTAGAGCCGCCTTGGGCATGGCTTTGCTGCTCAGTTGCTCGTATTGCTCGTGGACCTGCATGGCGAGTTCGCGCGTGGGCAATAGCACAAGCGCAGTGGTGTGGCGCGACGGTTCTCGGTGGAGAGTCTCGATCAGCGGGATCAGAAAGGCCAATGTCTTGCCGGTGCCCGTCTGAGCAGTGCCGATCACGTCGCGGCCTTCAAGAGCGGGAGGAATCGCACTTTCCTGGATGGGTGTGAGGTTAGTGAACTGGGCTGCCGCCAGGCCCCGCTGCAATGCAGGTGACAAGGGCAGTTCCGAAAATGTGGTCATTCGAATTTGTTTCTTTCTGGAGGGGCTTGTGATCACGCGCTCCGACACACGCCGAGAGCTGTCATGCCGCTCACATTCAATTGTTGGATTTCACGCAAAATAAACGGAGGGCAGGAAAGGCGGAGATGATTCTGGTCGAAGAACTGACCACCGCGTGACGAGCAAACCGTGAAAAAGCGTCATAGTGAGTATAACACAAAACGGTTTGAACACCGGTTTCCGCTCCCGTGAACCAGCGGAAAATTACGCCGCCCAGTTTCCGACGGGTAGCGATATCGTCGCGCGGGTCAAAGCGCACTGTCGGTCGCGTGGTAATCGAGCAAATAGGACAATTGAGAAGTGAATCCGGCCAAGCGTTCCAATCTACTGCTTCAATGGTTGCAGTCGTCGCCGGGACCGCGCTGGGGTTGACAGGCGCGGTTTTGCTCTGCTCTTATCATTGGCGAACTGTGGCACGGCTGTTGCTTCGCGTTAGTACAGTCAGTGGGGACTTATGTCTGGTAGGCGCGCACTTCGGTTTCTGAGACGGGTTGGCCTTACGGCGCTGCTGGCAGCTGCTCTGCCGGCGCTTGCAGCGAAGGGCGCGAAGCCAGAGTTCGGACCCAATGTGCTGATCTTCGATCCGTCGATGCCATCGCGGGCGATCCAGAAGCAGATCAACGCCGTCTATGCGATCCAGCAGCACAACGAGTTTAGCCCGCAGCGGAATGCGTTGCTGTTCCTGCCCGGAAGTTATTCCGTCGACGTGCCGGTGGGCTTCTACACAGAAGTGATGGGGCTGGGGGCATCGCCCGACGCGACTAGGATTGCGGGCAACATGCACGCGGATGCGAGTCATGCGCACAACAACGCGACCACGACCTTCTGGAGAGCTGCAGAAGGAATCTCGATCGCACCGGCTGGCGGCACCATGCAGTGGGCGGTTTCGCAGGCGGTGTCGCTGCGGCGCATGCATGTGCGCGGCGACCTGGTGCTGCACCAGCATCACGGCTGGGCCAGCGGCGGCTGGATGTCAGATTCGCTTGTGGACGGCAATGTCGACTCCGGTAGCCAGCAGCAATGGATCTCGCGCAACTGCGACTGGAAAAGCTGGACGGGCTCAAACTGGAACATGGTGTTTGTCGGCGTGGTCGATCCTCCGGACGGCGCATGGCCTTCGCCCCCGTACACGACGGTGGCGCATGCGCCAGTGGTACGCGAGAAGCCGTTCCTGCAGGTAAACGCTGCGGGCGAATTCAGCGTGCGGGTTCCGGAGCTGCGCCACGACAGCATCGGCATCACCTGGCGCTCTGGAGAAACGCCGGGAGAGACGATTCCGATCGCGCAATTTTATATTGCGCGTCCGGATATCGATACCGCAGCGACGATCAACGCACAACTTGCCCAGGGCAAGAATCTGATTCTTACTCCGGGAATCTACGACTTGGCCGCTCCCATTCGCGTCACCCGGCCACATACGGTCGTGCTGGGGCTCGGGTTTGCGACGCTGCGTCCGATAAAAGGCACGGCGGCGATGACGACCGACGATGCTGATGGGATCGAAATCGCGGGCCTGCTCTTCGATGCTGGGCCGAGCGAGTCTCCGGTGTTGCTCGAGGTGGGACCCGAGGGAAGTCGGGCGCGCCATGCGCTGGACCCGATCACGCTGAACGATGTTTTCTTTCGCGTGGGAGGCGCGGGAGTGGGCCGGGCCAAGGTGAACTTGAAGATCAACAGCAACGACACGCTGGTCGACCATACCTGGATCTGGAGAGCGGACCACGGCGACGGAGTGGGCTGGGACCTGAATACCAGCGAGAACGGGCTGGTGGTGAATGGAAACGAGGTCACGATCTATGGCCTGTTCGTCGAGCATCACCAGCAATTCCAGGTTCTGTGGAACGGCAATGGCGGAAGGGCGTATTTTTATCAGTCCGAGATTCCTTACGATCCTCCGAATCAACCAAGCTATACGAGTGCCCCGGGGGTGAACGGATGGGCGTCGTACAAGGTGGCGGAAGGAGTAACGAGTCATGAGGCGTGGGGGCTGGGCGTGTACAGCGTTTTCGAACTCCCGGACGTGGTGCTGACCCGGGCCATCGAGACGCCGAAGAGCCCGGAGGTGCGCTTCCACGACGTGATCACCGTTGCGTTGGGCGAGCACGGCGGGATCAGCCATGTGATCGACGACACGGGTGAGGCGACCTCGATTCATCCTCGCGTGACGCCGAAGGTAACGAACTTTCCTTGAGCCGGTAGCGCACCGCAAGAGAGCAAATAATCCTCAGGGCCGGGCAACCCACATCCGCTCCGCCTGCGAAGGGTCACAGGCGCTGCCAAGGAGAGTGCGCTCCCTTACGAAACTGCAAGTGCACCGAGAGCTTGAATTTCGGCTCCTGCTGGCAGACACTACGACATTGCGAAAGTTCGCGTCAACTGGGAGACTCGTGGGACGTTTTGTGGCGCGCTTTTTTCTGGCTACCAGTTTAGCCGCATTGTGCGGGTCGCATGAAGCATCTGCGCAATCGTCCGACACCGCCAAAACAGGCTCAGGGCGCGGTTCTGCACAGACCAGTTTGAATCCGGAGGAACTGTTCATCGCCGGCGAAACGGCCTTGGGCAGCGGCGATCTTGATCGGGCGGAGCGTGCGTTTCGTAAAGTCGTGGCCATCGATCCGCAATCGGCAGGCGCCTATGCCAACCTGGGCGTCATTTACATGCGGCGCAAGCAGTGGGATCAGGCGCTGCACATGCTTCGCCACGCGGAACGGCTGGCGCCGACGATTGCCGGCATTCGGCTGAACATCGGGCTGGCTTACTACCGGCAGAATGATTTTCGATCAGCGATTGCTCCGTTCGAATCTGTTCTGCACGATCAGCCGGACTCATCCCAGGCGCGGTACCTGCTGGGGCTGTGTTACTTCTTCGACGATCGTTGGGCCCAGGCAGCCGATACCCTCGAACCGCTGTGGAGACAGCAGTCGTTTAACTTCAGCTATCTTTACGTGCTGTGCATTGCCGCCCACAAAGCCCAGCGCAAAGAACTGGACGAGCGGGCGCTGTCGCGGCTGGTGGAAGTAGGAGGGGATACTCCGGAGTTTCATCTGATCATGGCCCGGACCCACTTGAACCGCGAGGAGGATGATCAGGCAATCCTGGAACTGGAGCGGGCAGCGCAGCAGAATCCCAAGCTCCCCTTTCTTCACTACTACCTGGGGCTCTACTACCTGCGCCAGCATGATTACGAGCACGCCGTCGAGGAGTTGAGGGAGGATATTGAAAGCAAGCCAGATGATGCATACGCCTACGACAAATTGGGTGAGACATATGCGCTCCAGCAGCAGGACGCCGCAGCTGAGAAGCAATATCGCCAGGCTCTGCGACTGGATCCCAAACTGGCCACCTCATATCTGGGACTGGCCAGGATTTATAACCGGTTGGGCAGGTATCAGGAAGCGCTGGCGGAAATCGACGCGGAGCAAAAGATCGACCCGGAAGACTATACCACCCACCTACTTCGAAGCCTGGTACTGAAAGGTATGGGACAGCGGGAGAAGGCCAAGGCGGAATTCGACACCTACAACCGGATGATGAATGCAGCCCGCGAAAAAAAAGGGGATGAAGAGATACCGAATCCCGGGTTGACGGCCGAGCCGGAATGAATCGCTCGTAGCGCCATCACAACTGTGCGTGGGGAATATTGGTGCCGGTAATTGCCGAATAGGGTTCTGTTCAGGAGCTCTTAGGTTCTTTGATGTGCAGCACTCGATCCGCCGGGACGTCTTTGAGCACCTGCTTCGTGCCTGACGGCCATCGGATTTCGATCTCATCGGCCACATTGGCCGTCCCCAGGCCAAAGTGAACCGGGCCGGCACTGGAGGAGGCGTAGCCGGCGGCATGGCTCACCTGATCAAACTGGGTTCGTCCTCCAGCGACGATCTTGATCTTCGCGCCGATGCCATCGCGGTTGCTCTTCGTCCCTTGGAGCGCAAGTTCCAGCCAGTGATTGCCATCGGGACTGTCGTTCATCCAAATCTCAGCGGGCGCGCTGAGTGCGGTCACCACGACATCGAGTTTGCCGTCATGATTGAAATCGCCGACGGCAGCGCCACGGTGGCGCTTGGGTGGCAGGGCAGTGAAGCCGGCCTCCTCCGTCAAGGCAGAGAACTTGTTGCCGCCCAGGTTCCGGAAGACTGTGTTGGGCTGATCAATCTGTGAACGGCCGGCCATGTTGGGCGACTGCACATGTCCGCGGGAAACGAAGATATCCTTCCATCCGTCATTGTCAAAGTCGGCGATGTTGGGGCTGTATGCCGACATGGGGTTACTGAGGGCAGTCATCCCGGTCCGTGACGTAATCTCCACAAATCCGCCCTTGCCGTCGTTCTGGAATACAGGGAAGGTTTCGTTATCGAGGGCGACGATGACGATGTCAGGATAGCCGTCATTGTTCAGATCCTTGAAGTCCACGCCCATCCCGGAAATGAGATTGCCGTGCTGGGGCAGCGCGACGCCCGCTTCAAAGGCAACCTCTTCAAATCGAGCATTGCCTTTGTTGTGAAACAGAAAATTGAAGAGCTTGTCGTTGGAGACGAAAATATCCGGCAGCCCGTCGCCGTCGTAGTCCGCTACGCCTACGCCCATGCCCTTGCCGGGGTGCGCGCGAATCCCGGATTCCGCCGAGACATCCACGAACTTGCCATTGCCCATGTTCAGAAAGAGCTGGTTGGGCAGTTCCTTGTAGAACTTTGGATGGCAATATTCAGCCTTGCCTTCAAAGGTGCACGGCGGCTCCTTGTTGACATTCCAGCTCATGTAATTAACGACGAAAAGATCGAGCAACCCGTCGTTGTTCACGTCCACCCATGCCGCGCCAACCGACCAGAGTGGGCCATACTCCTTGTCAATCCGGGCGAGACCGGACTTTTCGGTGACATCGGTGAAGGTGCCGTCGCCATTGTTGTGATACAGAGTATTGCGGTACACGCCCGCGACGAAGATGTCTTCGTAACCGTCGTTGTCATAATCGCCGATGGCCACGCCGATGTCGTACCCCGTGCCGGCAAGGCCCGCTTTCTCGGTAACGTCGGTGAAGGTACCGTCGCCATTGTTGTGAAAAAGGTGGTTCGAATATTTGGGCGAGTCTTTTTTCAGCGTGGTAATGTCCGCGCCGTTAGTGAAGAAAATGTCCAGATTGCCGTCGTTGTCGTAGTCAAACACGGCCACGCCGCCGGCCATTGTTTCCGGTGCGTGGCGCTGGGCGGTTTCGCAACTATCGAGCGAGAAAGGAATGGAACGCGGAGTGAAGTGTATGGGGCTTCTTGGCGGGTCCACAGTCCGTGACTGCTGCCCTGGCGAAACCACAAGCATCAGGCACAAGAGCGGCCTCATGGCACCCATCAAGAGTGGCCACCGGTTCACAGCCGCTCCTTTGAACGCCGTTGCTTCATCAGTCCAGCCGCTCAGTTTCTCGACCTCAGTCTTCCCACTGCATTATAAGCGGCCTTCTTTTCGTCGAGACCGAGGTGCCGAGCCCGGCCGAGAAGCTGGAAGGTCTCAGCCGAATCAATCGGGAACTGCCGGCCAAGGCGGAGGCTACAGATTCTCCGTCGCTTGCCGGTTTTTCATTGCAGCTTGACTCTAGCTTCCGGCAGAAGGCGTACCGGACCTATCATTCCCGACGGCATGAAGAACACACGACGCTGGAACATCACAAAGTGGGGGTCACCGCTCATCCCATCGCCCACGAGGCGGTTCCGGAGGGTATTCGTCACTACGATCTCAAAATGGTTGCTGCCGGCTTTCAGGTATGGGGCGACATCCACACGATAGGGTCGCATGAGCAAGGAAGCGACTTTCCTGTTGTTAATCCAGACCTCGGCTACATCGTGGACTTCTCCGAGGTCCAGTTCGAGTGCCAACCCGGGGCGCAGATAGGGCTCCGCGACCTGGACGTCGAGGCTGTAGTGTCCGTGTCCGGAGAAGTAACGCAAGTTTTGCGACAGGCTCCAATCCCGCAGAGGCGCCGCATGAATTCGTTCGCTCCATTCCTTTCCGTCTTTATCGTTTCCCACCAAGTTGAGATCCCAGTTCGGCCCGAGAGTCAAAGCCAGTGGAATCTCTGTTGGCGAAACCAATGAAGTCTTGCCTTTTCCGTCGTCGAATTCCGTGTGATAGGTTCCGGGTTCGGTGGCCACGCCGAAGAGACCGTCTGAGGTATGTTCAATCCTTTGAAAGTTCGTACGCACGGCGTGCTCTCCTTCCCGAGATTCTGCCAGGCCAATCAGCTCGGACCCATAGGGATTGAGATGGATATCGAGCGTCACACTGCCACTCTCGGAGCGGTACACAGGCGCTTCGGTAACCTCACCCGTCCACGGATCCCAAACCTGCGGAATACGCCTGCCGGCAGCCAGCGTCACCCGCGCATCCTGGGACTCTGCCTTGGGATTGCGAAAGAAGAAAAAGCTCGTCGACCCCGCGTCAAACTGCTGGAAGAAAATGCTCGGTTCAGGAGTAGCGAACCGCAGGTTTGGGCCCACTTTCAGTTCGGCTTGTAACACCCCACGGACTGCGGTTGCGTCATCCACAAAGCGAACACTTCCGCGCCCCTGAACAGTCGCGGATTTAGCGGTTGCGTCCTTCTGGCTGCCGATGATTTCCTGCATGATCTGCCGAATTCGTTGTCCGTGGCTCTCATAGTCTTTGAACGAAACTTCTTCCGCGGGCATATGCTCGGCGAACACGATGGGCAATCCCGCCCGGGCAAACTCTTCGAGCTTCTTGGCCAATTGCAAGGTAATCCGAGTCTCGTTACGCAGCACTAAAGAGGGATAGGCATTGCCGGGAGTTTTCAGTTCGTGATTTTCGACGGTTGCATGGTGCAACAAAGTATCTTCGTTGATGAAGTCGAAGTTATAGCCGTTCGCCATCAGCGAATACTCAAGTGGATAGTCCTCATCAGTCGGCATCCAGCTCGGGTAATAGAGGCGGTGCGAGTATAAGGCCACACGAGAAACGCTGTGCCCCGATTGCGAAAGCGTCTGCACCCGAGCCATATAGTCATTCAATGGTTTCAGGTACGGCCAAAAAGGATTATGAAAATTCAGAAGCGAGGAAAAAGTGTAGACGAGCTCATACTGAGTCGAAAAAGGAAACCAGCCGGGCTCGGGGCGGTCCATGTATTCGTAGGGAAAACCGTGATAGATGATCCGATTGATACCCGCTGTGAACAGCTCGTCGACGGTAGTTTTCATCAATTCGGGCGTTGTCTCGTAGGGGTGGTCCCGCCACACGAACGTCTCGCTGGAAATGGCGTTTCTGCCGAACAGATGTCCGCCGGACGAGGCTAACTTCAAGAAATCGTAACTCCCGTCCGCGTACAGGACCTCGGTTTCCGGGAAATCCGCCTGGCCGTAAATTCGCAGAAGGTCGGCCGGGGCTCCGTGTGCCTGGATGCGAGCCTTGAGATGATTGCTATGCGCCCAGTCGATCAGGGGCTGATAAAAGTTGTCAATCATCAAGTCGGAGACCGTCAGCCAATAGTCGTGCCGCACGCGCTCCCCGGTTTCCGGAGCGTCGAAAACCGGAAGCGATGGATACTCCTCGCCAGGATCGCTCTCTCCCGGACGCTTGACTAAGGGGAGGTAGGGAGTGAGATCGTAGCCTCGGCGTTTCTGAAACTCGGCTAAGAAATCGTCCGTCCAGTACATGCTTTCAGCACTAACTTCCAGACTGTCGCAAAAGATTGCCCGCAACGACTTGCCAAAGTCTGCGCCAAAGTATTTCTTTCCCGCTTCGCCCACCGCCTCGATGTGCTTGTCAAGGGCCTGTCGTTTCAGATGGTCGAGGACCCACTGTGTGCCAATTCCCGCGCCCCCTTCCACATTTTGCAAGGTCGGAGCTTGAATGAAGCTAAACAGCACCCACTGCCCGGCCGGCACCTCCCACTTCAGACTATTGTCCTCAGCAATCTGCGGAGTCAGTACGATCGCGGATGCGACATCGATTTTCCCCGATTCGATAACCGTATCGATGGGAGGAGAATCGGAAAACTCCTGTATTTTTCTCTTTCCATAGGAAGGCAGAGACCCAGGCGCCGCGACCACGGCCACGAGTTTTTCACCCGCCCTCAGCGGGGCCCCGGGAAACGGGCCGGCGAAAGTGGAGGGGCCGGTAAGAGCGATCTGATGGAAGCTCAACCTCTGCGAGGCAAGCTCCAACGGGATGTAGGGACCGCCGAAGGGCCATCCCGAACCAAACGTCAGATCCACGTCGAGACCAAGCCGGCCGCCTTCTTCAATCGCATACTTCACACGATTGAACCAGGCTGGCGTTAGAAAGCTGTCTACGCGACGAGCCACCTCGCCTGTCGGATTAGGATTCAGTCCATCCTTGAAGGACTGAATTTCCACTCCGCCCAGGCCGGCATCCTTGATAATTCGCAGTTCTCGCGCGATCTCTTCATCGGTGACGTCTCCTCCCGGCCACCACCATCGCACCATGGGACGAGCTGAAGCGGGAGGATTCTCAAAGCTGGTTCGCAGTTCATCCCGGGAATCCTCTCGCTTTGAAGATGAACGCTGGGCGGAGGAGAACAGCGTCAGGTATAACGTGCAAGCCAACAATGCCAAGACAGAGCAATAGTTCGAACGCATAGGGCAGAGTCCTCTGATTCCTTTCTCAATCACTGGGAATAGCCTGTTTCTGATACGGATCCCGGATTCCAGACTAGTGAAGTCGTCTCAGGCGAGAGCCGGGCTCGCGTCGACCGAGGGACATTTAGAGTGGGCGGCATTCCGACCGCGGACGTTTCTCTTGTCTGCGTCAACTCCATGGCCGGCGTTGCTCAGAAAATAATCTTCAAGCCGAACTCTCCAATGCGTCCGTTATGCGCCCCACTGGGGTGCAGGAAATTACTGGAAACTAAGCCGAACTCGCTGTTGCCATTCACACAATCGTCAGAACCCGAGTTCACCGTGTATCCACAAGAATTGTTATTTACGCCGGTCCACTGCGGATGGTTGAAAACGTTGAACCCCTCGGCACGGAACTCAATTGCCTTCGACTCCCCAATTTTGAAGTGCTTGAACAATCCCATGTCGAAATTGAGACGGCCCGGCCCGATCAGAGAATTGCGGCCCGAATCGCCAAAAGTGAGACCTGTGGGTTGCGAGTAAGCTCCGGGATTGTAGAGCAACGGACCGTACACAATGCCCGGCACCTGGGCGAAGCTAGGTTTGGGGCCGTGCGGATCTCCCACCAGATCGGCGAAGGAGCCCGAACCTACGCTATTCCCGACTCCAGCATTGTCATAGGTGCCGCCATTAATAATGCTGGCCGGTTCTCCCGTCTGAGCCGTCGTGATGCCCGATACCTGCCAGCCTCCGAGCATCGATCCCGTCAAGCCTTTTGCATGCTGGAAAATCGGCAAATTGTAGATGTAGCTGACTGTGAAGATATGGCGCTGATCATAGTCGGAACTGGCGCGATAGGCATTCAGATTGTAGGAATCGACAAATGTAGCGTCATAGCGATCGGAAGAATCGTCAATCGAGTGGCTGTAAGTGTACGCGAGCGTGAGCTGAAGTCCACCAGCATTCCGCCTGCCTGACACTTGCAGCGCATTATAGCTTGAGTTCGCTCCCCCGATGATGCCATAGATCGAGTCGTAACCCTGATAGGGACGAAACATATCTGTATCTACGTTGCCGCAGGCGACGTTGAGATTGAGAAGAGCCTGACCGGTGACTGGAGTTCCATCTGAGAACGCATCATTGTCACATATGTCACCTGTAATGATCTGGTTCCTGGGAATGAACGGATTCTGGTTGGCGGGAACGGAATGAAGCTGATTGCGATCGAGTTGTCGTGAAAGATGAGTTCCCTTGCTGCCCACATAAGCCACGGTCAACAGAGTATTGCGAGCCAATTCACGCTGAATATCGAGATGGTATTGTTGCACGTAAGGCCATTGCGTCACGTTGGTAATTGAGGTCAACTGGCTTACGCCGCCGCCCAACGGGAACAGTTCCGGCCCGCCATTGGGCAATGTACCGCCAAGATTGGTGTAGCCCGATATGAAAAATTGCACGGGCGCGATGATGCCCGGAGGGTTCCCCTCCAGCGACTCGGTGTTAGCGTCGTTTCCGTTGGCGTGTTCAAAGAAGATACCGTAGCCCCCGCGAATCGCCGTTTTTCCGTCCCCCTTCGGATCAAAAGCGAAACCGATGCGGGGCGCTGGATTGAATAAATGATCGGACATGCAACTTCGATGCACTCCGTTATAACCGCAATGCACCATTCCGGTCATGTTGTAGACGCTTTGTCCTGGGCCAAAATTCAATGACCCGTCCGGATTAAACGTGGGGGCACTGGCTGCGACGTAGGCAGATGGCACGAAATTGTAAGAGTTACCATACCGCTCGTAATAACTGCCATACAGGCTCACTCTAACACCGAGGTTCAGTGTGAGCCTCTTAGTTGCTCGCCAATCATCCTGCACAAATGGTTCCAAGACCTTGTAGCGCTCGTAATATTTCAGGTTTTGGTTGGGTTGAGCGAAAGAATTGACATATCCCAACAACAAATCCGCGAAACCATCGCCCGTACTGGAAAACGGCCCTCCAGAATTGTTGGTCTGATTGTAGGCAGTAAATGGATCCGAGTAAAAGCCCAGGCTTCCATTCGGCTCCTCTCCCGCCATCTCGTTCTTTTGAATAGCCGCGAAGTAGGCTCCGAACTGGATGTTGTGCTTTCCTTTGGTCCAGGTCAACGTGTCATGGTAGGCGTAAGTAGGGTTCGAGTTATTCCAGGGCAAGTAGCCTGGATCGACGCTGAATTGGAAGTTGCCCTGGCCGCCAACACCAAACGATGGAATCGTTCCGTTAAAGCCGTTTTCGAAAATCCCGGTCATGGTCATGCTCGCTGGACGCTTCCAGCCGCTTCCCGTATTGAAAAGATGCAAGTGATTGGCCCCATAGCTGAAGACAAACTCATTCATCAACGTGGGAGACATCGTAGCCGTCAAATTCGTCACCACGCTAACACCGGGACCCTGCAGCGTCCCGCCGATCGCCGGCACACTCGAACCCGACCAGGGCGAAATTGGAAAGTCCTGCGTCCACGAATCGTGGATAAAGCGCATGTTCGCCCGCAGTTTGGAGTTGATGTTATCGTCGACCCTAATCAGTTCCTCATGCCAATTGATGGGCGCAGCAAACGTTCCGACAAAGTTATGTCCGTCATTCGGCAGGGGAATATTTGCAACCAGCGGATTGGTGTTGACAGGATCCAGGAGATTGGAGGGAAGCGTGTTGTTGGGAAAACCAACATACAGATTATTGCCTTGATTATCCTGACCAACTAAGGCGTATGCGGGACAGTTGTAGTTCACCACTTCATTGGGAATAGCGGGAGTAGAAACTACTCTTGCAAAAACAGTGCCAGCAGCCGGACATACATCGTTGAAATTCCCCGCACGCTCCGCGGCGGTCGGTATATATACGGTGGGGTTGTTATAGACGTACGGAACATTTTCCCGGCGAAATTCCTGGGACCAAAAGAAAAACAGTTTGTCCTTCTTGATGGGTCCGCCCAGGATGTATCCGAAATCGTTCTTGTTGTAGTAGGTCTTCGCCTGTCCCGGCAAGTCAAAGTAATTATGGGCGTTGAAGGCGGCATTACGAATGAACTCGAAGGCCTCGCCGTGGAACTTATTGGTGCCGGACTTAGTCACCGCCTCAATGGTCCCGGATCCGTTGCGACCGTACTGCGCGCCGTAGGTCGAAGTCAGGACTCGAACTTCAGCGAGTGCGTCGATGTTAGGGTAGACATTGATATTAGCGTTGCTGCCGCTATCAAGAATTTCGCCACCATCAATCTCCCAATTGTTGAACTCGGTGCGGCCGCCGTTGACGGCATAAGACACGCTGCCGTTCGGTCCAACGGTTCCGTCATCCTGCCCGGTTTGATCGCTCACTCCCGGGACAAGTTTGATGAGCGTGGTGAAATCCCGGCCGTTCAACTCCAGTTGGCTGATCTGTTCCCCGGTTATCGTACCGGCCATCTCAGAGGACTGGGTCTCGACCTTGCCGGCCGCGTTTCCCTCCACGACAATCTCGCTGGTCACTTTGCCAATAACCAACTTGGTGTCCACTCTGAGTTTTTCTCCGACGCGGAGAATCACTTTGCGGGCTTCATATTTCTGAAAGCCGGGGGCCGTGATGGTGACGTTGTAAGTCCCGGCCCCGAGGCCGCCGACGAAATAGTTACCGTCCCCGTTGGTAACGGTGGTCCGGCGAAAACCGGTGGAGGGATCACTAACCGAAACCTCAGCCCCGACGATCGCTGCTCCAGTATCGTCGAGAACGGTGCCAGTGAAGGACCCGGAAGACTGCGCGAAGAGGCGCACGGAAAGAAAACAAACGCACAGCAAACCCCATGACCAAGGCTTTAGATGCATGGCCGTATTCCTTTTTGACGCCCCCGTACTTTTCTCACTGACGGGGACATCCCTTACCGCCTATGAATTCCTCACGTTTGCGAATCTGGAAACGATCTTCAGTTGAAACGCTTCAAAACAACGTGTCATGGTGCGGCAAGTCTGTTCCGAGTGTCAAGCGATAAAGGCGTTCGACAGACATTGCTCTCCATCTTGACCGTTTGGCGCAACAGTTCTCCCCAAGAATATCCGAATTTGAAAGCTTTCAAACATTTCACGCCTTGGCTTATACTTCGCTTGGCAACACGAGTCCTGGTGAAATCATGAATTACTGCCGCGGCCCTTTTCGGCGAAGATCGCGACCTCTGGCTGGAGTTTTCTTATCTTGCAGTGTGCTCTTCATATGCACGCTCACATTTGCCGGGGAGCCGGAGCATTCCCTGGAACTCTCTCGACCCATTCGATCATGGGAGTTTGTCTCGGCCGTTGGCACTCGCGCCGGGATCTTCGGGAATGAACAAGGAACACTCGAGGCGTGGGTGTATCCGCTGAAAATTGTGAACGCTTTCCATCTGCGATTTCATGTGGATGGCACCATCGTGCCCGCGGAAACCCTGGCGCGAACCTTGATTGTTCGTCCTGAGTCGAGCACGATCGTCTATACCGGGGACACTTTTTCCGTGCGCGAAACTTTGTTTGTCCCGGTGCATGAGCCGGGCGCCGTAATCGCCTTCGACGTCGATACGAGTGGACCTCTGGAGATTGAGGCTATCTTTGAACGTGATTTTCAGCTCGAATGGCCGGGCACCGTGGGAGATGCAGGCGGAGACTGGGATCCGGCCCTGCGCGCTTTCCATTTCGGAGATGCGGCGGGGAAGTTTGACGCCCTGGTCGGCTCTCCATCCGCCACCCGAACCTCTGAAGAATACTCCACCAACTACTCCCATTCTCGCCAAGACTCTTTTCGGCTAAGTGCGACCGAAAAAGGTATGGAGACGAAGCTCATCGTGATTGCCGCGTCTTTCACAGGCCTGAATCCGATGGCAAGCCTCTACGCGCACCTGGCGAAGGACTATCCGGGATTGCTGCACGGTTCTGCTGAGTATTACCGGGATTACCTGGCCCGCACTGTAAGCCTTCAGCTCCCCGATGCGCAAATCGAACGAGCGTACGACTGGGCAAAGGTGAGCATGTTGCAGGGCGTCGTGCAGAACCCCTTTTTGGGCGAGGGCCTGGCGGCCGGATTCGACACATCAAGCGACGACCACCGCCCTGGTTTCGGGTGGTTCTTTGGCCGGGACGCGGAGTGGACTTCTCTAGCGCTCGATGCGGTTGGCGACTTCTCCACTGCGCGCAATGCCTTGGCATTCCTCAGCAAGTATCAGCGGGCGGACGGTAAGGTCCCTCACGAAGTCTCGCAAAGCGCCAGTTTTCTGGACTGGTTCAAGAACACACCGTATGCCTACGCCTCTGCAGACGCCACGCCCCTCTTCATTATTGCTGCGAACGATTACGTGACGCGCAGCGGCGACACTGACTTCGCCCGGGAGAAATGGGACAACCTTTGGAGAGCGTATGGATTTCTCCAATCCACCTACGATGCGCAGGGACTAGCCCAGAACGTCGGCGTAGGCCATGGCTGGGTCGAAGGAGGACCGCTCTATCCGGTGAGGGTTGAGCTTTATCAGGCATCGCTGGGACTTGAAGCCCTGCGCGCGCTTTCGCACCTCGCTCATCTTCTGGGCAAGGAAGATCTCGGCCAGCAGCTGGCGCAGACTTTCGAACGGCAAAAGCCGCTTTTGGATAAAGTCTTCTGGTCCCAAGAAAAACAAATCTACGCTTATGCCCTTGATGCGAACAGCAAAGATGCAAATCCAAAACGGGTTGAGACGGCGAGTGTCCTGGCTGCAGTGCCGATGTGGTTCACGCAACTTGACGAAGATCGGGCTCGAAGCATGATTCGGCAACTCGCGGGCCCCGACCATCAGACCGACTGGGGCATGCGAATTATTTCTTCGCACGACCCGAACTACGATCCCGGCGGATACCATTTCGGAACGGTGTGGCCGCTGTTTACCGGCTGGGCTTCCGTGGGGGAGTACCGCTATCATCGCGCGCTTCCTGCTTACTCTAACTTGCGGGCCAACGCATTGCTGACCTTCGACGGATCGCTCGGCCACGTCGCCGAGGTTCTTTCCGGGAAGTACTATCAGACGCTGGCGACGGGATCGCCCCACCAGATTTGGTCGGCAGCTATGGTGGTCAATCCTCTGCTCAGCGGCCTGTTTGGCTTGCAAACCGACGCTAGCGCTTGTCACTTGGATTTTGTTCCTCACGTCCCAGCGGACTGGAGTTCGTTTTCCGTCAATAATGTGCGCCTCAGCGGGTTGGTACTGAATCTGAATTATCAACGGGTGCCCGACAATATCCGGTTAGAAGTGCAATCTACCGGCACGGGACGCTGTTCTCTGCAGTTCTCGCCAGCATTGAGTTTGCGCGCCAAAGTTGAGGCGGTTCGACTCGATGGGCGCGCGCTGCCGATTCACACGGAACCGAATTCATCGGATCAGCATGTTATCGTGAACATCCCGATTACCGGCGGCCGCAATGTCGTCGAGATTCGGTTTAAGCACGACTTTGCCCTGAGCGAGTCGGCGACTCTTCCAGCCCTCGGGAGTACAAGCCATGGCTTGCGTGTGCTTTCCGAATCGTGGACGCCCAACCGGGATGCTTTAAGCCTCCAACTCTCCGGTGCGGCGGGAGAAACTTACGAGCTCTCCGCCTGGAACCCGGGTCAAATTTCTTCCGTGGAAGGCGCGGAGCTTGAGAAGACAAGTGGGCAGAAGGCTCAGGTCCGTGTGCAGGTGCCGGCGACTGCACCCGGAATCGATCCGCAAGCCACCGTCATCTTTCATTTCGCTCCAAGATAAGCGACCGCTCCCGCCGCCGAACTTAGGCACGCGAGACAGCAGCCTCCAGATGGAGTGATATTTGGGAGTTTCCTGGTGATACTCCGGATGGAAAGTTGCTCAAAATCAAGCTCCGGCAGTTAATTCTAGAGAGAACCGCAGGATGGCACTCATGAAGCTGAAAGTGAAGCAACTTGTCCTTACGAGTCTAGTGGCTTTTTCCAGCATGGCTTGCGCGCAGGATACGAATTTTGAACCCGACCACCAGCAGATTCCCACGCCCGATTGTCTGTTGATGAAGGCGGCGTACGACGGTGGATGGAAAACTTGCACTCAGGAAGATCATGATACGTGGCTGGCTGACATTCGGCATTGGCGCAGCGAGCGCTTGATTCGCATTGGCTATGATGGGTCGCGTTACGACATGCCCGCTCTGAAGTGGACGCACTCCAGTTTTTTCCAGCCGCAGATGATGGTGCAGGACCGCTATTTCTATGACCCGGTTGCCCACCGTTACACCGTCGATCGGTATCTCAATGATCTGGAAAAACGCTACGGAGGCATCGACGCCGTGCTGATCTGGCCGACCTATCCGAATATGGGCATCGACGACCGGAATCAGCACGATCTGATTCGCAGCATGCCAGGAGGGATTGCGGGAGTGCGGCAGATGATCGCTGACTTTCATAAACGTGGCGTGCGTGTATTGTTTCCCATGATGATGTGGGACCAGGGCACCCGCGATCCTGGCCAACCTTGGCCGCGGGCGATTGCTGAATTGATGGCGGAAGTCGGAGCCGATGGCATCAACGGCGATACCCAGGATGGAGTCCCGCTTGCCTTTTCAGTGGCTGCCGATAAGGTTGGACATCCGCTGGCCTTCGAGCCGGAGGACGGACCTTCCGATGAGGCCCTGGCGTGGAATGTCATGACCTGGGGGCAATACAACTTTCCGTTTGTTCCCATGGTTGACAAGTACAAGTGGCTGGAACCGCGCCACCTGGTGAATATTTCAGATCGCTGGAATCGCGACAAAACCAACGATCTCCAGTTCGCCTTCTTCAATGGCGTCGGCTGGGAGAGCTGGGAGAACATTTGGGGAATCTGGAACGGGATTACTCCGCGCGACGCTGAAGCCACTCGCCGAGTCGCTACCATCGAGCGGGCCGTTGCCCCATTCCTTACCAGCAGCGAATGGGAACCGCTCACGCCGATGCTTCGCTACGGAATTTTTGCCAGCCGTTGGCCCTCGAATGACCAGACAGTCTGGACCATCGTGAATCGCAACGAGTATGACGTCGAAGGTCACGAGATCGAAGTTCAGCCAGAAGAGGGAATGCGCTATTTCGATCTTTATCATGGGACGGAACTGAAGCCGGAACGGAATCCGAAGGGCAAGGTCGTGCTCAGCTTCGCGATAGAAGCGCATGGGTACGGTGCATTGCTGGCTGCGAAAACGGCTCCGGATACGGCCATTCAGGCACTCATGTCGAAGATGAAACAGATGACTGCCAAACCACTGGCGAGTTATTCGCATGAGTGGACCGTATTGCCCCAGCAGATCGTACCGATAGCTGGAACTAAGTCTCCCTCAGCACCTCCGGACGGCATGGTGAGGATTCCTGCCGGGAACTTTGTCTTCAAAGTGCAGGGAATTGAGATCGAAGGGTACGACGACATCGGCGTGGACGTGCAATATCCCTGGGAAGATTCTCCGCGGCGCTTCCACGAACACCCCATGCAGGTGAAGTCATTCTGGATTGACACGTATCCAGTCACCAACGCGCAATTCAAGAAGTTCCTGGACAGTACGCACTATCACCCGCCGGATGACCGGAACTTCCTCAGGGATTGGAAAGACGGAAGCTTTCCCGCTGGTTGGGACAATAAACCTGTTACCTGGGTTTCTCTAGAAGATGCGCGGGCTTATGCGGCCTGGGCTGGCAAGCGCCTGCCGCATGAATGGGAATGGCAATACGCGGCGCAAGGCAGTGATGGCCGCGTATATCCCTGGGGGAATGACTGGAACGCAAGTGGGGTGCCCGTGCCGGATAAGAATCGCACGATGCGTGGGCCAGATGCCGTGGATGCGCATCCGCAAGGCAAGAGTCCTTTCGGCGTGATGGACCTCGTCGGCAATGTGTGGCAATGGACAGAGGAGTTCACGGACGAGCACACGCGCAGCGCTATTCTGCGCGGCGGTGAATACTATCAGCCGCAGGGCTCAATATGGTATTTCGCGCAAGCCTATAAGCTCAGCGAGCATGGCAAACTCCTGCTGACGGCGCCGAGCCTGGATCGTTCCGGCGGGATTGGTTTCCGCTGTGTTCAGGATGCGGAGTAGTCCGAGAATTCTGTTTGTGGCCCTAAACGATGGGACTCCGCTAGCGTTCCTGTTTTTCCCGGGACGAATGGTAAGCTTCGCACGGAGCGCTTTTCTTTTCAGCGAAGATCCCCATCTCTCAACCCTTTTCTTCTTGACAGTCGGGCGCCTGCGGCGATATTGAAACGTTTCATATGAGGTCGGCAATCTTCCCTCACCGTCTTCACGGTGGCGCGCTACCTTAGCTGTACCCGCTAGGCAGTCTCGCACTTGACCGCGTCGGCGAATCAGACCACAAGCCTTTCCTTAAGGCTCACGGCGGGTATCGCCGTCGTCTTGTTCGTGTTCAATCCTTATGTCATACCCTTGGATTCATCGCCATCGTTGGAATCTATTCCACTTCGAAGTCCGCCGAGCGGACTCCGGTTGAGTTTCCTGCTGAATCCAGCGCCCGCAGCTCCACCTGATAGGAACCGGGAGTAAGCGAAGCGATCGGCAGCTTGAGACCAAGCGGGATCAAGGGGCTGCCCGGTTCTATCGCAGCAGCCACGCTGAGCACCCCTGTCGTCATCTTCTGCTCTTTGGTCTTGGGATCCACGATTCTGAGTTCAATCCCCACCTTAGGCGGATTGGCGCTGACCAGCGATGGCGCATAGACTTCCGCGTAGATCGCTGTGTTGTCTGTTTTCTTGAAATGGTTAGTGGCGGAGGGCACAATCTGCATGCCTCGAACCACCAGCGGCTTCTTATCTTCGAGCAGGTCCGCGTCCATGCCCGACGGCTCGTCAGCGACGCGGTGCAGGTCGTTGCTCAGAGCCAGGGCACTCAAGCTGAACTGTTTGCCGTCATAGGGATCAATCACCAGTGGCACTTCCAGCTTCCCGAAACTCTGGCTGCCCGAGTTGAACACTACTTTAAGGTTGTACTGACCGGAGGCCACTTCGAACTGGTTTTCGTAATGGAAGGGCGCCTTCTGGAATGCTTCCACTTCTTTCTTACCGTCGAAGTCGAGGTTCACCGTATCGCTGAAGCGCGCTCCGATTGTGCCATCCGGTTTGTAAGCGATCCCCAGCACGTTGACCGCGGAGTGCTGCTTCCCCTTCACCTTTTCGAACGTTATCGCTTGTGCGGGAATGTCGATCGCCAGGTTGATCCGCGCTGTGTTCGGAGAAGTGTAGAAGAAAGGAGCCCGCATCGCGCCGGTAACATTTCCCGCAAGTTCACTGGTGGCGTGACTCTCCAGATCCTTCTCGATGGGGTTTCCCGCCAGCAGATCCCGCGGGCGAACGTTGCAGTAGCCGCTGCGCGCCCGCACAATAGTCCCGCCGCGGTCTACCTTGACGCGCAGCGTGTGACAGCTGCCCTCCAGTGACTCGGCTGGCCTGTAGCCGAGAACGTAATACTGGGACTGATCCTTGGCAATCTTTTCCAAGCCACCAAGCAGGTCATTGGTATTGACAATGACAAACCCGCCGGTCCCGTCGGCTAGTTGGTAGAGCACCTGCTGGTTCGTCGAAGCCGAGTCTGGGAACGGAGGAACGATCTGGCGGGGCTGGTTGTACTGAGTTGTCCCGTAGGTCGGGGTTGATCCGCCCGAACCGCGTCCGCCGCCACCTCCTCCGGTGCCCCCATGGCCTCCGCCACTTCCGCCCGTCCCGCCGCTACCGGTGCCACCATGGCCACCGCCGCTTCCACCGGTGCCGCCGGTGCCGCCACCTCCGCCGCCGGTGCCGCCGCCACCATGGCCACCACCACCGCCGCCAGTGCCGCCACCACCGCCCGCGCCACCACCACCGCCGGCGCCACCACCGCCGCCGGTGCCGCCGCCACCACCTCCGGTATGCTGCGGATCCACCCAGGCGGTGACGAAAGACGCAAACCGCAGGAACGGATATCCAGGAGCCGAATTTCGGTTGTATCTCAGCGCAGCCGGGAGAATTCGAGCCGACCCGGAGTTGGAGGAAGGCGCAAGCAAGGAATGCGGCGCGGTAATGTCACCGGGCGCAACCAGACCCCGAACGTCGATCGGATACACGGCAACATTGGCCTTGTTGCACGCATCAATCACCGCCGTCAGTTCCGATTGCCGGTCCGGCGTCAACGGGAAGCCGGAGGTCAACATGACCAGCGACTTGCGCCCGGGAACACCGGCCAGATCCTTTGCCAGGCTGCGCAGCGCCAGCATCACCGTATGTGCCCCAAAATCTGCCTCTGCATTGTTCAGAGATGGCATCGGAGGCGTGCCCAGGGAAGCAACCTCTACCGGTTGAGCGTTGGGAGAAACGAACGATCCCTTAACGCCGCTGACCACTTGTTTCAACCGCTCTGCATCCGCTGTGAAGTTTTGCGCGATATGGACGCTGCCGCCAAAGTCAATGATGGCGATCAGGCGGTTGGGACCAGCGTTTGCGTCAATGAATTGGGCCGCGGCTTGCCGCGCTCTTACCTGGTCGCCCATATCCATGGTGGAGTTGTCGAAGAACAGCACCATGTACCGTTTCTGGTTTTTCGTCGGCGACGCGGAATCCTCCTCGAACGAAAAAGTCGTGATGGCCTGTTCCTTGTTATCCTCCCAGACCTTGAACTCTTTGGCGGTGAGGTCACGGATGTAATCGCCCTTCTTGTCGGTGACCACACTGTCCACCAGCACCAACCGCGACTCTACGCGGATTACTCCGGGACCACCGGTGTCGCCTGCGGGCTGCTGTTGCGCTCGCGCTGCGGAAGCGGGCACAGCCTGCCTCCAGTTCAACCACGCGCTTGCCACACATATCACCGCGATGAAGAGAACCAGCCGTCGAACTCGCATAACTTCACCTCCACAGCTTTACGGAATTTCGACCGCACCGTTTTCAGCCGACATCAGCTGTCCCTCGGTGTCCCGCACGACCAAGCGCACCAGATAACTGCCCCGCTTTACCTCAAAACTGGCCTTCAGAGTGATGCCGGAGCCCAGCTTGCTTTGCAGAGTCTCGTCTTTCAAGCGCATCTCCAGGATTTTCTCACTCCCTTGGACAAAGTTTCCATTTCGATCGAACAGGGCAGAAGCCACGGTCAGATCATTTCGGTTTCGCCCCTCCACTTTTCGAAAGTGCAAACGCCTCACGTCGACATGAGCCAGGACAGTGAGCTTCGCGTCGCCATCAGTCGACCTGAAGAACTGAGTGTGCAGTTCGACTGGGAGATCGTGCATTTCCTCCTGGGAAAAAATCGCATCTTCGATCTCCTGCTTGGCCTGCTCCGAAGCGTCCGCCGCGTGAGTGGGAGCATAATACCCCCTCCGCGCCTGCAAGGTAAGTTTTTCCGGGTTTTTCAGGGTAACTTTCAAACTGTGGAAGCTGCCATCCAGCTTCAAGTTCTGGGGGGTGAAGGCAAGGACGTAATGGTATTCCGGCATGGCACTGACTTGTCGGAAGCCCTCGTCCATGTCGTTGTTATTGTGGAAGAAAGTTCCGCCCGTCCCATCCGCGAGCACCGCCATGATATCGGCGTCCGTCGAGGCGCTCGCGATTTGGTACTGAAGCTTATTTGCCGACACGAATGAGGCTGAAGGCGCCGCGACCGCGGGCGGGTTGGCGATGTCGCCGGCAGAATCGATGGTATAAAGTCCGCGTGCATCCAGAGCGTTGATGATGATTTGAGATCGCAGAGCGCGATCGATGATCTCGATGTATTCGAATTGCAGCTGTGGCGTCAGGAATCCCGGAGACACAAGGACGATGCTTCGTTGGCCCGGCATGACGGAGATTCTGCGAACAATATCCTTCAACACCCCGAGCGCAAGGCGGCTCTCGTGGTCGCCCACGGCCAACGCCTGACTGGCTGCGGCCAGGGCCATTTGCTGTGCCGCCTGGAGTTGCCTTTGATCGCCGTTAAATGCGCAATTGACGGCATCCTGAGTGGCCACCGAGATTGCTTGCGGGTCGTTCTTGTTCTGAATCAAGTCGGCCATGTAGTAGCTAACATCGGGACATTCCGCGATCGGACTCCTGGCAACCGGCCGCGGCGTAAGACGATCGAGGGTCTTGTGCAACTGCGTGCGGTCGTCGGTGAAATCCAGGGTGGTTTGCCCGGAGGTTGAGAAGATGGCCGCGCGGTCTGTGGGTTGCAGCGCGGCCAGATGACGGTCGGCAGCGGTGCGCACGGATGCCAGATCGGGGAACTTTAAGTGCACGTCGTCGAAAACGAAGGCGACATAGCGTTCGGGCACGGCGGGTATCTTGGCCTGGTCCGCCGGCGCTTCGCCAGGGTTCGGCTGGCGGTTCTTGCTTTCCATGGCCAGTTGTTCTCCGGGCTGTTCGACGGAGAATTGAGTAATCACCTGAGGCTTGCGGTTGTCGAACACTTGGAAGTCTTCCTTGTGCAAAGTTCCAATCGCATGCCCCTTGGCGTCGCGGGCTACCACTCGCACCAGAACCAGCCTGACATTAACTTTGAAGGTTGGGCGCTCGTCGCGAGAGTTCAACTCCGGGGAATTCGTGTCTGCCGGAGACTGAGCCGCGGGAGTGGGGGTTGGCGCAGGTGCTGGTTGCGGAGCTTGGGATTGCGCGCGCACAACCCCCGCACACAAGAGAATGCCCGAGAAGAACAAAACACACGTCCGGACCGTGCTCACGACGCGAGCAAAGGGCAGCCCGCGCCTAAAGGGGTAGGTGGGTGCCTGGCGAACCTGGGACGTAAGAAACATGCGCGCCCCCAAGAAAGGATCGAGGAACAGAGCAGCGCTCGCCACCCCAGTATAGCCCTGCTTCCGTTCTGCTGCCGCGTATGAAGGTCGAGCTTGGGATTCGGACGTCGTGCTGCTCCAAGAACGGCGCCGGTGCAGGACGGGCGCCGAGCGTTTCCCCACGTGACTGGGTCGACATCACTGGTCGACCGAAGAGCGAGTAGTCAAACCGTCAACTGAAAGATGGCCCGAAGGCTACAGTGCGACTTGGATTGGTTTTCCCTCGAATAGAACGCGCTTCGCGGATTGGAGAAGGCTCACTTCGATCGTCCTGTGAAATGGTGAAAGCATGCGAGATCCGGGGGCAATGGCTAGCCGCAAAGTACGTCGCGCATCGTTCCAATCCAGACGGACACCCATCCACTCACCTTTGCGGTAGTTGAAGGAGCAGCCATCGTCTTCGTAAAGAAGAAACGATCCGTCGGCGCCCGGATAGATCGAAATCGACAGAGGCTTGTCTGTTTTCTCGTTTGTGTGTTGCTTGACGGGGCCAAGCGGCAGGATAGTTCCGGCAGCTACGAACAAGGGTATTGTCTCCAGATCAACCGGGCGATTGATTTCGCGGCCTCCTGCTATCCGCTCGCCGGTCCAGAAATCGTACCAGTCGCCGCGGGGAAGATAGAGATTGCGCGTGGTTGCTCCTTTCTCGACCACCGGAGCCACAAGCACACTTCGCCCCCACAAATACTCGTCCCCACGCGCAACTGCAGCGGGATCATTCGGGTAGTGCAGCCACAATGCGCGCATCACGGGCATCCCGGTGGTCGCACACTCGTGCACGGCGCTATAAAGGTAAGGCAGCATGCGGTAGCGCAGCTCCAGATACTTCCGGCAGATCGGTTCAACTTGCGGGTTATGCAGTTGGCTGGCGTCGGGGACCGCGGCGCCGTTGTAGCCGCGAATTTCGACGGGCCCAGGATCGCCGCTGTTCCATCCCCACGGCAGCCGCAGCTTCCAGGCTCGGCCGTGCGCACGGAACAAGGTGCAAAACGCTCCGAACTGAAACCAGCGCAGGTACAGTTCGCTGGTGAATTCACTTGTCGGTACGAAACCGCCGATGTCTGTGCCCCAATACGGAATCCCGGTGAGTGCCGCGTTGATTCCGACTGAGACCTGGGTTTTGAGCGTCTCCCATGTCGAATACACATCGCCGGACCACAAGAAGGAGGCGAAGCGCTGCATGCCGGCATACCCATTGCGATGGAGCGCGTAGGGGCGTTCGTTGGGGCGATCGAACTGAGGGCCTTCCCAGTGCATGCGGTTGCGGGCGAGGCGCGAGGGGATGTCCAAAGGATCGCCTTCGTCAGGCCACCAACCGTCGACGCCCATCGCGAAATCTTTGCGGTGAGCATTCCAGTAGCAACTGGCCAGCGCCTCGTCGAAAGTGGGCAGTGCACATGGATCGTGAACCGTTCCCCGCAGCGTGTCAGTGAGAATGACGTCGTGGAGCACCACGTGGAAGTTGTCTTTGTGCAGTTCGTCGATCATTTTTTTCGGATCGGGAAACACGCGAGAGTTCCACGAGAAAGATCCGTTCTCGGTGTTCCAGCCAGAGGGGCAGAATCCAGTGCCAAGATAAATAAGAGCGTCGCAGGGAAGCGTCTTCTGGCGAAACGTCTTGGCTTCAGTGAGGATTTCTTCGCCGCTGGCGAGTGTGCGATGCGATTGCTGATAGCCAAGACTCCAGAGCGGCGGCATCTCGGCATGGCCGGTCAGGCGTGCATATTCGGACATGATCGTGCCGGGTTCCGATGAGGCGACGAGAAAAATATCGAGCGGAGATTCGGAGCTGGACGGCTGAAACTTGCTTTGAGATCCGGCGAATTCGAATTTCCCCAGTGGCTGGTGGAAAAACATTGCCCAGCCCGCGGTACCGATAACCCATGGAATGGGAACGCGTCCACCGTGAGTTGCGAGGCGATAGCCACCCTGGCCGCCGATCATGGGATCGATCGAGCCGCGCCGATCAAACTGCGGTCCACCTTCCCCAAGTCCAAGGAGCGGCGAGTCGCCTGTTGTGAAGGAAACGCTGCCAGTGTTCTTGTCTACGGTGATTTGTTGGATCAGCGTGCCGTTTGATGTGGCGATCGTGAAAGCGATCGGATCCGCGGAAACATGAACCGTGAAGCTGCCGGCCTTCAGTTCTCGGGCTGGTGCATTACCGCGAAGTTTCAGAATCGGAGGACCCCAGAATTTCTGCAACAGCGATCCATCATAAGGGACCTGAACTGTCGCGCTATCTCTTATAGGAAAGACAGTGAGCCGTACTGTGTGCAGACTGACGGAAGCAATCTGGATCTCGCGATCTGCTGCGGGGCCCTGCAGAAGAGCAGCCGCTGCGGCCGTGCGGCCGGGTAAGACCAGAACCGCGGAGCTTGCAGCTAGTTGTTTCAGCACTCGCCGCCGGCTCCAATGCTCATTCATCGATTGAACCTTTATCAACGACAGTCACACACGATACGCATTAACGTTCGCGCGGCAGAACAAAACATCCGCGATCATACCCTAAATCACTTTCAGTAAACGTAATCTCAAAGGGCTTGAGCGGCTCGCGGTGCGCAGAGCCCAATCCAGGGAACTTACTTCGCTTTAAGCGATTTCTTGCGCTCGTTCACGGAAGGCGCCAGCTCGGTAGAACGTCTCAAGATCAGGCTGGTGATGAGTCGATACTCGTTCATTCGATGGTTCGGAGATACTTTTCCCACTTCGTTCATCAGGGCCCGGAATGCCAGCTTGGCCAGTTCCGTTTGCGACATTTGCACGGTCGTCAGCGGCGGAGTAGTGAATTGAGCGAGTCGGATATCGTCGAACCCGATGACGGAGAGGTCAGCCGGTATTTTCATGTCGTGGTCGTAGGCTTCCCTGATCACTCCGATGGCGGTCATGTCATTGGAGCAAAGAACCGCAGTTGGGCAACAGTTGGATGCAATCAGTTTGGTCAGGGCACCCATGCCACCTTCCAGGCTGTGGTCCCCTTCTACGATCAGGTTAGCGGGAAGCCCGATTTCCGCCATGGATTGCAGGAACGCATTCTTCCTCGCCAACGCCGACTTCAGCTGGAGTGGTCCGCTGACAAAGGCGATGCGCGTATGACGCAGCGCCGCCAGATGTTGCACTGCCTGGCGAATCCCGCTTAGATAGTCGATTCGAATGTTGGCTACGTGCGGGGCATCGGGCCCCACATCGACAAACACAAGCGGCACCTTGCGGAAGCGAAGGTGCTCGAGCAGCGAGTCTTCCATTCCGAAGGTCAGGATGGCAACCCCGTCGACGCGCCGTTCGATCATGCGTCGCACGGATAATTCCATCCTCTTGGGATCGTGCACGGTCGACGTCAGCAGAATCTCGTAGTTGTTCTCGACTGCGAGATTCTCGAACGTCTGAACAATCTCCGGGAAAAAGGGATTGGTAATTTCAGAGACGACCAAGCCAAAGATGCGGCTTCTGCCTGAGACTAGAGCCCGGGCTTGGGTATTGGGATAGTAGCCAAGTTTATCTACGACTCTCCAAACACGCTTGGCAAGTTGCGCGTCTACGGTGGGGACACGGTTAATCGCACGAGAAACGGTGGCGGTGGAAACCCTCGCCCTCCGCGCAATCTCACGGATATCCATAGAGCGGGAACAACCCGCGGGCACATCTTATCAAAGCCATGCCGAGGCCGCCAGCAGTACACGTTTACGGCGATACCGGGAGCCGATTTCTCGCTCTCCTTGGGCCAGACAACAGAGGCCCGTTCCACACTGAGCAAACCTCGAAGTACAGCACAGGAAACGTTTACCGCGAAGGCATCCACGATGGTGGGTCAACGGAGCGTCGGCAAGTGACATGCTGGCCAACTCTGGACTGGCAAGCGCAGTTTCTAAGCCGCTCCGCTCGTCATGGTTTATAAGCACCTTCGGTCAGGTCGTCCGGCAAGGTCGAATATCTGCCCAGCATCTGGTAGGTCTCAATCAATGCCCAGTCAACCATCCGTTCTCCAGCACCTACCTCGACCCATGTGCTCGCACTCGCCGCCCCATATCCGCCACGGCTGGCAGCACGTATCGTCGGAAAGTATCCGTGATACCCGTTGGTGTATCCAAAGAACAGCGTAGTGCCAACCGGGCAACGGGCCCGCCAGCTCTCCTGAAAGTCGACAAAGGGCTCTCCTGGGACGGCGATGATTGCGATCTGCTTGTTGATCAGCACAGCCGTCACACGCGCGTCAATGACCGGGCGAATGGGCGATCCCATCTGCTCCAGACTTTTGGCGCCAAAGGTCTTCAGCAAAGCGGCACGAAACTGATCCGGATCCCAGCGAAGTCTCAGGTGCAGCGTTTCTTCACGGAAGTCGATGCTTGCGGAAGGATCATTTGCCGTCTGAATGCCTTTAGCTACGCGTACCACTTCCTGGCCCAACTGCTCACCGGTCCAATCGCGCAGTTTGATCGCGTTTTCCTTCATTGGCATGACCGCGTAGTAGGGATTGATGTCGCCATCCGCGCCTTGTACGAAAAAGCTCTGGACGTTCCCACCCAAGGCCTTCTCGACGACACGATTGGTGACGCCGGGATAGTCGGCCGAATACTGAAGGTTTTCCGAGCCGAGGACGACCGGGTGGCAGGCGTAGTTAATCAGAATTGCGAGAGGGACTCCGTTTCTATCATCGATGCGAAGAACCGTCACGGTGGGATCCACCGGAGAGGTCGGAACCATGGTCGGATTCTGCTCGAACCAGCTCACCGACCCGTCGTCATTCACACGGAGCCGGTTGTGGCCGATGAAAACGGATCCGGTTCCAGTGCCGATTCGAGCGGTCTGCAAATTATCGGAAGCGGTCTTGATTCCTGCCGCGATCTCATTGAGCGCCCTCTGTTCCCATTCCGGGGGAGAGCCGTCGTACTCGTCTTTGATGACTGGAGCGGCATGTGTATGGGTCGCAGTCAGCAGCAGGCACGAGATGCCGCTCGACTTGCTGACCACCTCCTTCAAGTGGTCCAACGAAGGTTCCCCAAAGCTGCGACCGAGATCGACGGCAACGATGGCAATTCGTTTCCCACCCGCGTCTAATACCAGGATACGGGCATAGAGCGGGTCCAGGGTCCCGGTGGCGGGATCCGTGCGGTCTTCGAAGCCCCACAACGGCTCGTGTGTTTTCGGTGTGATGTCGACCTTTGCAATGCCTGCACGAAGCTCTGCGCGAGCGATAGAGATGCCCCATAGAAGAAGGACGCAGAGGACCCCCAGGAAACGGTTTCGCATATGCCCCCCAAAAAACTGTTGCCAATCGGATTTCAATAACCTCAAACTCACTTCTGTTCCATCAAGCCAACCAGCGTGCGCGTCACGGCTCCCGCCATTTCCGGGCCGCAGGAATTGACTTCGCCGTACCAGCGCTCAGGTTTGTTGTTGAGCCAGGGTGGCTCGTTATCCCATTCCGCCTTGGGGATGATGTAGCCCAACTCGTCGTTCCCGAGCCCGAAAATGAACTGGTACTTACTCTTCATGTGGGCTCGCAGGGTTGGTTCAAATGGCGCGTCGGGGAAGTCGGCTCCCGGATAGCGGGTGATCCCACCGTTGACCAGTTCCGGGTAGATCTCTCCCGGAACGGTTGTGATTTCCGCCGTTACCTGATTCTTGCTCATGAATTCGAGGTAGTCGACTTCCGTTTGCAAATCCTTGCCCGTGGCCTGCGGGAGTTGTGCCTGGCCGGAAAGCTCTTTCAGGGGGCTGGGCGAATCCTTGAGCAGGATGCTCTGGTCGGGTTTTCCTTCGGTATAAAGCGGGCGCCGACCCTTGAAGGCCCCCGCCGCGGCAGCGATCCGGAAAAGTTCATTTTGCAGGGGCACGAAGATGACCGACTTGCGGATCACGACCGAATCGATGTCGAACTTCGTCCCGCTTTCGAGCGCGCGCAGGGCGAGATCGCCCACAAGATTGCCGAACAGCTCGGCCTTGGTCCACGTGGCATCTTTCGCTACCTGACCCGTCTCCGGGTCCTGCAGAGCGACCTGGTCCCCGAGTGTGCTGAGCAACCCGCCAATGGAGCCGTTGAAATAGACGGCCACCCCGCCGGCCTTCTCTTCCACGCGCTTGCATAGCCAGAAGGGAAAGTCAGCAGTGATCTCGGTGTTTTTTGATTCGAGGGTTTCCGGATGGTCGCTCCAGTTCACCAGGGTGGCAATCGTCTTGCCTCCGGAAGCAGCCGTGAGCTGCATCGTGAACAGAAAAGGGTCCTTCACATAAGGCGGGCGGTCGTCATTCTGCAGCAGAGCGAGCAGCGGATGGGTGTCCCGCGCCAGTGTCAGCTGCGCGTCGGTCATGGAGTGGACGGCCTTGGCGGCGGTTTCTGCGATCTGTTCGTCAACCCAGTCCAGGTACTTCTCGTCAATCCCGGATTGCAGTGGGGCAGGGCCCCAAATCCCCATCGTGTCAGGCCCCTCGTGGTCGTGCGTCGAGGCCACGATCACATGGGTCACTTCGGGGGCCAGTTGCTTCATCTTCTCTCGGACCTTCAGCACGTTGTCATAAAAGAGCCCGATCACGTCCACCGCGCACATCGCGACCGTGTCTTTTCCTGTGCTCAGTGCCAGGCAGCGGACATAGAGGTCGTCATGAACGCCGGTGGCGACACGGTTGAAATCGAAGCCGGCCATGTACACCTTGCCCGACTTCACATCCGGAGTGATGACGCTCTTGGCTGCACCTGCCCGCAACCCGGCTCCCCATGCCTGGAACGGCATGACGGCCAGCAAAAAGACGATGATTGAAGCTCTGCTAATGTTGCTGCGCACAATTTCCTCCTTGTCGAACACCGAAATGGCGCTGGCTAGAAAATAAGTTTCAGCCCCAACTGGACCTCACGCGGGTCTCCTGGACCCCCGGAGGCAAAACCGGCGACGGCTTGGACCGTGTTGAAAATCTTTCCGAAACTCGGCGATGCCAGGTCGGCCTGCGGGACGTCAAAATTCGCCCGATTCAGGAGGTTGAAAATCTGCCCGTCGAATTCCAGAGCCGTTCCTTCCGTCAGCCGGAAGTGCCGCGACACCGAGAAATCCCAACTTGCGAGACCGGGCCCGGTCAAGCTATTGCGGCCCGCGTCTCCGAAGGTGTAAGGCGCCGGAGCACTGAAGGCGGAAGCGAGCACCCACTGATTGGGCGTCTGCTTTGCCGGAACAGGGTTCCCGACCAGGTTCGGGCGGTCGTCACCCTCGTTCGTTTGGCTGATGTCTCCGCTGATTTGTGGTGTAAATGGCGGCCCGCTCTGTGCGGTAAAGATGCCACTCACTTCCCAGTCGCTGACCAGATAGTTGAGCACGTGGTTCCCTGCCTGGAAGCGACCTGCACCGAAAGGCAGCTTGTAAACATAGGCCGCGGACAAGCGGTGGCGAATGTCGAACTCGGAGCGCGCCCGCTCCGCCGCCAGGTCGTGCGAGTTCTGGGGGAAGTTGGTATTGCGGTTGGTGCCGAACACGGTGGAGTTCGTATCAATCGACTTCGAGTAGGTGTACGCCACCAGGAGGGCCATCCCATCGGAGAAGTGCCTCTCCAATTTCGTCTGCAGGGAATGGTAGATCGAGTCTCCGTTGGAGTCCGTGTAGGTGAAGTTTCCGTAATTTGGATAAGGTTGCGTGGTCGTCTGGGTCGCCGGATTGGGGATGGGCTCATTGGGGTCCCACTCGCGCACCAGGTGCAACCCACGCGTGCCCACATAGCCCACTTCGAGCAGGAACGCTCTCGGCAGCTCCCGCTGCACATTCAGAGTCCACTCGTAAATCTTCGCATCCCGGAAGTGCAGATTGAAGGGTGACGGTGAGGCGAAGGCCGGTCCGACCATGTTTGGCTCGAACACACTTTGAAGGATGGCCCCCGTGCCCACCTCCGCGGGGTTCAGCGGGAGTACCGTTGTCAATTCCCCAAAGCTTTCCTTGGCGAACGGGGGATTGGCCGATTTCTGGAAATCCACGTCGCCAAATGTGCGGTCATAGAAAACTCCGCCGCCGCCGCGCACCACGGTCTTTGCCTGCGGCGACCAACTAAACCCCAACCGCGGAGCAAAGTCATCGCGGTCGGGATACTGCAGGGCGCGGTTTTCCGCGGTGCTCCCCAGGCTCGTCGTACCGACAGTGGTATAACTCCCGGTCGTCGAATCGTACTGCATCAGGGTGACCGCAGAAGTTCCCGCCACCATGATGTCCCCGTTCTGAAAGTCGAAATTAGCGAACTGGTTCTTCTGGTCGGTCACCAGCCCGTTGTACTCGTAACGCAGCCCGAGGTTCAGCGTGAGATTGGGACGCACCTTCCAGTTGTCCTGGAAAAAAAAGTTGGGAGAGTTCATCGCCCCGGAAATGTAGGCGGCAATCCCGTTGATCCAGTATGTGGGCAGGCCCAGCAACGCGTCCGCAAGGCCATTGCCCAGGATGGTATTAGCGGGCAGCCCAAGATCTCCCGGGGTCAGATTTCCCAGGCCGCCAGTGACCAAACCGGTGAAGTCAAATTCGCCGCGAATCGTATTATCTTCCGAGAAATTGCCGCGGTGCACCGAGGCCACGGACACACCGTAAGCCATGGAATGATTGCCGTGAACCTGCGTGACTGTATCGGCGAGTTCGAAGGTGTTGACCGCGCCGGTCTGTGGCGTGCTTTCGTCCGATCCCATACTGACGTAGCTGCCTACGTTCATATTGGGCACGCCCGTCTGGCTGGGGATGGTACTCAAGCCTAGAATGCCCAATTGCTGCGCGATCGTCTGTCCCTGATCCTGGTTGATATAGTCGAGCTTCCAGCGGTTATAGCCGAACTTGAATTCGTTCAGCAGGGAGTGCCGGAAGGTGTGCGTCCAGTCCAGTCCCGCGATCATAAAACCGTCCCGATTCCGCTGTCCGTAACCTGGCAACGCGCTGCCTCCTGCGAAGGGCAAAAAAGTGTGGTCGAGCGTTTGCCCGAAGCGGAAGAACATGGTGTCCTTGGTTCCCCACTGGTGATCGACGCGGGCGGTGTAAGTGGCCAGTGCGATGCCGCGTTTTCCCTCCGCTTGGTAGTTGGCATCGCCGCATGCCGCGTTCGGGATGTTCGGCTGGGGGTAAAGATTCATCAGCGCCTGCCCCACGGGGTCTGCGGCCGGCAACACCTGGTTAATGTTCGTAAACGGCTGCACGGTACCACTTAGCAGGGCTACTGGGTTGATCAGCACCGTCGGTGCCGCGCAGTCCGAGTCAAGAAGGTCGGAAAAGTCCCCGCCACGCTCTTTGAGCGTGGGCACAAGAGAGTTGTTGTAAAAGGCCCGGCTCTCCCGCAATTCTTCGAAGGCCAGGAAGAAGAAGCTTCGGTCGCGACCCTTGTAGATGCTGGGAAGTGTGATCGGACCACCCAGGGTGGCTCCGAACTGGTTGCGCACGAACGGCGGCACCTCGGGTTCAAAGTAGTTGGGCGCATCGAAGATCTTGTTGCGAACGAAATCGTGCAGGCTGCCGTGCAACTGATTGGTGCCCGAGCGAGTCACCATGTTGACCTGGGCCCCGGCCTGCCCGCCGAATCGCGCGTCGTACATCCCTGTCTCCATGCGGAACTCCTGCACCGAATCCAGGGGTGGCGTGACCACGTACTGTCCCACGCTCATGGTCGTGTTGCTCATGCCGTCGAGCAGATAATTGTTCATCGACTCGCGCAGGCCGTTCACGTTGATGGCCCCGCCGCGCTCGCTGTTCTCCGAGCCGCCTGCGGCTGGCACCACCCCAGGCGTAAAGAGCGTTAACTCCAGGAAATGCCGACCGTTGAGCGGAAGCTCCTGCACTTTCCCCTGTTCAATCGTCGTGCCCACCGAGGAGGATTGCGTATCCAGCACGGTCGGAGGCGCGGAGACTGTGATCTCCGTGGCTTGCGCCCCGACTTTCATCTGAAAATCGATCTTCAAGTGGGCGTTGACCAGCAGTTGCACCGTGCCGGTCCTCGTCTTTTCGAACCCGGCCGCCTGCACCTCGAGCCGGTAATGGCCGGGCGGCAGCAGCGGAATTAGGTAGGAACCGTCGGCCACCGTCGTGGCGCCGCGGGTAAATCCGGTGTCCTGCTCGACCGCCGTTACTTGCGCACCGCCGATAACCGCGCCCGACGAGTCAGTCACTTGTCCGGTGAAGCTCCCTTGGACCTGTTGTGCCCGCGCAACGGAGCACCATCCGGCCAGCAATAGGAAAGAAAAAATGGCAGACGCCAGTATCGTGCGTTTCATTGAAGGGACCTCCCAAGGCTAAGAGCGCTTCTCGATCGAGGCGTGGCCCATTTGACCATAGGCGTTTCGGCCGCTGCCCAAGAACACGCAAAACACAATAAAGCAGCAACAGCCTCCTGCGAATTGAGAAAACTCATGGGTCTCCGGGGATCAGTGCTCCCCCAGTGAAGGCGGGCAACCCGCCCCTCCGAGAACAACTCAGACAGGCAGTGAAGAATGCCTGCCCAACTGCATGCGGAATTTTCCTGTAACGATTTAATGAAACGGTGTAGTATCATCTAGTTCAACGGGTGGTGTCAAGGGGAAGTTTGCCGCTGGTTGAGCGTTGACGCAGCAGATAGCGGCATCGGTTTGTTGCAATTGCGCCTGACTGAGTTCGACGATCGAACCCAGGCCAAGCTGATAACGGCTATGGGCGAGACTCAGGCCGAGATCGGCTTCCTTGGCGAGCTCGGCGGCAACGCCGGCACGCCGAAATGCGGTGTTGCTGGAGAGCCATGCAGTGCGAACATCCCTCACGACCCGGTCGCGCAGATCCCGAGCGCTTTCCGCCGCAGCTTTGGCCGGGAAGTTTGCTTCCGAAGCGGCCCACCGAGGACAAGGCTGCAGACCTCGCGAATGTAATTCTCACTGAGTTCGTCATGCCGGATCAGGAAACGCATGTAGATTGCGCCGTAGAGCGTATCGAGCACGACGTCAAGGTCGAGGTTCTCTGGAAGCTCGCCTCGTTCAATTGCCCGTCGCAGGGTCTTGTAGGCTTCCTCCCGGCGCGGCCGCAGGAAGCGCTCACGGAAGGCAGTGAGCAATTCAGGGTCGGACTGCCCTCCTGCCAGTAGCGCGGCTACAATCCGGCCGCGCGGGCTGCGCAGCACGCCCAGAAATTGCGCCATCTGCAGGCTCATGTCCCGGTACACAGAACCCGTATTGGGAAAATGCAGTTCCGGCTCCGCGCTGGAAGCAAATGCGTCTACCACCAGAGCGCCCTTGTTCGGCCACCAGCGATACACGGTGGCTTTGCCTACGTCGGCATCGGCGGCAATGGCTTCGATGGTCAGACCGGAGAAGCTGGAGCGCTGCAGCAGTTTCAGCGTGCTTCGAAATATGGCCTGGCGCGCCTGCTCGCTGCGGGGACGGCCAGGCAAGCGCCGGCCATTTGCGCCATCGTCGGAATCGCGCCCGTGTTTCCGGCCACCCGAAAGTAATTGCCGCATCCGCCCACTTTAGCATATATTGAATCCAATACGTACCGTATCGAATCAGCAAGGTCTGTAATTTTGTCTGAGTCCGGCCGGGTGTAGATTGGGGGAACGTTGCCGGCCGGAATTCGAGTCGCTCTATGTGGATTGTTGCGCTCGCCCTAAGGCGGCCCTACACGTTTGTTGTCATGGCGCTGGTGATCATCCTGCTGATGATCGCAGCCGTTCAGCGGACTCCTGTAGATATTTTCCCTGACATTAATATCCCTGTGATCAGTGTCGTGTGGAGGTACGACGGGTTTGCGCCTTCGGAGATGGCTGACCGCATCATCACCAACTCTGAGCGCGGCCTTTCCATTACGGTCAACGACATCGAGCACACGGAGTCACAGTCGGTCAACGGTGTCGGCATCATCAAAATCTTCTTCCAGCCCGATGCCAATATCCAGGCGGCGCTGGCGCAGGTGACCGCGATGGTGCAAACCACGGTACGCAGCCTGCCGCCGGGAACTACGCCGCCGCTGGTCATCACGTACTCGGCCTCGTCCACGCCGATTGTGCAACTCGGCCTGAGCAGCAAGACCCTCCCAGAGCAGCAACTGTTCGACCTTGGGCAAAACTTCCTGCGTAACCAGCTTGCCACCGTGCCCGGCGCAGCTACGCCTTATCCCTACGGCGGCAAGATCCGCCAGGTCCAGGTGGACCTCGACATTCCACGCTTGCAGGCCAACGGGCTTTCGCCCAACGACATTGTCAGTGCCATCAACGCGGAGAACCTGATTACCCCGTCGGGCACGGCCAAGATCGGGCCGCTGGAATACCAGGTGGAGATGAACAGCTCGCCGCGCACCATCGCCGACTTGAATGACCTGCCGGTGAAGACGGTGAACGGCTCGACCATTTACATGCGCGACGTGGCCCACATTCGCGACGGATTTGCGCCGCAGACCAACATCGTGCGCCAGGACGGCGTCCGCGGCACGCTGATGTCGATGTACAAGATCGGCAGCGCATCCACACTCACGATCGTGCAAGCGGTAAAGGACCTGATCCCCATCGCCGCCCTGCAATTGCCGCGCGACATCACCATCAAACCCTTGTTTGACCAGTCGCTGTTTGTGCGGGCCTCGATCAATGGCGTCGTGCGCGAAGCGCTGATCGCCGCCGCGTTGACCGCGGTGATGATCTTGCTGTTTCTGGGCGACTGGCGGCCGACTTTCGTTATCTCCATCTCCATCCCGCTCTCCATTTTTGTTTCCGTAATCCTGCTGAGCGCATTAGGCGAGACCATCAACATTATGACCCTGGGCGGCCTCGCGCTGGCCGTAGGCATTCTGGTGGACGACGCGACCGTCGCGATTGAAAACATCGAACGCCATCTGGCGCAGGGCAGGGAAATGAAGCAAGCGATTCTGGACGGCTCCGCCGAAATCGCGGTACCGGCCTTCGTCTCGACGCTTTGCATCTGCATCGTGTTCGTGCCCATGTTCTTTCTTACTGGGGTGGCGCGATACCTTTTCGTCCCGCTGGCCGAAGCCGTATCGTTCGCGATGCTGGCCTCGTATTTTCTTTCGCGGACGCTGGTACCGACGATGGTGATGTACATCATGCGCGGCCACGAGCATCGGGCAGAAGGGCCCAAGACGTTTTTCGGACGTTATCAGCGCGGTTTCGAGCAAGGCTTCGAAAACTTCCGCCGCGGCTATTACCAACTGCTGGAAACAACGATCGAGCACCGCAAGCTGTTCGCCTCCTGTTTCCTGGCTTTTTGTGTTCTCTCGCTGGGACTGGTGTTCTTCCTGGGACAGGACTTCTTTCCCTCCGTTGACGCCGGACTGATGCGGCTGCACGTTCGCGCCCGCGCCGGGTTGCGGGTCGAGGAGACCGCGCGCCTGTGCGACGAAATCGAGCGATACCTACACCAGGAGATTCCCAAGGACGAGTTGGTTACGATCCTGGACAATATCGGGCTGCCGTACTCGGGCATGAATCTGTCGTACGGTAATTCCGGCGTCGTGGGGACCAGCGACGCGGAGATTCTGGTCGGGCTGAATGCCGAACACCACCACTCCACCGATGGATACATTCGCAAGTTGCGCGCTGAACTTCCGCGCCAGTTTCCGGGTGTGGAGTTCTACTTTCAGCCGGCGGACATCGTCTCGCAAATCCTGAACTTCGGGTTGCCTGCGCCCATTGACATTCAATTGGTGGGCGCGGACACACAGCAGAACTATGCCATCGCGCAACGAATTGCGAACCGGCTGCGCCAAGTTCCTGGAACCGCCGACGTTCACGTGCAGCAGATGATGAGCCTGCCGACGCTGCATCTGCAGATCGACCGAACTAGGGCCACGCAGGTGGGCATGAACACGCGTGATGTAGCGCAGAACGTGCTGGTTTCGCTGAGCGGAAGCTTCCTGGTCGCCCCCAATTTCTGGCTCAATCCCACGAACGGAGTGACTTACTCGGTCGTGGTACAGGCGCCGCAGTACCGAGTCACTTCACTGCAAGACCTGATGAACGTGCCGGTCACCGATTCGAGGGTGCCCAGTTCGCAGGTGCTGGGTAATCTGGTGCAGTTGTCGCCAGCGGCGCGGCCCGCCGTGGTTTCGCACTATAACGTACAACCGGTCATTGACGTCTATGCCAGCACGCAGGGCCGCGACCTTGGAGCTGTGGCCAAGGACACGATGAAGGCCCTGCAGCCCTTCCAGCAGCAATTGCCGCGCGGGACGCAGTTTATGGTCCGCGGGCAAGTGGAAACGATGAAGTCGTCCTTTGTTGGATTGGGCATTGGTCTGGTATTGGCGATTGTGCTGGTGTATTTGCTGATCGTGGTGAATTTTCAGTCGTGGCTTGATCCCTTCATTATTATTACCGCCCTGCCGGGTGCGTTGGCCGGCATCTGCTGGATCTTGTTGCTGACGCGCACGACCATGAACGTCCCATCTTTGACCGGAGCGGTTATGTGCATGGGCGTGGCCACGGCCAATTCGATCCTGTTGGTTTCGTTCGCGCGCGATCGCATGAGAGCCGGGATTCCCGCGATTCAGGCCGCTCTGGAGGCGGGGTATACCCGAATTCGCCCGGTGCTGATGACCGCTTTGGCTATGATTATCGGCATGGTGCCGATGTCGCTGGGTTTGGGCGAAGGCGGCGAGCAGAATGCGCCCCTGGGACGCGCTGTGATTGGCGGTTTGTTGTTTGCCACGGTCGCGACGCTGTTCTTCGTGCCGTCGATCTTTGCCATGATTCATGGCCACCGGGAGGCAAGAGAGGCGGCCAGGCAGTCGTAGCAGGATTGGAATACTCTGGAACCGAACAGAAAGAGGAGCACGATGGAAACTGTTGAGCCTGACGCTGTGCGACCCAAGCAAGGCAAACTGACCGAGGGAATGAAGCGATATGGATTCACGATCGACTGAACCTGAACTAACGGAGCCTAAACCCAGCGCTCCCCAAATAACGCCACCGCCGAAATTGCCAGCGGCCTCGCCGCGCAAGGCCTTGCTCATGGTTGGCGGCGTTGTTCTGCTGTTGATCGTCGGTGCTGTGGTCACAGCGCTCGTGCGGATTCATAACGGCGATGTTCTGGCCAAAGAAACGGAACAAGAGGCCACTCCGACGGTTGCAGTGGTCCACCCGGTGGCGGAAAAACCCGATGAGGAACTGGTGCTGCCCGGCACCATGCAGGCGTATGAGGAATCTCCGATTTACGCACGAACCAATGGATATCTGCTGCGCTGGTACAAGGATATTGGCAGCCGGGTCACTAAAGGCGAGCTTTTGGCCGACATTGATACGCCCGAGGTGGACCAGGAATTGATGCAGGCTCGTGCCAACCGCCAGCAGGTCCTGGCCCAACTCGATCTGGCGAAGATCAATGCTGATCGCTATGTGAACTTGCGCAAGACCGATTCAGTTTCGCAGCAAGAGGCCGACCAGCAGTCCAGCGGGTACGAGCAGGCCGTAGCCAACCTGGCCGCAGCCGATGCCAACGTCCGGCGGCTCGAAGAACTGGAATCGTTCAAGCACGTCTACTCACCGTTCACTGGCGTGCTGACTAAACGCACCGTGGATCCAGGCGCGCTGATCAATGCCGGCGTGAGCGGGGCGGCAGGCAAGGAATTGTTCGACATCGCGCAAGTTGATCCTCTGCGCGTTTACATCAGCGTTCCGCAGAGCTATGCGCCTTCCATCAAGAACGGCATGGATGCCGAGGTAACCTTGCAGGAGTATCCCGGGCAGAAGTTCAAGGGAACCGTGGCTCGTACAGCGGAAGCGATTGATCCGGCGACGCGCACGTTGCTCACCGAAGTGGACGTGCCCAACAAGAAGGGTCAGCTGTTGCCCGGTTCTTATGGGGAAGTGCATTTCCGAGTGGGGATGAACGCGCAAAAGGTCACGCTCCCCGTGAACACCATGCTCTTCCGCCAGGAAGGCGCGCAGGTAGCCATAGTGGGCATAGATGGCAAGCTGCACCTGCGTCCGATCACCATTGGCCGTGATTACGGGACCACTCTGGAAATTTTGGGCGGCGTGGAAGTGGGCGACCGTGTGGTCATCAATCCCGCCGACTCCCTCGAAGAAGGGCAGCCAGTGAATGTGGTTCCGGAGAATGGCCCGCCAGTGCCGGGAGGGCAGTAGCCGTGAGCGGATTGAATCTGGCGGTCGGCATTCTGGCGACGGGCGCGCTGGCCGGTTGTGCGGTTGGGCCGAACTACCATCGTCCATTGGTCGAGACACCGCCAATTTACAAGACAGAGGCGCCTTGGCGGGTGGCAGCGCCGAAAGACTCCTTGCCCAAGGAAGCCTGGTGGGAGATTTTCAACGACGGCGAACTCAGCGGTTATGAGCAGCAATTACTCAAAGCTAATCAATCGCTGGAAGCGGCGCGAGACCGCCTGAACCAGGCACGGGCGCTGGCGCGAGTGACCTCAGCTGGGTTGTTCCCGACTCTTAACGCCGACCCCAGCGCTTCGCGAACTCGCTATTCGGCCAATCGCCCAGAGCAAGTCACGACCACCGGGCCGCTCACCCAGAGCACTTATCAGATTCCCTTTCTGCTGAATTATGAGCCGGATCTGTTCGGGTCGGTGCGGCGCAACTTGCAGGCCTCGAATGCTGCTCTGCAATCGACGGCCGCTGATCTGTACAACGCGCGCCTGGTGCTTTCCGCGGAACTGGCCGCCGACTACTTCAGCCTGCGCGAGCTTGACGCCGAGATGCAGGTCGTGCAGGAATCAGTTGAAATCCAGCAGAGGGGATTGCAGTTGGTGCAGAGCCGTCACACCGGCGGCGTAGCCTCCGGACTCGATCTGGCACAGCAGCAGACGCTCCTCGATTCAACGGTTGCGCAGCTCTACCTTGTCCAGCAGCAACGAGCGCAGTACGAGCACGCCATTGCCGTGCTGACGGGGAATGCAGCGTCCACCTTCAACGTGCCAGTGCGTCCGCTGAAGGCTGAACCACCCCCAGTTCCGCTGGGAGTGCCATCGGACCTGCTGGAGCGGCGCCCGGATGTGGCCAGTGCAGAGCGCCAGATGGCATACCAGAACGCACTGGTGGGAGTTGCCACCGCCGCTTTTTATCCACAACTCACGATCTCCGGGAGCGGCGGTTTTCAGAGCACGAGTCTGTCGAACTTGATTACTGCCCCCAACGCGGTCTGGTCGTTAGGGGCCGATCTGCTGCAGCCGATTTTTCAGGGAGGTCGTAACCGCGCCAACCTGGAAGCAACCAAGGCCGCGTATGAAGCCACGGTCGCCAACTACCGCGAGTCGGTGCTCACCGCTTTCCAGCAGGTGGAGGACGGGTTGTCAGGCTTGAATGCGCTGTCAAAAGCTTCCGCCTCGCAGACCGCGGCCGTCGAAGACGCCCAGCGTGCGCTGCAGTTGGCCAACAACCGTTACACCGGCGGCGTAACCAGTTACCTCGACGTGATCACCGCGCAATCGGCGCTGCTGAGTAATCAGCGCCTGGCGACGCAACTTCTCGGTCAGCAACTGGTCACGTCTGTATATCTGGTGAAGGCCCTCGGCGGAGGGTGGGACGCATCCCAGATCCAGAATGAGCAAGTGCATCCGAAACCGGTACAGGCGATAGAACAGTAGCATTGCTGTCCGTCGTCGCTTCCGGGCGTCAGCCGCCGGACGCCCTCATTACCAGCGTTACGCAACAACAGGCACTGTTTTGGACTATCATTCTGCTGAACCCAGGGGGGGCTTGTGTCCAAACCGCGACTCTTGCTTTCGGTACTGAACGACAGCAACGATTTCCAAATCGAACAGGTGAACGGTGCCCGCCAGGCAGCCGCCAGGTTCGGGCTGGATCTCGAGATAGTCTATGCACAGGACGACGGTATCCTTCAGAGTCAGCAACTGCTCAAGCCCATCCAGTCCGCCGCCGAACCCCGTCCCAACGTCATCATTCTTGAGCCGGCTGGATCCACCACTCTTCCACATGTGGCACATGCCGCAGCCGCGCAGGGCATCGGTTGGATCGTTCTAAGCCGCGAGGCAGAGTACATCATGGAATTGCGCTCAGCCTTTCACGTCCCCGCCTTCGTGGTCACCCCTGACCACGAGGAAATCGGACGCATCCAGGGACGTCAACTCGCCGCCCTGTTGCCGCGAGGAGGAATCGTTCTCACTATTCAAGGTCCCGCTCATAGCACGGCAGCTAAGCTCCGCTATGCCGGTTTGCTGGAAACGAAACCCGAGAATATTCAACTCCGTGGGGTGAAGGGGCACTGGACTGAGGCCAGCGCTCAAAAAGCCGTCCACTCCTGGCTCGATCTTTCAACGTCGCGCGGAACCGACATCGCGGCGGTTTGCGCCCAGGATGATTCCATGGCGATAGGCGCGCGGAAGGCATTCGAGAACTCCGCCCACCAACTGCGCCAGTCCTGGTTGCAGATTCCTTTTCTCGGTTGCGACGGACTGCCCCACTCGGGGCAGGAATGGGTTCGTCGCGGCCTGTTAACGGCTACCGTCTTCAGCCCGCCGACGGCGCCGCTGGCCATCGACTTGATCGCGCGTTTTCTGCGCGACGGAACTATGCCTCCGCCACGCACTCTGACGGAAGCCCGGTCAATCCCTGATATCGAAACCCTCAGCAGCAAGGGGCGGCGGGCACAGCCGGATAACTCAACGTCGAGCTGAAATCCGGTGATTGCGCGCAGAAGAACCTGGGAAGCCGAGTGGGCGACGCTCGGATGGTGGAGTTGAAAGGCGCCTTCCGCGAGCACTGGGCCTTGGCCTCAATGACAATGTGATATACACGTCTCTCGCCGAGTCAAGGACTGGCCGGAGTGAAGACGCTAGCGGAGTTGCTTACTAAAACAAGAACTGACACTATTACCTCAGCCCGAACCCACAGCCGGCGACAGGTCGTGGTGTAGTTCGTTGTATCTAAAGTGGTTACCGTCAGAATGCCGGGATGGCGAAATTGGCAGACGCAGCGGACTTAAAATCCGCAGGGGCCAAAAGCCTCATGGGGGTTCGATTCCCCCTCCCGGCACCAGCACTTTTGGTGTCAGTAGGTTGCAGTTGTTCCCTAGAATACTTCCCTAGTATTTGGGGCTACCTTTCAAGGGCGGAAAGGAGCCAGTACCCTCACCGGCAGGGCACGGACTATAATTACGCGCACGCACGATCCTGACCTCCCGCACGAAACTGGGCTGTATGAGATCCAATCTTCCCTCCGCGCCGCTGCCGCCGAAAACAGGTGTCGAACTGCGGAATTGAAATTTGCGAAAACTGGTTCGCCAAGATCGGACGCGAAGTCATTGCGCGCGGCCCACGCCCTGGGCGGAGAAGTTTTCCGTTAGCCAGCGAAGACCCAAAATATTCGGTGGTTCCCTCTAGTGGTAGTGGAGCAAGTAGCCAGGTTCGAGAGGGAGCTTTCCGTCAACTTTTACGACTACGATTTCACTCGTGATGGAGTAAGTGTCAACAACTCCCACCGCATTGGGAGTACTACTGACAAGCCTAATCACCTCGGCGTCACTGTTGACTACGATAATGCTTCGGTTGGTCGCCATCTGGGAGAGTCCCTCCGGCGTCTGCGCCAGGAGTTTGCTGGCTACGGCCTGAGTTTCCGGCGTCTTCAATAGCTTGACGACCAGAATTATTTCCTGGCCGTCCGCCAGTCGGGCGGGCGCTGACTTGAATGCCTTAATGAATGCAGCGGACTGGACTGCGGTGACCTTGGAGTTTTTCGCCACGACGAGCGCCGCGTCTTTGGCAAACGCCGGCAGCGGCGCAGCAGCGAGCAGCGCCAGCAGCACAAGCTTTCCGACCGATACCCTCACGCTATTACCAAGAGCAAAGTTATAAGGACCCACAGCCGAGTTCAGCACATGGAAAAATCCAGTTCAAGTTACCTTAGCTACTTTTTAGGAAACTAGGACTCTGCTACGTTGGCCGGTTATGCAGAAAGTCCGCGTCCTTATATGCAGCATTGTAATGGTACTGATTGTTCCCGCCGTCGCGCAGACTGCCGCGCATTCGAAATCCCCGCAGGCGTTCCGTCTCTATCAAGAAGGTCTCAGGCTGCAGGAAAACCGCCGAAGTTATGAAGCGATGCAGAAATGGCGCGAAGCCACAAAACTCGACCCGAACCTGGCGCTCGCTTGGGCGATGCTTTCTATCGTCGAGACCAGCCCCGATTCTGCACGCGAAGATCGAGAGAAAGCACGCAACCTGATTGAGCATCAGCCACAGGGCGGCGTTGACGATCTGTTGATTCGCTGGATCGTCAGCCGGTCCGAGACCGAACTTATGTATTCGATCCAAGTCGCCAACGACCTGGTATCAAAGCATCCAGACCAGAAACGCATTCTGTGGACCGTTGGCTCCTGGTATGGGTTTCAGATGCACCAGTACGATCAAGACGTCGCCTTGCAGGAGGCGGCTCTGAAAATTGACCCGGACTTCGCTCCCGCGCTCGACGAGCTGGGATTCGCGTACGCGCATCTGCAACGATTCGACCGCGCCGTCGAAATGATCAGGCGTTACGCGGAGCAGGTGCCGAACGAACCCAATTCAGAGGATTCCTACGGTGAGGTGCTGCGCCTTGCCGGGCGCTATGAAGATTCCTTGGAGCATTACCGTCGTGCGCTGAAGATCCTGCCTACGTTTGAATCCTCCCAACTGGGCCTCGGCGACACTTACGCCTTGATGGGGGACGAGAAGAAGGCGCGAGAGGAATATGAGAAGTGCAGCAGCGTCGGCCCAGTCAGTGTGCGCCTCGACTGCCGCAAGATGTCGATCTATACCTACGTGCGCGAAGGTAATGACGAAGAAGCTGCAAAGCTCCTGACCGACTTCGCGCAGCAGATGCATTCTGTGAAACGCATTTCCCTGGAACTGGAAAGCGTGATCGCTCTCGGGTTGATTGCGAAGAAAACCGACGCTGCATTCGGATATTTTGACCAGGCAATTGCGGCGGCCAAAGCCAGCAAAACGATTCCCCCGTCGGACCGTGAAGAAACCATGGCGCGGGTGATGGCATACAAGGTTCGCATTGCCAGCGCCAATGGCGAAAACGAGACAGCGCAGAAGGTACAAGCCGAACTTGAGGCCATGGACGCGTCCACGAAGGATCCCAACGTTTATGCGGCCATGCAGGGAGGAAGAGGCGCGCTGCTGTATTACCAGGAGAAGTATGACGACGCCTCCGGCGCGCTACAGGATGATGCCAACGACATGTTCTCGACGTTACTGCTGACACGGTGCTATGAGCACCATGGTGGGAAAGCTGCTGCCTACAAGTTAAAGAAATCGATCGTTGAGGATCACACCATGGACATCGATCTCGCCCTGGTGCAAAGGGAGATCAAAGGCCGGTTGTCCGATTCGGGGCGATAGAGGGCGGCAAGTGGAAGTAGTCGATTGAGTCTATGCGCTGGTTAGGGAGCAAGGATGAAAGACTTACTAAGTCGCAGACGATGTTTCGTCTGGGTTGCCGCATTCCTGCTGCTATCGATGTTCGCCACCGCGTTGGCGGCGGCTAGTAAGCACAGCGGAAGCGATGCGCAAACGCCAACAACGGCACCAGTTTTGTCCGCTGCCGGGGCAAAATATGTCGGCAGTGACCAGTGCAAAATCTGTCACGCGGACCAGGCTCGCATGATGGAGGCGACGCCGCATTACCGTATTTTTGGCGCAGACAAGCAGGCTGGCGCAGAAGGCTGCGAAGTTTGCCATGGGCCTGGTTCTGCCCACATCGATGGAGGAGGAGACAGGAGCAAGATCTCCCGCCTGGGAGAAGTCAAATCGGGTGAGGTGCTTGGTGTCTGTCTGAACTGCCACGCTGAGCGCGCGAACCAAATGCACTTCAATCGCAGCCAGCATGCCAGCGCGGGCGTGACCTGTGTCGATTGTCACCGCGTGCATACTTCCAAGGCGGAACCGCTGCTTGCCGAGAAGGAGCTTGACCTGTGTTACGGCTGCCACCAGGAGACGAAGAGCGACTTCGCCAAGCCTTTTCACCATCGCGTAAACGAAGGCCTGGTGCAATGCAACGACTGCCATAACATTCATGGGACGGCGACTGTGCGGCAGGCACGAACCCTGCCGAGCGGGGATGCCGTTTGCTACAAGTGCCATGCCGACAAGCAGGGGCCATTCGTTTATGAGCATGTGCCGGTGAAGACCGAAGGCTGCACCACTTGCCACACCCCCCACGGTTCCACCAATCCTCGGCTCCTGAAAGTGAGCCAGGTGAACATGCTCTGTCTGCAGTGCCATACCTTCCCGGCGGTGGGGCCGGCCGGGCCCGTACACAATCAATCAGCGAAGTACCAGGCCTGCACCATGTGTCACAACCAGATTCATGGGTCCAACTTCAGCAGTGTCTTTTTCAAGTGAGGGGAACCGATGCCGTTGCCAAGACAACTCGCTCTGCGACCCCAATTCGGGCGAGGACAAATTTGTGTGGAGACGGGCGCCTCGCCCGGCCAAGCTGAGCGCACCGGGGCCGTCAAGGCCGCTATTGGATTCACGGGGTGGAGCAGTTCGCCAGCCGCCTGTGACCACAGTAACTGTGGACTTGTGCTGTTTCTCGCCGCGCTGGCCGCGTTCTTGATGTTGTCGTCGTCAAACTCGCTCTTTGCGCAATCTTCCAGCGCTGGCCAGAATCTGGCCGCGGAGCCAGATGGAGTTATCAGCAGCGGTTATCGAATTCACTCGTCGGGTGAGCTAGGCTACCGGTCCAGCGACATAAGCGGCAGTGGCGATATGTACGACACATTAGTGAATCTGCAGACCGGTCCGCGATTTCTCGACGAGACGCTTTCGATGCAATCGCTGGATCACCGGGGCGTGCCTTTCGACAATCTTTACCTCAACAGCTTTGGATGGGGAGGCGATCCCAACAATGTCTTGGGGATTCGGGCCGACAAGAACAAGTGGTACAAACTCGCAGGCAATTTCCGCCGCGATCAGAGCTTCTCCGATTTCAACTTGCTGGCCAATCCCCTGAATCCTCCAACCTCCACTCCGTCGATTCCTGTGCTGAACTCGCCCCACTCATTCGATACGACGCGGCGTATGAGCGACGTCGACCTCACTCTGCTGCCGCAGTCGTGGGTCAGCTTTCGCCTGGGGTTTTCGCACAACAATATGACCGGGCCTTCGTACAGCAGCATCCACGACGGCACTGACGCTCTGCTCCTCCAGGACTGGAACACAACCATGAACTCCTACCGTTTGGGGGCGGACTGGAGGATTCTGCCGCGAACGGTTCTCAGCTACGACCAATTCCTCGATTACTACAAGGGCGACACGGACTACCAACTGGCGCCCTTCGCGCCGGCGCTTCTGTCCACTGGAACTCCGGTTGAGTTGGGTTTGTCCATCGACACGGCGAACAAGGAACCGTGTGCCGTGTTGCCGCCGGCGACCAGTCTGATCGTCGGCGGAGTCCTGACCAACAACACCTGCAGCGCCTACTTCGGTTATTCGCGGAACCAGCGGATTCGTACTTCCACGCCCACCGAGCGGCTCAGTTGGCGCAGCACTGACCTCCAGCGGTTAGACCTGGTCGGTTCTTATTCCTACAGTTCCGCCGCAATGAACACGCCCTTGGACGAGAATTTCGCTGGTCTGATCACGCGTACCCACACTCTCGCCTTCAACGGCACCGGTGTCGCCGACGCGAACCGAATTTCCAACGTGCTCGATCTCGAGGCCACACTGCACCTGAACCAGCATCTGCGCCTGGTTGAGACATTCTATTTTTGGGCCTACCGCATTCCGCAGAATGGCAATTTCACCGAGATCGACAGGGATTGCACAGTGCCAGCTACGTGCACGCTGCTGACTCCGCTGAGCGCCACTACGCCCACGATCATTACCACCCTGCCCCAATCGTCTTTCAACCAAACCTGGAACAGAAATGAGACCGAATTAGCTTGGGACATTTCGAAGGAGGCGGGAGCACGTATCGGTTTCCGCTATGGTGATCGGGTCTTCGACGTCTTCAACGATTATTCAGGCGTCGAGACCTACAACGGCTTTTCAACGACGGGCGAGGACCATTTCCTGGTCAACGAGTACACAGAACTCCTGGGCTTGTGGGCAAGGCCCACCCACGCCTTGCGGTTCAATTTCGATCTGGAGCACACCAATTACGACAACGTGATCGTTCGCATGGCTCCGCGCAAGGAATCGCGGTACCGGTTCCAGACGACCTATAAACCCCGGCCGTGGGCGGTCTTGGGCGGGTCCATTAATATTCTGCAAGATGCCAACGCCGATGCACTAACCCAGTACGTGGGACACAACCAAAACTACGGACTTACCGCCTCGCTGACACCGCGCGAACGCTTCGGGCTGGATCTGGCGTACAACTTCAACAACGTGATCCAGAATGCCCTGATCTGTTTCAACGACACGCCGCCAGCCGGGGTGACACTCCCGTTTGTGGACGGCGCCACCACCCCTGTCAATTATTGTGGAAATACTCTAACCGGTGGAGTGGAAGTGCTCTCGGCCAATCCTCTACTGGCCAACTCGTATTACACCAACCATACTCAATTCGGAATGACTGCCATCAGGTTCAAGCCCGTGAAGCGAATGACGGCTAACGTCGGCTACAGCATCACCAGTGTTGACGGCAGCACCCCGCAGTTCAACATTCTGCAGCCCCTCGGCTCGTTGCAGTACAAGTACTCGCAGCCAGTGGCCAACCTGAGCGTGGACATTGGCCATAAGTTGGCTTACAACATGGGCTGGAATTATTATCAGTACAACGAGGGTTCGTTTGTCGGGCCCACCGCGCCACGCTATTTCCACGCGAACTCGGTGGTCGACTCCCTGCGTTACACATTCTGATGTTGCCTTCAAATGTGTAGCTGGAGGGGTGCGTTCGGGCGTTACCTCCAGCGCCTCTACCTTATCGCGGCCGCCGCTGCCATAATGTTACAATGGTTGGTGCTTTCCTCAATGAAAATTGGCTTCCGAAGTCTGTCCTCTGTCTGCGTGACTATACCCGGCACAAATTCTTGCTCGATGTGATCGCGGGCCTTACGGTGGGGCTGGTGGCGCTGCCGCTGGCCATGGCATTCGCGATTGCTTCCGGACTGACGCCGCAAGCAGGAATCTACTGCGCGATCGTCACCGGTTTCCTGGTTTCCGCGCTGGGCGGGTCAAAGACCCAGATTGGCGGACCGACGGGCGCTTTTGTGGTTGTGGTGGCGGGCATCATCGCCGTGCATGGCGTCGATGGGTTGTTCATGTGCACGGTCATGGCCGGCATTTTCTTGATCGTCATGGGGCTGACCGGCCTGGGCACGGCGGTGAAATTTATTCCCCGGCCCGTCGTCATCGGATTCACCAATGGCATTGCTGTACTGATCGCCAGCACCCAGATCAAAGATTTTTTCGGCCTGCATCTCGACAAAGTGCCGGGAGTCTTCTGGCAGCGCGTGGAAGCGCTCGCCTCGAGCTTCCATACGCTGTCATTCGAAGCCACGGCGCTGGCCGTGTTCACGTTGCTGACCCTGATCATCTGCCGGGGTCTCTCGGCGCGCATCCCTGGACCGATTGTGGCGTTGCTTCTCAGCACCTGCGCCGTCTACTTTTTCCACCTGCCGGTGGAAACGATCGGGACGCGATTCGGGGGAATTCCGGGCGGATTGCCGCACTTGCAGATTCCGCAGTTCCGGTCAGACCTGATTCACGGCCTGCTCGGGCCGGCGTTCACGGTGGCGATGCTCGGCGCGATTGAGTCACTGATGTCGGCCGTGGTTTCTGACCGCATGAGCAACGACCGCCATAATCCCAACGTCGAACTGGTCGCACAAGGCGTGGCGAATGTATTTTCGCCGATGTTCGGCGGTCTGCCGGCAACGGGCGCGATCGCGCGCACGGCGACCAATATCCGCTCGGGAGCGCAATCGCCCGTAGCCGGGATCATCCACGCGCTGACTCTGCTGTGCATCTTGCTGTTTGCCGCCCCACTCGTCAGTTACATTCCCATGGCCGCTCTGGCGGGGATTCTGATGATCGTCTCCTACAACATGGGAGAGTGGCGCGAGATTCCGCAACTGCTGAAGTTGACCAAAACCGACATCAGCATTTGGCTGGTGACGTTTGCGCTGACCGTGTTTGCCGATCTCACGGTCGCGGTCGAGGCCGGAATGATTCTGGCGGCGCTGCTGTTCATCAGCCGCGTGGCCTCAACCACCACCGTCTCGCAAGTGACCGACGACTACGTCGAAGATGGACGCGTGCACATTTTGCAGGACAAGGACATTCCGTATTACGCGACCATTTTTCGCATTCATGGGCCATTCTTGTTTGGCGCGACGGACAAGATTTCCGCCGTCACCGAAAATCTGCACCGGCTTCCGCCGGTGGTCATTCTGCGGTTGCGGAACATGACCGCCCTCGACGCGACCGGACTGTTTGCCATCGAAGAAGCGGCCAAGCAACTGCACGCCAGCAAACGCACATTGATTCTGTGCGGGGCGCGCGAGCAACCCTTGAAGCTGATGCACCAGGCGGCGGAATTTGAAGAGGTACTCGGCAAGGAGAACATCTGCGACAACGTTCAGGAAGCGCTGAGACGGGCCGAGGAAGTGTACGAAGGGCTGCAGCCGCAGACCCCGGCGGGCAAGCTCTGACCAAAGAAAACCCCGCAAAAGCCGCCGAGGTTTCGCAAACAGCGCGGAGGAAACGGCAAGTTTCAGACATGAACTGCCCCTGTTTCACGCCTGCGTTGCCATCCCCAGAGCAGGCGCGATAAGATGATGCGTACACATCTCTCCGCTCTTATTCCAGTGACTTTTTGCGAAAGCAGCCCTGCGGGCGAGGAGTGTGCGGCCCGGAACGGCGCAGGCATGTGCCTGCTCGAATTCTCCTGACGGAGCTGGAATTGAAAAAAGGTAAAACCGCGGTGATCGTAGGGGCCCAGTGGGGCGATGAGGGCAAGGGGAAGATCGTCGACGTGTTGTCGGAAAACTTCTCGGTCGTCGCTCGCTACGCCGGCGGACACAATGCCGGCCACACCGTCGTTATCAACAACAAGAAGTTCATTCTCCAGCTTGTTCCCTGCGGCGTGTTGCGCGCCAGATGCCGCAGCGTCATCGGCAACGGTGTGGTGCTTGATCCGCTGGCCTTTCTGAAAGAGGTTGGCTCTCTGCGCGAAGCCGGGGTGAAGGTGGATGGGAATCTGTTTGTTTCCAACCGCGCCCACGTAATTCTGCCTTACCACCGCATGATCGAACTGGCTGCCGAGAATGCCCCGGGACGGGTGAAGATCGGCACCACTTCGCGGGGCATTGGGCCTGCTTATGAAGACAAGATGGGCCGCCGCGGCTTACGCGTCGCTGATTTGCTGGACCTCGAACTGCTGAAAAAGCACATCGAGAACGCGGTGCATGAGAAGAACATGATTGCGCACGCGTTGTTCAACACCGAACCGCTCGACGCCGACAAGATGTACAAGGAATACGCACAGGCGGCAGAGAAAATTGCCCCGTTTGTCTGCGACACGGCCGTGCTGCTGAATCAGGCGCTGGACGCCGGCGAATCCATCTTGTTTGAAGGCGCGCAGGGAACGATGCTCGACATCGATCACGGTACCTATCCCTTCGTGACCTCTTCGAGTGCGACTTCGGGTGGTGCGGTCATCGGGACGGGCGTGGCTCCCAATGCGATCAATTCGGTCATCGGCATTACCAAGGCATACTGCACGCGCGTGGGGGAAGGTCCGTTCCCCAGCGAGGAAAAGGGCGCGGCCGGCGAGAACCTGCGCAAGCGCGGCAACGAATACGGCGCGGTCACGGGGCGCCCTCGCCGCACGGGATGGCTCGATCTGCCGCTGCTGCGCTACTCCGGCATGATCAACGGCACGTCGTGGCTGGTCGTGACCAAACTCGACGTGCTTGACGATCTGGAGGAAATCCCGGTGTGTGTCGGCTACAAAATCGACGGTAAGGCAACCGCCGAAGCACCCGCGCAGGCCAGCGGCTTCGAAAAGATCGAGTGCATTTACCGGAAGCTGCCCGGCTGGCGGACTTCGACCGAAGGCATCGCAGAATACGAGAAACTGCCCCGGCAAGCGCGGGAATACCTGGCATTTCTGGGAAAGGAAGCCGGGGCGAAAATCGGCATGATTTCGACCGGTCCCGACCGCGACCATACCATCCTGGTGGACGAGTTCGTTTCTGAGTTGAAGGCCGCCGCAAAGAAGGCCTAGAATGCCCTTCTCCGGCTCGTGGTTTAGCAAACCGGCTCGCGTCGCGAGCCAAGGGCCGCGGGGAAGGAGCGAACGATGGTGGTGTTGGCGGTTACCTGGATGGCGAAAGTTGGGCACGAAGCCGAAGTTGCCGCACTCTTTGAAAAACTGACCGAACAATCCCGCAAGGAACCGGGCTGCGCCATGTACCAGGTGCACCGGCACAAGACCGAACCGCGCCGCTTCTTCATCTACGAGCAGTACAAGGACGACGCCGCGATTGAAGCCCACCGCAGCGCTCCGCACTTTCTGCAGTTTGCGCGCAAGGATCTCCCCAAAGTCGCCGACCGCGTGGAAGGGCATTTGTTAGAGCCGCTCGGCTGAGTGCAGCGCCGGCGCCCCGCCCGCGTGGTTGACGCCGTAGGGCGCGGCGCGTGCGTGGACTATTTCCCTTTGTCCGCCATCAACTCGCCGCCGCTCGCATAGCTTTCCTTGGACACTTCGTGGAAGGCTACGATGATTGCCTCCCGCCGCGCGCCGGCTTCTTCGACTAACGCGTCGGTGATGCGCTTGGCGAGTTTGCGTTTCTGATCGGCGGTGCGGCCCGTGAGCATCGTGATTTGAACTAGAGGCATAAGAACCCAGTTGTCAGTGGCCAGTAAGACCGGGGAACTTTTTCGAGTTAACCCTGGCCTTATCCGTGAAAATCTGTGGGAATCCGTGGCCTATTTTGCCAGTTCATATCCGGCAAAAAAGAAGCTCAGTTCGAAGCGCGCCGTGTCTTCGGCGTCGGAGCCGTGAACTGCGTTGCGCTCGATGTTGGTCGCCCACTTCTTGCGGATCGTGCCTTCCTCGGCGTTGGCCGGGTTGGTGGCGCCCATGAGCTTGCGCAGATCGGCGATGGCGTTTTCCTTTTCCAGCGCCAGCGCGACGATCGGCCCGCTCGACATGAAGTCGGTCAGCGAATTGTAGAACGGCCTCCCGGCGTGCACCGCATAAAACTGCTCCGCCTGATGCTTGGAGATTTCCAGCATCTTCATGGCGAGGATGCGGAATCCATTTTTCTCGAATTGTTCAATGATGTCGCCGATGGCGTTCTTGCGCACGGCGTCAGGTTTAACGATGGTAAGTGTGCGTTGCAGGGTCTTCATAAGTTCGGTCGTTGGTCCTTGGTCGTTAGTCGTTGGCGAAGGTTATCCACGGTCGCGTGAATTGCAGATTTCTGATTTCAGATTAAATCGAACTGCAAGCAATGATGTCAGAATCTGCAATCTGAAATCTGACTTCTGCAATCCAAACGGAATTCTCCTTGATACTGGGTCAGACGTTGACTCCGATCGCCGCCGCCAGCGTCTCGCCAATCACGGCAGGGGACTTCGCCACGCGGATTCCGGCAGCTTCGAGCGCCTTGATCTTTTCCGCGGCGGTGCCTTTGCCGCCGGAAATGATCGCTCCCGCGTGGCCCATGCGGCGTCCCGGAGGTGCGGTCTGTCCGGCAATGAAGCCCACGACGGGCTTCCTCATGTGAGTCTTCACGAACTCGGCAGCGGTCTCTTCGGCATTTCCGCCAATCTCGCCGATCATCACCACGGCCTCGGTCTCGGGATCGCGGTTGAACAGGTCGAGCGCGTCCACAAAATTCGTTCCGATAATCGGATCGCCGCCGATGCCGATGGCCGTAGACTGTCCGATGCCGCGTTGCGTGAGTTGATGAACCGCTTCGTAGGTCAGCGTGCCGGAGCGCGAGACGATGCCGATTGGACCTTCTTTGTGAATTGAAGCGGGCATGATGCCGATTTTGCACTTGCCCGGCGAGATAATGCCGGGGCAGTTCGGTCCGATCAGGCGCGAGCGCCGGTTCTGCAGAAATTCCCACGCCTTCACCATGTCAAGCGTCGGGATGCCTTCGGTGATGCAGACGATCAGATCGATCTCGGCGTCGGCTGCTTCCATGATGGCATCGGCGGCGAACGGAGGCGGAACGAAAATGACGGTGGCATTGGCGCCGGTTTTGTCTGCGGCTTCGTGCACCGTGTTGAAAATCGGCCAGCCCTCGTGCGTAGTGCCGCCCTTGCCGGGCGTCACGCCCCCGACAATCTGCGTGCCGTATGCAGCGCTGGCTTTCGCATGAAACGTGCCTTCACGGCCGGTAAGGCCCTGTACGATGACCCGCGTATTTTTATTAACTAAGATTGCCATAAATATGAGCCCTCACTTCTAAGCTTCGATCGCTCAACGCCATTCGGTGACGCCGAGAGTTCCCCGGGCTGCGGCCACGACTTTGTCGGCGGCACTCTTCATGCTGTCCGCGACGATGAAGTTCAATCCCGAGTCGGTCAGAATCTTCTTGCCTTCCTCCACGTTCGTGCCCTCCAGCCGCAGCACGATGGGCAGTTTGATGTTGGTCTTGCGCGCGGCTTCAACCACGCCGGTGGCCAGCATGTCCACGCGGAGGATGCCGCCGAAAATGTTGATCAGCACCGCTTTTACGTTCTTGTCGCTGAGCAGGATTTCGAACGCGTGCGCGACCTGCTCGGAATTGGCGCTTCCGCCCACGTCGAGGAAGTTCGCAGGCATGCCGCCCGCGTACTTGATGATGTCCATGGTTGCCATGGCGAGGCCGGCGCCGTTGACCATGCAGCCCACGTTGCCGTCGAGCTTGATGTAGTTGAGGCTGTACTTCGAGGCCTCGACTTCCAGCGGATCTTCTTCGGTGATGTCACGCAGCTCGCGCAGATCGGGATGACGGAACAACGCGTTGTCGTCGAAGTTGATTTTTGCGTCGAGCGCGAACAGACGGCCGTCGGTAGTGGTAATGAAGGGATTGATCTCGACCAGCGAAGCGTCGGTCTCGAGAAACGCCTTGTAAAGACTGGTCAGGAATTGCACCGCGGGATTGATCTGTTTCGCATCGAGTCCAAGCTTGAAGGCGATCTTGCGCGCCTGAAACGCCTCCAGGCCCATGCCGGGATCGATGTGCTGCTTCAAAATGGCCTCGGGATTTTCGGCGGCAACCTGCTCGATCTCCATTCCGCCCGCAGCCGAAGCCATAAACACCGGCTTGCCTTCCGCACGATCCACCAGAATGCCCAGGTAGAGTTCCTTTTCGATGGGCAGCGTCTCTTCGATCAGCAAGCGGCGCACAATGCGGCCTTCGGGACCGGTCTGATGCGTGACCAGCTTCATGCCCAGCATCTTAGCGGCGAGATCACCGGCCTCGTTCACCGATTTGGCGATCTTGACGCCGCCGCCCTTGCCGCGGCCTCCAGCGTGAATTTGTGCTTTGACCACGACCCCAGTCGCGCCGGAACTGAGAAGTTCTTTGGCGACCGACTCGGCTTCTTCCCGCGTTGCAGCCATCGCGCCGCGCGGAACAGCCACACCATATTTCTTTAAGATTGCCTTTGCCTGATATTCATGGATTTTCATATAAGAAACTCGTCAGTAAGAATCGGAAGGACCCTGCTTGCGGCGTCGCACTGCGGGCAGCAAACCTTTCATTTTATAGAAGGGCAGTGCATTAGGGCAAACGCCGCGCAGCAGCGGTAGTGCCTCAGTTTGTAGAAACAACTATGTGGGGACAGCCGCCTGAGCCTGCCCTGAGCGAAGTCGAAGGGGCTGTCCTGTCGAGGGAAGCTCGACTGCGTGGACGAATGCCGTGCGGGCGCCGGTCTGCTCATTTTCAGAGAGCGGCACCCGCCACACGATTTGAAACGCAGCCGCTTAGGCGGCCGACTTCCTCTTTGCGGTTGAAGTGAGGTTCCTGGCAGAGGGTTTGGCCAGGAACTTCACCAGTGCGCTGTTGACTTCGTCAGCGTGAGTCCAGGCGATGTTGTGCGGACCGTCTTTGATGACGACGAGTTCCGCGCCGTTGATCAGCTTGGCCGTGCGCTTCCCAGCGGCGGAGAAGGGCACGATCCGGTCCGCGTCGCCGTGAATTACCAGCGTTGGAATGTCGATCTTGGCCACATCATTGCGAAAATCTTCATGCCAGGTAGGGACGCAAGCGAGGCTAGCCGTGGCCGAAGCACTGGCGGCTACGTTCCAGCTTGCCGCGACCGCTTGTTCGCTGACGCGCTTCCCGAGATTAACATCAGTGTTGTAGAAATTCTTGAAGAACTCGGTGAAGAACGCGTAACGGTCCGCGACGATCACTTTCTGAATCCCTTCGAACACGCTGCCGTCAACGCCCTCGGGGTTGTCATCCGTCTTGAGTAGAAACGGCGGGACCCCGCTGATGATGACCGCCTTGCTCACGTCCTTCGATCCGAACTTTCCGATGTAGCGCGCCACTTCGCCGCCGCCCATGGAGAATCCGACCAAGGCAACACCCCGCAGCTTCAAGTGAGTGACGAGTTTGTGCAGATCTTCGGCGAAGGTGTCGTAGTTGTAGCCGGTAGTCGGCTGGCTGGACTTTCCAAACCCACGGCGGTCATAGGCGATGACGCGATAGCCGGCGGCCAGAAGCACCGGAATCTGCTTCTCCCACGACGCGCCGCTGAGCGGATATCCGTGGATCAGGACAACGGGCTGGCCTGAACCGTGATCTTCGTAATAGAGACTGATCGAACCGGAATTCTCTCTTCCCACATCAACGTACGGCATAAAGCTCCTCCTGACGAACTCTTTTGTGATTTCAAAACCGTGAAGGTTGGTTGGATTCCCGGTGTTGCTTCTGTGCTAGATGGCGGCGGCTGTGTTCGGGATTCACTTTGAAACTGTGACCGGGGAAGTCCTTTCCGTGCCACTTATAAACTGATCAGCTAACTCCTGCTAAACTCATGCGTTTGGAGGTGGAACGTGCAAGGGGTCTATGTAGTCTCGGCGGTGCGGACACCGATCGGGAAGTTTGGCGGCTCGCTCGGGTCGCTGACCGCGGCGGATATGGGAGTGGTGGCGGCGAGGGCTGCGATGGAGCGGGCCGGAGTGCAACCGGAGCAGATTGAGGAGACGATCTTCGGCAACGCAAGACAAGCGGGGGGCGGACCGAATCCGGCGCGTCAGATCTCAGTGCGCAGCGGCGTCCCGCAGGAAGTTCCCGCGTTCACGGTGAACAAGGCGTGCGCTTCGGGGATGAAGTCGATCGCACTGGCGTATCAGGCAATTCTGTTGGGCGAGGCAAGTTGCATTCTGGCGGGCGGTACGGAATCGATGTCGCGGCTTCCTTATTATCTCGACGGCGCGCGCTGGGGATACCGGTTGGGGCATCAGGAACTGGTGGACGGAATGTATCGCGATGGATTCTTTTGCCCGCTGGCGAAGATGGTGATGGGCGAGACGGCAGAAGTGCTGGCCCAGCAGTACAAGATCACGCGCGAGGAACAGGATGAATACGCGCTGATGTCGCAAACCCGCGCGGCCCGGGCGATGGCGGCGGGGCGGTTCGAGGCGGAACTGGTTCCGGTGACGATTGAGGGTAAGAAAGGGACGACGACTTTCGCGCGCGATGAACATCCGTTTGCGGACGCAAGCATGGAGAAACTGGGCAAACTTGCTCCCGTGTTCTCGAAAACAGGGACAATTACGGCGGGAAATTCTTCCGGCATCACCGACGGCGCGGCGGCGGTGATTGTGGCCAGCGAATATTTCGTGAAGCAGAACAATCTGAAACCGCTGGCGCGAATCGCGGCGGTCACTTCGGCGGCCGTAGATCCGCGGACCATGGGGATTGGGCCGGTTCCGGCGCTGCGCAAACTGGATGAAAAGCACGGGCTTAAGATGCATGATTTCGGGTTGATCGAATTGAACGAGGCATTTGCCGCGCAGGTGCTGGCCTGCGATCGTGAGCTGAATTTCAATCGCGAACGGCTCAACGTGAATGGCGGGGCAATCGCGCTGGGACATCCCATTGGCTGCACCGGGACGCGCATCACAGTCACGCTGCTGCATGAAATGCTGAAGCGGAATACGAAGCGTGGCGTGGCGACACTGTGCGTCAGCGGAGGTATGGGGATGGCGCTGGCGCTGGAAAACGCGGTGTGACCGTGCTGCGAATCTGTTCGAGGTTACGGCGGGCTACTCCAACTTCGACATGGGCAGCATCATGCAGCGCCGCAGTAGCCCATGGGAGCATCCATCGCCGCGATTCGACGGAAGGGACTTAACGCCGGGACCGCGTTTGCGCGACTAAAATCATCCCACTATACTTCTCTGCAGCGGTTCACTGCAACCGCCGGAGCAACGATGTCCTTAACCGCGGTGATCGTGGACGACGAGCAGTTGGCCCGCGATGAACTCGCCTATCTGCTGAAGAATGCCGGCGACGTGAACGTCGTGGCCCAGGGCAAGAACGGCCTGGAAGCGGTCCACCTGATCAAGGAGCACAATCCGGATCTGGTTTTTCTGGACGTGCAGATGCCTGGGCTCGACGGCTTTGGAGTGATCAAGAAACTGCTCGAAAAGAAACTTCCTCTGCCCAAGATTGTCTTCGCCACAGCGTTCAATCAGTATGCGGTCAAAGCGTTCGAAGTAAACGCAGTGGACTATCTGCTGAAGCCCTTCGACAAGAAGCGCGTAGCCCAATCCGTCCAGAAGGCAAGAGCCCGGCACGAGGCTGGCGGCCTGCCTGCCGACAAGATTGACGCGCTGGTGCGGATGATCGAAGCACAGAAGCAGCCCGCATCTAAGATTCTGCTGAAAGCGCTGGGGCGCATGCTCCTGGTGGATCAGAAAGACATCTGCTACGCGTGGATTGAAGATGGCGTGATTACGGTGGTGACGGCCGGGCCGAGTGGCATGGAAGGACAATCGAACTGCCGGACGCTGGAAGAACTATTGACCAGCCTAGATGGCAATCTTTTCTGGAGGGCGCACCGCTCCTATCTGGTCAACATCAACCGGATTCGCGAAGTTGTTCCCTGGTTCAAAAGTTCCTACCAGCTGCGGATGGACGACAAGAAGCAGAGCGAGATCCCAGTCAGCCGGGCTCAGACGAAGCGGCTGCGGGAGTTGTTCGGACTCTGAGTCTTCGCTTCTGCCGTTCCCATCATGCAAGTCAGGCCGGGCGGCGCGGGTATCAGCAGCGTGCCTTGATGAGGATCTGGCTGCCCGACTGTCTCCACCAACGTGAAAGATCGTTAATCAACGTTCCCGTGTACATCTAAATTCCAAGCCCTCGGCGAACCAGCGGAGCAGTGCTCCGGACAAATCCGGAGGGCGGCCGAGAAAGGAAAACCACCCTCCGGTTCCCAAGGGGAAGATCAAACCGTGAGCGCCTCCAGCGCCTGCCGGTCGCGGATCACCAGAGTTGGTCCTTCCACGTGAATCAAACGTCTTCTGCGCAGATCGCTCAACAACCGCGTGACCGTCTCGCGCGACGAGCCGATGCGCTGGGCCATTTCTTCGTGGGTCATAAAGGTATGGATGCGAGTCTGGCTGTCTCCCGAGTCCTTGGCCGGCGGCTGCGACAACAGAAGCCTGGCCAGCTTGCCTGCTGAAGAACGGGTGAGCACCAGATCATGAATGTCGCGATAGGCCAAGTGGTAATCGCGGCTTAGAGACTGGGCCGCGCGCACGCTGACTTCGCTGCGAGCCTGCATCAGTTCCAGAAGGTGCACGCGGTCCACGAAGTTCAACTGGCAGGGCGTAGCGGTTTCGGCCGTGACCTCATACCCGGCGCCCGAGATCGCTGCGCTCAAGCCCATGGCCTCTCCGGCCTCCGCAGTCTTGAGGATGAGGATCTTTCCTTCGCGCGAGGTAGTGGAGAGATTCACCCTGCCGGAGCAGAGGATGAACATGCCGCGGGGACTCTGCCCCTCCACGAACAGGATGGCTCCTGCCGGCAACGTGCTCTTGTGACTGACTTGATTCAGAGACGACAGGACCGAAGGAGAGAAGCCGCAGAAAAAGTCAGGGTGCGCAGTGGGGCATTCGGTGCAGTCTTCGATGATGTTCAGTCCATAAGGGGCCTTCATGTCGGTTTCTCCGTCGAAGTCCCGCCTGAATTTGCCAAAGCACAGCGGGCGAGCCGCGGTTGCGATTCCGCCCAAATGGTGGGAACTGGCCAGCAAGGCACGAGCGTGAGCGCGGGTGTCGCTGTGCGAGCTTTGAGCCGCTGCGAGCAGATCCCAGGCAGCGCTCGGCTCTTCCCGTAGTTCCCATTCGACCCAGCAAGCAAACAGGTAGAGAGGATCAATTTCGGACGCCTGAACCTCGGAGGTGGCGGAGGGGCTGATCTCAAGTCTGGTAGCGGAAGTGTTCAGCGTTTCATTTCGCGGGGGAATCGTGTCGTCCAGGAGAGGATGGACATATTCGCCGGCACGCCGGCAACGTTGAGGATTGGCCGCTGGCACCTGCACGCGAAAGGCTTGCGAGACGACGGCGGGGCCCACAGACTGACATTTGCTGGTCGCGAACACAGCTACACTCCATCGGGCCTGCACCGTACACCAAGCTTCAGTTTTCAGGGGAAGGCCAGATCCGTCTTCGCACATGGCCGAGACCCGAGTTCGGCCTAAGGCAAAGGACGTGGTGCTTGTGCAAGTGATGTTCCCAAAATGCGGCGGACGGGGTAACGGGAACTTCCCTGTTTGGAACAGTTTCGAAACAGCACCCGCCCACCATTTTTCGGGAACTGCCGAAAAGTCGGCAACCTGCCGATTAGCCGTCAGCTATCGTGAGTGCCGGACTTTCGTTGCCGTTTGGGAGACGGGAATGATCGCGGATCGGAATAGTCCTGCCGGGTGATTTTCAGGCGCTGCATCTTCGACTGCAGGGTGGTGCGCTTCAAGCCCAGGCGATGGGCGGCGCCGTTTGGTCCCGACACCACACCTTGGGTTTCGCGCAGCACGCGGATGATGTGCTGGCGCTCCGCACGGTCGAGACTGTGGGCAGGCTCGCCACCGAGTTGCGGTTTCTCGGCATGCAATTCCCACAACGGAACCTGCAGAGCTCTGCCTTCACTCAGGATGAAGGATCGTTCCATCAGGTTCTCGAGTTCGCGTACGTTGCCCGGCCAGGACCACGCTGCCAAAGCCTGCATGGTCTGCTTGGGAACGGTTTCGACGTGGCGATCCATGCGCGCGGCGAGCTTGCGCACAAAGTAGCGAACCAGCAAAGGGATGTCCTCGCGCCGTTCCCGCAGCGGCGGAACGCGAATGGGAAACACATTGAGACGGTAAAACAGGTCACTGCGAAACTCGCGGTTGGCCACGCTGCCGGCCAGGTCGCGATTGGTGGCCGCGATCAGGCGCAGGTTCACTTTGATGGTGTGCGTGCTGCCCAGACGCTCGAACTCGTGGTCCTGGAGTACCCGCAGGAGCTTGGGCTGCAGCTCGAGGGAGATTTCGCCCACCTCGTCGAGGAATAAAGTGCCGCCGTCGGCAAGCTCCAAGCGCCCGACCTTGCGGACGACCGCACCCGTGAAAGCTCCCTTTTCATGGCCGAACAACTCGCTCTCCAGCAGCCCCGTGGGAATGGCAGCGCAGTTGACCTTGATGAAGGGCTTCTCCTGGCGTCGGCTCAACCGGTGGATGGCGCGGGCCACGAGCTCCTTGCCGGTGCCGGTTTCTCCCAGAATCAGAACTGTGGCGTCGCTGGCGGCGACCGTGGCTACCTGATCGAGTACCTGCTTGAGGGCGCGACTCTCGCCCACGATCTCCGTGAGCGAACCATGCGAAGGAGTTTCGCCCTCCAGATATTTCTTCTTTTCGTCCAGACGTTGTTGCAGGGCGTCAATCTCGATGGCCGCGCGCTGATTCTCAATGGCGATGGCAAGCTGCATGGCGACCTGGTTCAGCAAGGGCAAATCGTCGGGATGAAACGCGTTCGGGCGGGTGCTGCCAAGGAGCAAAACGCCCAGCGGTCCCTTCGGCCGCAGGAGTGGGACACAACAGAGGGACCTTATGCCTTCCGCCAGGAGCTTCTTCGCAATCTCGGCGTCAAAGCCCTGCAGCTGTTCCCGGGAGAAAATCATGGAGGTGCGCGCCTCGAGCGCGCGGCCTCCCGGACTAGTGTGCGGGTTGATTTGAATATCCGTTAGCAGACCCTTACCCAGAGGGAAGTCCTCCGACTGCCGGACCAGGAGATCTGTGGCAGGGTCATGCAGCTCGAATCCGGCGTACTCCTGGCGCAGGACGCGCCTAATGCGGGCCGAAATCGTGGGGAAGACCTGGGGAACGTTCCAGTTCGACGCCAGGATGCTGCTTACCTCCAGCAACATCTGCAGGCGCGCCATCTGGTTCTTTAGGCTCCCGGTCAGATCGCGGAGCAAATCCTCCATCTTTTTCTGCTGAGTAAGGTTGAATACCATCACACCGATCCGGGTGACGGCGCCGGTCCCATCTTTGATGGGGAGATAGTGCACAATCCAGCGGCTATCCTCCTCCTTGGTGAGGGGCTTGCCTGGCACATCGAATGTGACGGGATTCCCCGTGACGAGAGCACGGCGAAACTCGGGTTCAAGCAGATCGGCGAAGTCGTCGCCGAGGATTTGGCGCGCCGTCTTGCCTGAATGATCCGCCGCTGATGCTCCGTTCATCTTCGCCAGAGTGTCGTTAATGGCGAGATAGCGAAACTCCGGATCGAGGATGCAAAGCCCCACGGTGGATGAACCGAAATAGGCCGCCAGCAGCTTCTCCGGATCGGTGAGAGCTTCAGGGTGAGCGACCGGGAACAGACTGCCGGCTCCGGGGCCGCTCGGTTCATCCGGCATGGTAAAACCTCGGGCCGCGGAACTGGATTGCCGGTTTCAATCGCCCTGCACAGCCATTTGCTGGAAGCGATGATGAGGAAGTGAATCTGATGCAATGGCAACCGATAAGAGCGGGGGAGCGCTGAAGCCGGGTGACGAAGTCATCGCCTCCCTGGCAGCGGGGAGACAAAACCGCGGCCCTACCTGCAACTGGGCTGCGGCGCAACAACGCGGGTTGCAAACGTGACGCGCTTCCGGTGTACAGAATAATATCTTTGTCCGCCCTTCAAGGAGGACATGTCCGTCCAGCCAGAAATTGCCGCCCATTATATGCAAGTTGTCAAACAGGAATATCTCCTCTTGAATTCCTGTACGGTTTTCGTAACAAACGGGAAACCATCTACCGGACCGAGCGGTCGTTCGGGAGGGGGAGACTTGCGAGTTGCTCCGAAGCAACGGCCTGCGGAACTATAATCTTGACGTGGCCCGAGGCTGGGAGAGCAAATCTGTGGAGGCGCAGCAGGCCGAAGCTGAGGAGAAACGGGCGCCGACCCGGCCTCCAGTGACGCCCGAGGAGGCCGCACGCTGCCGGGAAAAGGAGAATCTACGGCTTGCGCGCCAGAGAGTTCTGCAGCAGATGGCAGCGAGCCCGAATCCCCGGCACCGCAAGCTGATGCAAGATTCCCTCGCTGATCTGGAGGAGAAGCTGCGCAGGCTGGAAAAGTGAGATGGCGGACCTCAGACCTCAACCTTCAGATATTGGGTCTGAGACCCGAGGTCTGCGTAATGTCCTGTCTTGCGGAAATAACCATGTGGGGACAGCCGCCCTCGGCTGTCCGGTCGAGCGAACCTCGACGGCGAAGTCCTTCCGAGCACCAAGACCTGAAATCTTACCGAGGTTCGAGGTCCGACGCCAGGACCGGTCACGTATAATGATGGCCTTATGACAGCCTACGTTTACGTTTCTCTCAAGAAGAGCGTTCTCGATCCTCAGGGCAAGACGATCCAAGGCGCGTTAAACAAGATGGGATATAAAGGACTGGGGAGCGTTCGCCAGGGAAAGTATTTCGAAATCATGCTCGATCAGGGAATCTCGCGGGAAGAGGCGCATAGCGAGATCGAACGGATCGCCCGCGAAGTGTTGACCAACCCGGTGATCGAAGAGTACCGATTCTCGCTGGCAGACTAGGAATCGGACGGGCTATCAAGCCTCGGGCAGTTCCAGGGAGATCGCTTTCCTGAGTCGCCGCAGTACCAGGGCTAGAGCCCCAATCCCCGCGAACCAGATGGCAAAGGCAACGTCCACCACCCACCGGGGCGCCTCGCCTACCCGCCGCAGCAGGAACGGCAGAAAATTCCAGGTTGTGATGTGCACATAGTCCCACGAGTCATAAGTCATGGTTTCAGTGTTGAGTCCCCAGGCATCCATCTTGCCTAGCGCGAAGGCAGCGATGTTCTTGAAGCGCAGCGCGATCACAAACGTGGGATGGCCTAATTCTTCCATCTGGTAGATCTCGAGCGGCAGCCAGAAGGCCAGCGACGCAATCTGAACGATGAGGCTGGCCGCGACCAGGACAATGCCCGCGCGCCAGATCCATCGGCCAAGACTCGCGCGATACCGCACCAGCAGGGGAACTGCCAGGAACGCGGCCATCTCTACTGCGGTCGAAACGTAGCGGTCGCCCCAGGCAAAGTCGCCCGCCCAGTATGTATAACGCGCATAGAAGCTGATGTAGCCGACCAGCAGCAAAAGCGACGTCACGGCATACGCTCGAACTTCGGCCTCTAGGCGCTTCCAAAGCAGAACGAAGAGCACGAGAGCGAGAACGAGCAGAGGGTCAAACAGGAAGATTGATTTCTCGGGCTGGAACAGTGCTCCGAGAACGCCTTCGTGAAACGGCGTGCTCCAGGGAAAATTCGCGGGCAGACTGGGATCCTGCATGCGCTGCACTTTCGCGAAAAGTGGGACGTAAGTTCCGGTCCACGAGCCGAAACGATAGAAATTGTAAGCGCGCTCGCAGAAAACGAAGAAGCCATAGACGGGCGCGGCAATCTTGCAGTAATCGAGAAGGCGCTGCCACAGCGCGCGGCCGCGCACCTGGTCGAACCACAGCACGATCGGCACCAGGGCGCAGCCTGCCATCAGGTCGAGGCCGGTCGTCAGGCGAGTCTGCAGGTTGAGGCCGAACGCTGCAGTGCCGATGAAGAGTGCCCGGCGGCTGCCCGTGCGCAGCCATTCGTATTCAAACGAGAATCCCACCAGGGTCAGAAGCATGATGTAGTTGTTCTCCATCATGTTCTGCGTGTAGTGCAGATGGGTGGTGCAGAACAGCAATGCCAGCACACCGGCAACCGACTCCTTGACCCCGAAGCGCAACTGCCGGAGCAGCCGAAACGCGATCAGCGCGGTCAGCACGTTCACCAGGATATTGGTGCTGTAGCTGACGACAATGCTCCGTACGGTGGGATCGTCCTCATATTCAGAGAAGATGGGCCAGTGCGCGATCCACGTCCCCACCACGTCGGCCGGCAGCATGAGCAGGGACTGGCCGATGCCAAACTGGCTGTAAATCCGCCCGCCACGTCCCGGTATCCCGAACTCGGGATACTCAGCGGGCAGCACCTGCGGTTGCGAAGTCCAGAGCCAGTGCGTCGTCTGCAGACGGTGAGTGGTGTCGGAAGTAGCCAGTTCGCCCGATTGCACGACAAAGGCGAGCAGGCCCGCCGTCAGACAGAGAAGAAATAGAGGATCGCGAAACCACCGTCCCAAGCAGGAGGTCATCGCTATGGATGGTAACAAAACCGGGCGGCGGACCTGCTTGGATTGTCATTCGGAGCGGAAGGGATGGGATCGTGGAGTCCCATGCTTCGCAAGGCAGGCGAGGCGTCCGAGAGCTTTTGGGTGGCGCAGCGCTTCAGCGCTGCGATTCAAGCTGTTAAGGTGGCCGGCTTCAGCCGCTGGGGTACCTCGTCCATCGCAAACTCCGGCCGCGCCGAAATGTAGGGATAGTCAGCGAGTGCGGTCACCAACCCCTGCTTTATTGGATTTTGCCGGATATATTGTTTGAAGTTGTAATAGTCTTCCGCTCCGCGAACGCGCCGGTCGCAGAAACTCTTCTCCCAGATTTCGCTGACGAATCCCAGCTCTTTTTTCGCCCGATAGGAAAATCCTCCCTTGATCAATTGCAGAGATCGTTCGAGGCTGACCGCGGGTGAAATCAGCAGGTGAAAGTGATCGGGCATCAGCACAAATTCGTGCAGCAGATAGTTCTTGTGGTCTCGGTAGTGGAACAGCACTTCCACAAAGAGCCGTGCCATCGGATCTTTGCGAAACAGCGGTGTTCGTTGAGCGGTGGAAGCGGTGATGAAGTAAACGCTGTATCCGGTATTGCCTCGGGGCGGTGCGGCCATAAGTACCTCAGTACCTCGGCGGCTAAAGCCGTTCTTTCATAGCCAATCTATCGCAGCGCTGAAAGCGCTGCGCCACCCAAAAGCAGTTTTGCACAGATTCCGGTTCCGATTTGAACTGCACCCCTTTCCCCTGCTACCGCATCTAAAACTTGACAATGATCCACTCAGGTTCTATCATGTGCTTGATATAAAAGCACTTGCTAGAAATAAATCATTGTCAGCAAAGGACTTATCAAGTTTAGGAGGACCGTTTTATGAGCAAGATTATCGGAATTGACCTGGGGACAACCAATTCCTGCGTGGCTGTCATGGAGGGCGGTGAGCCCAAAGTGATCCCCAATGAAGAAGGAGGGCGGACCACGCCTTCCGTGGTCGGCTTCACCAAGACCGGAGAGCGGCTGGTGGGGCAGGTGGCCAAGCGGCAGGCCATCACTAATCCGGAAAACACCGTGTATTCGATCAAGCGGTTCATGGGACGCCGCTTCGACGAAGTCAGCGAAGAAATGAAGATGGTCCCATTCAAAGTCGTGCAGTCGGGCGACCACGTCGGCGTGATGGCGCAGGGCAAGGAGTATACTCCGCCGCAGATTTCGGCGCTGATCCTGCAGAAACTGAAGAAGGCGGCGGAAGACTATCTCGGCGAAAAGGTCACCGAGGCGGTCATCACCGTGCCCGCGTATTTCAACGATGCGCAGCGGCAAGCCACCAAAGACGCCGGGCAGATTGCCGGGCTGGAAGTGAAGCGCATCATCAACGAGCCGACGGCGGCGGCGCTCGCCTACGGTCTCGACAAAGGAAAAGACGAGACCATCGCCGTTTATGACTTTGGCGGCGGCACCTTCGATATTTCCATCCTGGAAGTCGGCGAGGGCGTGATCGAGGTCAAGGCTACCAACGGCGACACCCACCTGGGCGGCGACAACCTGGATCAGCGGTTGGTGGATTGGCTGATTGACGAGTTCAAGAAAGACGAAGGCCTCGACCTGCGCGGCAAGGGCAATGAGATGGCGCTGCAGCGTCTGCGCGACGCGGCGGAGCGCGCCAAGATTGAGCTTTCGACCACCATGGAGACCGAAATCAATCTGCCCTTCATCACGGCGGATGCCAGCGGCCCCAAGCACCTGGTCAAAAAACTGACCCGGGCCAAGCTCGAAGGCATGGTCGAGGACCTCATTCAGCGCTCGGTCGGCCCGTGCAAGCAGTGCATGAAAGATGCGGGTATCGACGCCAGCAAGATCAACGAAGTCGTGCTGGTCGGCGGGCAGACCCGCATGCCTCGCATCCAGCAGCTGGTAAAAGAGCTGTTCGGACGCGAAGGCCACAAGGGCGTGAATCCCGACGAAGTGGTCGCGGTGGGTGCGGCGATTCAGGGCGGCGTGCTCAAGGGGGAAGTCAAAGACCTGTTGCTGCTCGACGTAACTCCGCTGACGCTCTCGATCGAGACGCTGGGCGGGGTTTCCACCCCGATGATCCCGCGCAACACGACCATTCCGACCCGCAAGACGGAGACGTTCTCGACCGCGGCCGACAGCCAGACCTCGGTTGAAGTCCACGTGCTGCAGGGTGAGCGCCCCATGGCGGGGCAGAACCGGACGCTGGGCAAGTTCCACCTGACTGGCATTCCGCCGGCTCCGCGCGGCGTGCCGCAAATCGAGGTGACGTTCGATATTGACGCCAACGGCATCCTGAACGTGACCGCGAAAGATACGGCCACGCAAAAGGACCAGAAGATCACGATTACGTCGTCCTCCGGCCTGTCGAAGGACGAGGTCGAGCGCATGGCCAAGGAGGCCGACGCGCACTCGGCCGAAGACAAGGTCAAGCGCGACGAAATCGAAGCCCGCAACCAGCTCGACTCGATGGTCTACAACATCGAGAAGATGCTGCGCGAGCAAGGCGACAAGATTTCGGGCTCGGAGCGCGGCGACGTCGAAAACGCTGTGGCCGACGCCAAGAAGGCGCTGGAATCGAACGACAAGACCACTATGGACAAGGCCCGCGAAAAGCTGACCCAGGCTTCGCACAAGCTGGCCGAGCAGATGTACAAGGCGGCCCAGGCGCAGCCGGGGGCTGGTCCGGGAGCAGGTGGTCCGACGCCCGGAGCAGGTGCCCAGCCCGGCGGCGACGGCAAGGCCAAGAAAGACGAAGGCGTGATCGACGCCGAGTACGTGGATGTAGAAGATAAAAAGTAAGACTGGGCCACGGATTCACACGGATCAATAAAGCCGCTAATCCGTGAGATCCGTGGCCAGCTTTTTTGGAGGATGGATTTGGATTTTCAGGTCAATGGTGAAACGTATTTCTTGAGCCTCGCCGAGGATGAGAGGCGGTGGCTCGTTTTTGTGGAAAGTGCCACGGGCAGGCGGCCGATCCCTGTCTATGTGGATGTCCCGGAGTCCGAGGATTTGACGCTGGTGGTAGAAGATAAAGAGCGGCGGAAGATTCTGAATTAAACTCGGTTCGTCCCTGACTCGATTTAAGATTACGCTGAATGGCAACTACTACCAAGAAGGACTACTACGAGATTCTCGGCGTTAAGAAGTCCGCCTCAGCCGAGGACATCCGCAAGGCATTCCGCAAGCTGGCGCGCAAGTACCATCCGGACGTCAATCCTGGCGACAAGTCGGCCGAAGAGAAGTTCAAGGCGCTCTCCGAGGCCAACGACGTTCTCAGCGATCCCAAGAAGCGCAAAATCTACGACCAGGTCGGGTTCTACTCCGACAACATTGATCCGGCGACAGCGGAAGCCTATGCGCGCGCCGGAGGCGGAGCGGGCGAGGGCTTTCCGGGAGGATTTCCAGGGGGTTTCCAGAGTGGGGCGCAGCAGGGCGGCCAGGGCGTTCCTTTCGATTTCGGCGGGTTCGATTTTTCGGATTTGGTCGACAGCGCGGGCCGCGGCCGCAAGAGCAGCGGCGGTGGGGGCAGCAGCTTTCGCGACATCTTCGGTTCGATGTTCGGCGGCGGGCGCGGCACACCGCCAGCCGAAGAAGGTCCTGAGCCGGGCGCCGATCTCGAATATCAGGTGAATGTGCCTTTCTGGACGGCCATCCGCGGCGGCGTGATGCGGCTGAACATAACGCGGCACGATGTCTGCTCGCAGTGCCACGGGCAGGGGTTTCTCGAGTCGCCGGGCAAATGCCCGGAGTGTGGCGGGACCGGCCAGATCACCCAGACCGGCGGGCGGATGAAATTCAACGTGCAGTGCCCGCGCTGCCACGGGACGGGCAAGAATCTGACCACCTGCCCCACCTGCCACGGCGAGGGAACGGTGACGAAGACCGAACCGCTCGAAGTACGCATCAAGCCCGGAACGCGCGACGGGCAGCGCATCCGGGTGCCAGGCAAGGGCAACGCCGGGGTTCACGGAGGTGCGGCGGGCGATCTCTACGCGATTATCCGCACCGGGGAGCACCCAATTTTCCGGCGCGAAGGCGATGACATCTACCTGACCGTCCCGGTGAGCGCCACCGAAGTCGCGCTGGGCGCCAAGATCGAGGTCCCGACTGTGGACGGCCGCGCCCTGCTGAAAATTCCCCCCGGCACGCACTCGGGTCAGAAACTGCGCCTGCGCGAAAAAGGCGTGCCTTCGGCTACAAAAGAAGGCGTGCGCGGAGACGAGATCGTCGAGATCACAGTGACTGTTCCGATGCCGCGCGACGAGCGGACGAAAGAACTGCTGCGGGAACTGGCCAAGCTGAATCCGGAAGACCCGCGGGCCGAGCTGTGGAGCAGGGTGTAGGCCGGGTTTTCGATTGCTGAATGCCGATTGAAAACTGTGCTCTCAGCCCCCGGTGGCGTCCACAATCGGCAATCGAAAATCAGCGATCGAGAATTCCCCATTACCTCCGTACCACACCCCTCGCTTACAAAATTTGCAAAAAAACTCAAAAATAACTTGCATCTGTGGAAATTTGCCGTAATCTCTAACTGCGAACTAACTCCGCCGAAATGCCCGGGAAATCGCACGATCCCGGGAGCCGCGAACGGAAAGTCAAGGGAGACGCGGTGGTGAGAGTGAGTCGCTTGAGGAGGAAGACATAGAAATTGGCAACCGCTAGCGCCCCGCGTCGACAACTCGAACATCCCCAACCCCTCGCCGCCGTCCCCAACCGGAAAAGATTCGTCCGCCTCACGCTCTGGCCCCTGGTCGCCGCCACCTTCTTTATGGTGTCGGGCGGAACCTATGGCACAGAAGAGATCGTGCATGGCGCCGGCTACGGACGCGCGATCCTGATTCTGCTCGTCACGCCTCTGCTCTGGAGCCTGCCGACCGCCTTCATGATCGGCGAGCTTTCGAGCGCGCTGCCCTTCGAAGGTGGATACTACGCCTGGGTGCGCCGCGCCATGGGCAACTTCTGGGGATTTCAGGAAGCCTGGCTTTCGCTGGTGGCGTCCATTTTCGATATGGCGATCTATCCCACGCTATTCGTGGCCTACCTGACCCGGATGTTCCCGTGGTTCCAGGAGGGCAATCGCGGATGGTGGGTGGCATTGTTCGTCGTGGTCGCGTGCGCACTGCTGAATATTGCCGGGGTGAAGGTGGTGTCGCTCACCTCGCTGTGGCTGTTCCTGGCGCTGTCAGCGCCCTTCGTGGCGATCGTGATACTGGCGCCGTTCAAGGTCAGCGCGCTGGTCAACGCCGTGACCAAGCCAACGACTTCCACCGTAGACATTCTGGGCGGCCTGCTCATCTGCATGTGGAACTACATGGGATGGGACAATGCCTCGACCATCGCGACCGAAGTCGAGCGTCCGCAGCGCACTTATCCGCGGGCGATGCTGGTCGCGGTCTGCATCGTAGCCGTGAGCTACATCCTGCCCTTCGCCGCCATGTGGATGACCGGCCTGAAGGCCACCGCATGGGAGACCGGCTCATGGGCTGACATCGCGGGACTGTTGGGCGGGCCGCTGCTGCGTATCGGCGTGGTGCTCGGTGGCATGATGAGTGCCTTCGGCATGTTCAACGCGCTGGTGATGAGCTATTCGCGCCTGCCGCTGGCCATGGCGCAGGACGGCATGCTCCCCAGCGTCTTCGGCAAACTGCAGAAGAAGTCGCGGGCGCCCTGGGTTGCCATCATCGGGCTGGCCATCGGATGGGCGATGTGCCTGGGCCTGGGCTTTGCCCGTCTGGTCACGCTCGACATTCTCCTCTACGGCTTCAGCCTGGTGCTGGAGTTCATGGCGCTGGCGGTGCTGCGCTTCCGCGAACCGGAACTGGCTCGGCCGTTCAGGGTACCGGGCGGGTTGTTCGGAGCCATCGCCATCGGCATTCCTCCGGCTCTGTTGCTCGGCTTCTCGGTGGTGAGGAGCGAACATGAGTCGGTGCTCGGCATGAGTTCGTTTGCCTTCGGAATGATCCTGATCGCGGCTGGCTTCGTGGCCTATTTCGTTAATCACGCGCTCAAGCCGGCGGGGTGGTCGGCGCCCGAAAGCAAACCACAGCCCGCGGCCTAGATTCATTGCCACGGATTCACACGGATCCACCAGATCATGTTGGGGACAGCCGCCCTCGGCTGTCCGGCCGAGCGAAGCTCGACAGCGCTAGAATCCGTGCTGATCCGTGGCTGATTTGTTTCTGCTATAAATAGTCGCGATGACCAAACGCAAATCTAAAGGTGCATACATGTTGAGCCGATTTGCGGGCGTGAGCGAAGCGGGAGCCCGCAGGCGAAATCCCGAGCGGAGCGAGGGAACCCGTGACCAAGCGTAAATCCAAGGGCGCATACATGATCTCGGCCGTGGCCGAAATGTACGGCATTCATCCCCAGACGCTCCGCCTCTACGAGCGTGAAGGGCTGCTCAAGCCCTCGCGCACCGAGGGCAACACCCGCCTCTACACCGAAGAAGACCTGCAGCGGTTGGAATTCATTCTCACGCTGGCCCGTGATCTGGCGGTGAATATCTCGGGCATCGCCATCATCCTGCAGATGCGCGAGCGTATGGAGGAGATGCAGCGCCAGATTCACGAATTCGTGCAGTACATCCAGCAGGAAGTGCTCACCCGCGCCACCGCGGCGGCCGATCCCTCGAAGGGCGCGATTGTGCCGGTGCGAAGAGCGATGGTCGCACCAACTGTGCAAACGCAAAAGAAACGGTGACCGATCTCACATCACAGTTCGTCCCAAGCAGAACGATCAAGCCTGTTCACACTTGGATCATCTGCCCGATACCGTACTAGTGCAGTGCGTCATGCAGAGTGACGTTTATGCAGCGCCCGGCGGGCGCGTTTGACCTTCTCTAAGATGTCGGAAGCGCGGGCCGTCCAGATGAAGGGTTTAGGATTTTGGTTGTGGCGGTCGATGTAACTGCCGATCGCCATGATGAGTTCTTCGAGATCGCGAAATACACCGCGCCGCAGGCGGTTCTGAGTGAGGTCGCGGAAG